>Ga0209208_10012592_pt1 | contig 10682 bp, 7 predicted proteins | sample S1TSphfallax_3_FD_187694 | JGI IMG/M metagenome (GOLD analysis project Ga0209208, IMG submission 187694) | Host-associated microbial communities from peat moss isolated from Minnesota, USA - S1T2_Fd - Sphagnum fallax MG (SPAdes) (version 2) | ecosystem: Host-associated > Plants > Peat moss >... | reverse complement strand
ACTCACAATGTCCCTTACCTAATTTCTTGGTATGTTTTTTTTTAATATTGGGTAATTTATGTACTCTTGATATTGACCTCTCAAAAGCCAACACAAACCTTCGTGTCATTACATGCATATTATCAAGCCTTGTTAAAATCATGTCCAAAGCAAGTGCTTATATAAGGAGCTTGAAGTGCCAAAGGTTCATATGTAATAGAGCTCATGCTAAAGTGTTCAAATTACCTCTTTCATCCTTAACATAAATAATCACCTTATCTAACAAGTTGTAAGAAAACAATAGTTAATTGACTTGTGTTGCCTTTACTACTCTTGCATATCAATGGCTTCAAACAAACCCATTATCACATGACATGAAAACCATTCCTTGTTCACAACGTTGATTATTAATGCAAATGTGTCAAAACCAACTTGAGACATCCACAAATCAAATGATATTGTTATTACATTACAAGCATTCAAAGCAAGAAAAACATAATTCCATGTGATTTTTGCCAGCATGGATGGAACATCATGTCTAACAAATTGCTTTCAATTCGAAAATACAACATGTGAACCAATGACTCTGTTATGCAACCAATGACTTTCTACAATGGAAATTAACACATAGCCTTTTACAATGTACAAAACTAAATCCTTTGTGAATTTTTTTTACATCACATCTTTTTTCATATATGGATTAATGTTTGCAAAGTGGTCAATATGGTTCCATAACCAAAACCTATTCATCACTTCACTCCCACCCTCTTCCATTTCAAATACTACATTGATTTAAACCCACCTTGGCCAAGCATATGGATGTTTAGTGCTCATATGCTTCTTCATTGTAATGGTCCCATGGTCTTTGTTGTAATTGACTAGTTTTATCTTTTTTGGATATTATTTCTAAAATTGCAAACTTGGGAAACATGATGACATATTGTACACCTCAATGTTTGTGTAACAAGAATATTTCAATATCACTATTTAACACAAAGAAAGACCAAGGGATGCAACACCCTAGAGTGAAAGACCCAAACTTTTTAGGGTGATTACACAATAAACAATCTTCATAGGCAATTTTTGCAAAGGTTAACGTAGGTTGTTACAATACAAATTGGACAACCTTAAATGTTCAAGGAATTAACTTATTTAACCAATGTAGTATACTTATAAAAACATAGAATTTTTTTAATGATAAAATGTCATCATTTCATTATAGGATGTTATAATGTTGAAACAATGCAACATCCTTAGTCACAATCCATGAAAAAAACAATTTGGAATTATTTTTCTAGTATAATCATGGTGTCATTGCAATGTTAAAATAAGAGTTGAACATGCAAACTTTAATATTTAATTTGATGAGTCCTCATGAAACTACCATTTTGCATAAATGTTCATAATTTATTGAAACCAAAGAATTTTGAACATTTTGTTTACAAAAAAATAGTAGTACATCCTTGTGTCAAAAAGAAAAAGACACAACAAATTTTAAATCCATTCAAATATTCAAAATGAATTTGATACCCTACTAAAAGCCATTTCCTTTATGTTTTATGGACTTCGTAGGTGTTTTTTTGGTGCACCTTAGTGTGAAACAACCCTTTGATTTTATTTCAATTGAAAAAACAATGCACCCCAAACAAGATTTGAGTTTCGATTTGCCACATTTTGATCTACCTTAATATTTTCAATAGGATCTAGTGTGTTGGACATTGATAATAACATCATGTTTTGAATTTAGAACATCAATGCCAATAATCAAACCATCTTTATAATTATTACGAATGTCAATGCCATGGGATTCATTCTTTTGAATGTTCATCCACAATTTGTATTGAACTTGTACTTAACTTTTATTAGTTAATTTTTAGTTAAGTTTGAGTTAACTCTTAATTAGTTTTTAGTAAACTTCAAGTTTAGTCCCAATTAACTCCTAGTTAAAACTCCCAATTAATTATTAGTTAAGTCCTAATTAACTTTAATTTCAGTTAATTCATAGTTGATTATTAGTTAAGAAGGTTTTAAGAAGTTTTTTTACTTTATGCACACATAGAAGCCTTTTTGGAAGCTTCTTTAAATTAGGTCCTCAAATTGATGTGACAGATGTGAACATTAAACAACATTTTCCAATAGATGGAAGTCATCCATAATGTTAATCCATAATTCATAACTAAGTTTTTGTTAATTCTTAGTTAAGTCCAAATTAAGTATTAATTAACCAATAATTAAGTCTTAGTTAACTCATAATTAATTATTGATTAATTTTGAGTTAGAATTTAATTAAATTCTAACTAATTCGTAGTTAACTCATAGTTAAGTCTAAGTTAATTTTTAGTTAATTCATAGTTAAATTTAATTAACTTATAGTTGAATCCTAATTAAGTTTGGATTAAATTTGAATTAACTCATAGTTGACACCCAATCAAGAAGGTTCTCAAAAAGCTTCTTTATTTGATGCACACATAGAAGCTTCGTTGAAAACTTCCTTGAACTAGGTCCTCAAAAAGGTATAAATAAGAATTGAACCCTTCATATCCTTGTCATGTTTTTTCATGTTCATGTTTGCATGTGTTAGCATAATAAAGATATGTTTTCACGTTTGTTTTGCACATCTTTTGTTTTTGTTTTTGATTCACATAATCATGTCTCGTTCTTTATTTGGAAGTTAGATTTAAACATTTCTTTTAACCTTTGTTCTCATGGTTTTTCGTGTCCATAACAAAGGGTATAAATAAAAGTAGGACCCCTCATTTCCTTTAATATATTTAATTATAGTTTTAGGCACAATATTGCACCATAAACTTATCATGTTATTTTCATGTTTATGTTTGCACATGCTAACATAATAAAAATTTGTTTTCACATTTGTCTTGCACATCTTGTGTTCTTGTTCTTAGTTCTTGTGTTTTTGTTTTTGAATTGCATAATTTTATCTTGTTTGAAGTTAGACTTAGACTTTTCTTTTAGCCTTTGTTCTTGTGATTTTTTTTGTCTTTGACAATTATCACTAAATGAAGAAAAATGTTCATTTTTCAGTGCACTTTCAAGTTCTGTCACGTGTTAAAAAAAGGCACATGAATTTTTTAAAAAGGTGTTGATTAAAGTTTTTCAAGACTTGTCAAAATGTGAATAGAAATACACAAACACAAGATGTTAAACACAATACAAAGGTAAGATTGTGTCTAAGATCTAAAATGCACAAGGTGCTAAAAAAACATGCATTCATAAAAACAACAAAATAGTTGAAAGAAAGTGTAAAGCTTCAAACATAAGCTTCAATCCATTGGTGCATAAGATGGGGCTTTTGAATCTTGATCAAACTATTAAATCCAAATTCAAACTTTAAAGTTGGATTGAATTGAAGCTAATGGCAACATTCATAATCAACTTTATTTTTCCATAACTATTCAACATAAAATTCAACATATGGCAGCTATCCATTATGTAAAATTAGCATCCAAAGTTAGCAAAGGTGATAATTGAAAAGATAATTGCTCAAAAAAATTTAGGGCTAAAAGATTAAAAACTAACCAAAGTAGAATATGAAAAACCTTGAAGTTAGTTTTTGATTCTTCAAAAAGTGATACCTAACCCACAAAGGTCTTGTCAAATCTTTACAAAACACATACAAAGCTAAGTAAATTATTGTTTGACTTTTAGTCAAAATTGGAACCATTAGGTAAATTATTAATAACCTACCCTTGGACCTTTGTTGATAATCAATTTATTTCTAAATAACAAGCCAACACTCATAAATACCAATTTTTGCTCCCCTCACTACATCGGTTTTTGGGTGAATTTTTGCATAATGGTCACAAAATAAATTTGGGAAATTTTGATTTTTTCAATGGAAATTTTTTAAAGGAAAAAAATTGGGAAAAAAATGAAAAAAATGAATACAAAAATAAGTGGTAGGTACCAATTCTTGCTTCCCTAGTGACATGGGCTCAAAGGTCAAATTCCATGGGAATAACAAAACACTCAATTTTTTATAAAATAAAATAGTTAGTAAACCCATTTTGCAAGCAAAATGATTAGGAGAAAGAATTGACAGAGGTATTATTAACACCAAAAACAAGAAAACCCTAACATTATGTGGTTACAATCCAAAATCAGAAAAGAAAACCGTGACAAAATGTGGTTAAGCAAATGGGTGAGTCAGGGTTCGTGTGGACTCCCCATCACTGACAAGTGATTGGGTGAGTGTGTAGCCAAACCACTTCCAACAAGGGGATCGAATTCACCACCTTTAGCGCATAGAGTGGGAAAACTCTATGGCATCACCTGAAATAGGAACACCATTTCGCTCTTTTCCACTTGCGACTTCATTGTTGCTCACTTTGGTTGGGGGCTCTCAAGGGACGGGGGGGCTTCAGCTAATCACGAATTATTGAATCAAAAATTTGCGGATAGACACCAATTATTTATGTGCTACGACCTAGCACAACAACGACGCCTACCCATATGTGCAAACTTGTGAATACCTTTTATATTGGCCAGTTTGTTGTTCAAGCCTGAAACTTTATGTTGCCCCCAACAAAATGGTTTTGGCCCATAATTTTTGCACAATTGGTTGAGGCAATAAAGTTGTGCACAAGTGAGAGAGACGAGTGTAATTATTAATATGATTTGATTGTTGCTCTGTGTTTCTAGTTGGCCAATCATAATGATTGGTCCAAGTGGTTTGCTAGTAGTAGTCTTCCACCCATTTACAATTTCAATTTTATGGGGTGGGGTTGCATGTAAATAATTAAACTTAGATGTGAAAAATATTTTTGACTGGGGGCTCTCAAAGGATCAGGGAGGGCTCTAGTCAATCATGAATTATCGAATTCAAAATTTGCGAACAGACACCAATTATTTTATATAAAATGTAGATAAAACAAATGTTCATGTACGAGCACAAAAACTACGCAGTGTGGAACCACGCGACGAAATCGCCCGTCGATTCTTTCGCAGGACTTCTCGGTCTCCGCGCAAGAGCGCACTGCACTCTCTCTCTCTCTCTATCTCTAGAGAGCCTTGTTTGAGGATTTTTCGGGGTTGCTGAAGAGGAGGATAATTGCGGCAGTTTGAGTAAGTCTTGTGAGCATCATGATGGCTATGTCGAATGTTGCAGAGGTTATAGCTCGAGGTTTCCCACTTTCTGCGTCCACTAGTTCGCTCATCTCGTCTCTCCACATCCAATTCTCAACTAGTTCCTGTGCCGAGTTCCGAAAACGAACCTGGTTTCTGCAAAAAAAATCTTCTCTAGCAGTGGTTGCTAGGCAGGTTCATGAGCGGCCATCGAGACGGAGAATTGCAGCAGCTTCGGGTTCTTATTATAATCGGGGCGTTGCAGGAGGACTAGAAACTGACGAGCTTGTAAGCAATTATGGCGGCGGAGAAGGAATGCCTCCATTGGCGGATTGGGAGGAGTATACCGCCAATGCAGGAGGCATGGAGGAGTATCCGGAGGCCAAGATCAAGGTAGTGGGTGTTGGTGGTGGGGGTTCCAATGCAGTGAACCGGATGATGGAAAGTGAGATGCAGGGAGTGGAGTTTTGGATTGTGAATACTGACGCTCAAGCTTTATCCATGTCCTCACTCCCTCCCACCAACCGACTCCAAATAGGCCAGAAGCTCACTCGAGGCCTTGGAGCAGGGGGCAACCCTGAGATAGGTCAGAGCGCCGCTGAAGAAAGTATGGGTATAGTGGAGGAAGCCATGCGTGGAGCAGACATGGTCTTTGTCACTGTAAGTCCTATATTTTACTAGCTGCAGAATATAATAGGCTGCACAAGACTCTGCACACATTTTCTTGCCTTTTTCCTGCAAGAAACCTAAACCCTAAATTGTGTTTACTACACAGTCACTCTGCTGCTGCTGCTGCCCCTATGGCACTTGCCAGCCAGCCAGCCTCAATTTGACATGAGAGACAATCTTATTGCAGGCTGGAATGGGTGGAGGAACTGGGAGTGGAGCAGCACCCATAATTGCAGGGATAGCCAAGCAGCTGGGTATCCTAACAGTAGGCATAGTGACCATGCCATTCAGGTTTGAAGGGCGGAGGCGCTCAGTGCAAGCACAGGAAGCTATAGCTGCTCTTCGCAATAATGTTGACACCATGATCACCATCCCGAATGACAAGCTGCTTACTGCAGTTACACAGTCTACCCCTGTCAAAGAAGCCTTCAATTTAGCTGACGACATTCTTCGTCAGGGAGTGCGGGGCATCTCAGACATCATCACAGTAAGTCAGCTCTGCTACTTCCTGGACCATATAAGACTATCAGATCCTCAGATCCTGCTATAGACTATCATTACTATTGCACTATGCATTCATGATGAAGGTGATGGTCTGATAGTCTGTGAGCAACTCTCATAAAAAAATTATGACTGCAGTCATTGTGTCTTGTAACGTTCAAAGTGTTGTTGTGGAAGTTTCTCTCCAACCTCATCAATATATCAATTGCAAAATTCTTGTCCAGTTTTCCTTTCTAAGTGGCGGCCAAAAAGATGCTGGCTGGCTCAACAAAACCTAAAAGAGAATGAGAAGACTGAAGGAAATCGAGAAGAAGAGGAACACAAAAAGAAGTGGAATTAAGCTCACAAAAGAATTGAGTCTTTGCATAGATACATGAAGGTGGAGAAATCAGGGATATCAGGAACCAACAAATCTTCTAGGCAAACCTTCCTATACTAAGAAAAACTTATTCTTACTGTTGGTATTCTAACAGAAACTGAGTTTGCTGGTTATTGTTTTGACATTGTTACCCACTGCTGGGAGCTGATGAAGTCACTGAGGATGTTATGGTAGCCAGTCACTACCATACATGCTGTTGAAGGTTTCTGAACATGCATCTATTGTGCACTGTTGTTCCATCAGCTCCTCAGCTTTGTTTTTGTTTTCTCTCTGCTTGAGGGTTGGGTTTCTTCTTGTTCCTGCGTGCAGACATGTTGTCAGATCTGACCTTGCCTTCTTATTTTCAGGTCATCTATCTATTCTATTCAGGTTGATGTAAATTGTAAGTACAGAGAAATTCACAGTACTACAAATATATATATTTTTCTTTCTTGTGACTGGCATCTGAATGAGAACATAATTTCTGGCCATCTAACTGGAAGACAGTCATGCAATTTCATATAAACAAAATATTCAATATAAAGTGAGAATGTTGTCAGATCAATAACAGAGTCATCACTGCTTAATTGCAGGTGCCAGGGCTGGTGAATGTTGATTTTGCAGATGTTCGAGCAATCATGGCCAATGCTGGCTCTTCCTTAATGGGCATTGGAACTGCCACAGGTTGTCACCAATTTCATGTGTAATTGAGGCTAGATTGATAAAAGACTGTCTCATGATCAAGAGTTTTTACAGTTTCCACTGGTATGATTATGGCAGGAAAATCTAGAGCCAGAGATGCAGCATTGGCTGCAATCCAGTCCCCTCTATTGGATGTTGGTATAGAACGCGCAACAGGGATTGTATGGAACATAACTGGTGGTAAAGACATGACACTATTTGAGGTTCGTTCTCTGACACTTCATTTCTTTTTTCCTTCAGGAATCTGTACCACCCAAAGGGCTGCCATGCTGATTGCCATCAAATCTGTTAGGTGAATGCAGCAGCTGAGGTTATTTATGAATTAGTCGACCCTAATGCAAATCTCATTTTTGGAGCAGTGGTTGATGACTCACTCCATGATCAAGTAAGTCGTCTACTCTTCCCAACCTAGTTCCTTAAACCCTTTCTTCCATCTTTTGCCTTCAATATTCCTTTATATCTCTCCTTTCTACATATGCAGGATGCTTTAAAATCTACATCCCACTTGAATGATCAGAGGGCCAGCTGCCAAAAGTGAACTTTGAAGCAATCTTTGAGACAACTGGATCTCATTTTTAGATTGGCATCATCAGCGAGTTCTCTCCTGATTTGTCTGCTATCAAAACGTGCAACTCTTCATGAATTGGAGACTGCATATTAGTCTGACCACAAACTTGCTCTGGAATTGCAAACCGGCATTGTGTCAGCAATGAGTCTTTATGTCCTCACTCCTGTTTCAGCCATGTTCTCTGAGTTTCTTTTCTGTTCTTGGGGTCATGCTGCAGATAAGCATTACTCTAATTGCAACAGGTTTTCAACCACAAGAGGAGTCAGACCTCCCTAACTTGAAGGTAAGTTGGTCATCACATGCTTTTGTGTTCACCTCACGATCTCAATGCAGTGAAAAGCTTTCAGCAAGAGAACACCAAACAATTGAACATGAATTCATATTCAATGAAGAGTCACTATCATTCAGGTTACTGTCAATGGTCAATGAACAAGCAAGAGACTGTCTCAGTTCATGCCACTACCTTTTCTAGTTCTTCCTTTTTGTGTTTCTCTTCAGGATTTTTGTGCGCTTAACAGAAAGTTTTTTGGGTTGTTCTGGTTTACCTTCAATTATGGGGTGTGGAGTTTTCTCAATATCCTGAGTTATTAACCATGCACCAGGATGTGATGGATAAAAAATGTGCAGTCATGAGCACATTTATCTGAATGCATATATGATTGTCTATTTTGGCTCTCTGGAAAGCTCACCTGACATTAGTTTTTACATTTTGTAGCGATCAAGTCAGATGTTGGAGGGCCAATTTGGGTACAGTGCTCGGCCATCAATTGTATCTCCAACCAGTAACACCAACGGGACATCTGGTGTTGATATTCCAAGCTTCCTCAAGAAACGAAGCCAATCTCGGTACAATAGGTAGTGAATTAAAAAATTGTCTAATATTTGCTAGATTGTCCAAAATGAAGTTGAACCTTGTCCCAGGGTTTTTTTTTGTCCTCCTTAATGGTCTGCTATTCTGTGAGCACATGTGTTATATAGAATGATTGCCATCTGGGTTATTGGTCCTCTACCTTTTGCCAAGCTGGCAAGGCGTTTGGGGCCAGCCACGATAACCCCCTATCAGACGATGTTTTCTTTCATTTGTCTGGGGGCAAATGCGTGGCAACAATGGCAACAATGTTGAACCTTTGAAATGTCACTTTGTAGGGGCAGCTTTCATGCTCCGAACCACAACCCATTCCTTTGTATTCTGGCTTTAGGAATTATAGCGCACCAAACAAGCCCTGGGTAAAATATCTTGGTAATTAGGCAACTATTTCAATTCCGATTAGTACTCTTTTGATCTTTAAAAATCTGGCGCATCTCATCTCATTACATAACCATGCTACAAAATATTAGTTTCATCCATGTGCGAATATTTCATTGCCATTGTGTTTTTGTGGTCGATTTCATTCATTAACAATATTTCATTCTTTGAACATGCCATTGTTGACATATTTTTGAGGTCTTGTTTTCCATCCATGTTGTCATTTTTTTTACTTTTATTTTTTGAAGACCTTTTTCTTTCCTCACCGCCCTTCCCATTTTCTCTTCCTAATTCTTTTCCCCAACCCCTCTCATTTTCCCTTCCTTGCCCACCTTCTCTCCTTTCACAAACCACTTCATCTATTTTCTTCCCTAAACCCTAAAACCCTAAAGTTTTGAGTCTATTAACATTAATAACTTGGATGTGACCCTCATAACATTTTCTTTTTCATATCCAAATTGGTGGTATGAGGGAGGTAGGTAGGTATGTAGGCTTGCCACAAGCCTACTACATTGTTCTTCTTATAATTACATGTAAAAAAAATTAGCATCATTTACTTCCATCTTATTTCTAAAAAATTACAATGAATTGAAATTGAGCATGTAAAAACACATTCAGAAATTCAAGAGAAGTCTGAATGTAAATGGCCAACATTGAACCCACAATCCCCACACTTGTGATCATTTGGAAAAAATAGTAGGTTTAGGTGTCTAGGCAATGAATTACATAAAAATAATGATAATTTTTAAATTTGGCAATCCAGAAAACTTATTATTAAGGCTTTATGTGCATAGTTGTTTCATTGAATTTCTTTTGGAATAACTTGAAGATTCTATGTTTAAATTTTGAATACCCTTCACCATTCTTAAAGATTCTTTATTTTCCTTCACAAAAAAAATTTCTCTGAATTTTATTTCATTTTTTGAAAATTCCAATATTTCTACAAATAATTTGATTAGTGTTGTTGAAGCTGCCAAGGTACTACAGTACTTGTTTGGTCACCAAGTTATAGCCACCATTGTAGTAAATCTATGCTAGTAGGATCACCTGCCCCCAACTCCTTCAAGAGATCTGTGCCTGAGGCTAGTAGGCCAAGGGAACAGGTTGAAAATCATGAAAGGGCCTGTACTCAGGTACTTTTCCAGGCAGTGCTTTACATAAAGGAAATATATGGGGGACATGTTCATCATACAAATATAATATTTGATTGTGAAACATGTACAAACTTGCATGGTATAATGAGTTGGGTTAGGTGGATTTCACTTTCTGTGTAAAAGTACAATTCTTGCCATAACAACCAACAAAAGTGTCAATTATTTGCGTATTATGAAAGCATTCCACATAGGAATGCAACTACCTTGGTAGGATGTGCCACCATTCCATTGGGTGATAACAGGTTCAACTAGTGTATATCCCAAAATCTAACAAGTTGTTCCCATTGTGGATGGATTCACAAGGCATATGTGTTTACTTCCTCATCAATGTTTACTACAAGTCAAGTAAATTGTATTAAAAGTGGAGATGGTACAAGACCTTTCCCACTTAGGAAATGTGACTAAAATAGTGTTGAAATAAGA
>Ga0209208_10012591_pt1 | contig 10682 bp, 13 predicted proteins | sample S1TSphfallax_3_FD_187694 | JGI IMG/M metagenome (GOLD analysis project Ga0209208, IMG submission 187694) | Host-associated microbial communities from peat moss isolated from Minnesota, USA - S1T2_Fd - Sphagnum fallax MG (SPAdes) (version 2) | ecosystem: Host-associated > Plants > Peat moss >... | reverse complement strand
CTTTCACAAATTTTATTATAGGTTTTATTATTTCTTTAAACAATGCTATATTAATGTAAATCTTAGATATCATGGTGTGGTATTTAAGTAAAATTTTAACCTAGTTGTGGAAACAATTACACCATACATCATGGAACCATTTATGATACCATTTCTTGAGTAATTACCCCTCTACAAATTAGGGTTTATTGGTAAATCCATCATGGCAAATTGCTCAAATCCCAAAATGGTTTTCAAAATAAAATTTTCAATCATGCACAATTAAAAAAAATTCCCCAACTATTTAAAAAAAAATGTAAACATATTTAATATTTGATAGAAGAAATCTAGCATTGATTGATAACCCTATTTGGTTTGCCTTCCTTTGTAAATGTACCAACAAATGAAGTCCCCTTCTCTAGTTGTTGTTGGTACCTCCAAAGAAACTCAAGAAGTCCATAGTTATAATATAAGAAAAATAGGTTTGGCTTGATTTGGGAAATATAAAGGGAAATATTTCCTTAAAAATTCTAGTGACAAGAAGATGAGGAATTGGTATATATGAGCCATTTTTTTGAAATTTATTATATGATTGTCGATAAGTAGATTTCAAAGATAATTCATATCTACTTCATTTTCAAGCTAAACTATCTCACTTTTCTAAAAAATAATTATCTTATTTTATTTTATTTTATTAATTGTTATAATAAGTACCTCTTATCCTAATAACCATCTCACTCTTTTTACCTACCAATCAACATAAAAAAAATAAAAATCAACATGGCCTTTACATGTTCATAAAATTTATATTAATTCAAATTTCATTTAATTTGAAATTGACATAAATAAATGATGAACAATTGAAAACCATACGAAAATATAAGAAGAGAGAAAAAAATAAAAATTGGTTATGAGTGATTTGTCCAAAGCAGCACAGAGCCCAAGTTAAAAATATAATATATGTTATGCCAAAAATGAAGTTTAGGTTGAATGTTTTTGGCACTTACCTACCGGAAAACGAAAAAATAGAGGAAAACAAACCTCGCCGGTGAAAAGCCAGTCAGAAAAACAGATTTGTTTTGAATCGGTCGCAACTACAAAAAACCGAAGAAACGGTCGGTAAGATACGGCGGTCAGAGTCCAGACCCGGCCACTGCCCGCCCCGTTTCTTCCCCCCGTCCCCCCTCATCTTCCCTCTCTTACATACCCGCTGAATCACCGGGCTAGTGTTTCCCTTTTGGCGTTTCCGTTTTCGCCGGCAACGGTCACTGCGCCACCCCCTGAGCAATTCAAATCGTGGCCGGGTGGCCCCACTTTCGACACACGTGGCGAATAATTATTCGTCGTTTGGGTATAAACTGTGTTGTCCCGCCCGGCACAACTCCCGGCTCAACTAAGCGCCGGAGCTTTGCTCTCCATGACCTAGCAAGCAATTCTCAGGCTTCCACTCTCCGTCTGGCGCAATCTCTTCCCTGTCTGCCTCTCCTCGATCCATCGCTCGTTCTCTCGGCTCTTTTCCGTCTATGCCTTTGCTTTCTTTATTATCGGAGCAGGAGTTCCTACGGAGTTGAAGTTCTAGCAAGGAAAATTGGAAAACGATCAATACATCATTACATTGTTTTTTCTTTGGTGTTTTCTGCATTTTGCATTCCAAGCAGACGTGACAAGGTAAAGTTTGCACGCTCTTGTTACTACTTTCCTCGTTCACTTTTCATCTTTCTGTTTCTTTTCGGGACTCTCAGTGTGTCTCCGTCGTCATCATCATCATCGTAGGTACGCCGCAAAAGAAAACACGAAAGAAAATTGCGTTTTTCTTCGTTGTTAATATTGTTGTCGTCGTCCTCGCCGTCGTCGGATCATTTTGACCTTTCCATCTAAGGATGTTTGTCTATGAAGCTTGCTCGTTTATTCACGGTTTTGGCGGTCATTAGGAGGACGAGGATGATGAGCGCGAGAAGAAGCAGACCGTATGATTGCTGCTGGCTGGTTGTAGGAATTGATCCTCTAGTGATTTGCGGTCGCCTTTGCTATTGTTTTGTTGCGTTACTTTCAGGTTGCTGAGGTCGTGAAATTTGCAGGTGAATGAAATAGATCACAATAATGATGCAGCAGCCCGGGCAGCAGATTATGGTGGATACGACATGCGGCTCTTTACTCCGGGAGTTGCAGGTTTTTCTTTTTCTTTTGCCTGAAATAAGTGTCTTTGTAGCAGCTGCTGTTTCTTTCATAGAATGGTATACCTCAATATTCAATAACGCTCATGACTATTTTCTCTCTAGAAAATAGTCACATGCTTCTACGATCTAAGGCCATGCGGACATTACAGTGTGTTCTTGTTACAAATGCAGCACATATGGGACGAGGTGGGCGAGAGCGATTCAGATAGAGATAAAATGTTGTTGCAGTTGGAGCAGGAATGTCTTGAGGTCTACAGACGCAAGGTGGACCATGCTAGCCAGGCTCGTGCGCAGCTGCATCAAGATCTTGCTAATGCAGAGGCTGAGTTTGCAGCACTTTTCTCTGCTCTTGGTGAAACTCCAATATCTCTAAGAGTGAGTTCTTGCATCCATTCATGCTTCTTGCTAACTTTTTCACCAGTGATGCCCATGAAAACTGCAGAATGAGCTAGATATCTTCCCTGTTCTCAGTCGATATTTCTTATCGTGAGTCTGTCTGAGGAATTCTAGATCAATGTTGGGATTGCAGGATAAGCGCACAGGGACTCTGAAAGAACAATTGGCTACTCTAAGACCTCAGTTGGAAGCATTGCGACACAAGAAAGAGGATCGGATGAAGCAGTTTTTGGAGGTGAAAAGGCAGATAGCAAACATTTCTGGGGAAATTACAGCAACACAAGCTACAGACTTCTACCCAAGTGGAGGAGATCAGGATCTGACATTAAGGAGGCTGGAAGAGTATAATGCTCAGCTTCAAAAGCTTCAAAGGGAGAGGGTGGGTAATCCTTCATTTTGGGAAATAAACATTCAATGCGACTTGCAAGTGAGCAGATTGCAGGGACTCTTGTGGTGAATAATCCTTCGTCATGTTGGGATGGATTCCTTGCAGAATGAACGCTTGCACAGAGTCTTGGAATATGTGAATGTGGTGCATGAACTCTGTGCAGTTCTTGGAATGGATCTCCTCCAGATTCTTGCTGATGTTCATCCCAGTTTAGTGGACTCTACACCAGGGCACACCAAAAGCATCAGCAATGCCACACTTGACCGTCTAGCACAGACCATCCATTCTCTGCGAGAGGAAAAAGGGGTTCGCCTCACTAAGGTAAAGTGTTTCCTGTCTTTACCAAACTGAACTTGGAGACAAATCAGTACCTTACTGGCACATTTCCTCTTGATATGCAATGACTGACTAGCTCACTTGCACTCACAGCTGCAAGACTTTGGTGCTTCTCTGTTAGAGTTCTGGAATTTGATGGATACTCCAGTTGAAGAGCAGCAGCTGTTTCAGCATGTCACTTGCCATATTGCATCAACTGAAGATGAGGTTTCAACACCTGGTATCCTTTCAATGGAGACCATTGCACAGGTACTAATTCCTGATTCCTACTTTGATTTGAATGTTCAGGGCTTGTTCTGATCAACAGCATCTTGTAAACTAAAAAGAATGCTGTCTACTCATGCCTTATGTGCTTGATGAATTTCAGGTTGAATTAGAGGTGGAGAGACTTGATACTCTTAAAGCCAGTAGAATGAAAGAGCTTGTGGTGAAAAGGAGAATGGAACTGGAGGAGATCTGCAGATGTGCACACATTGAGCCAGATCCCAGTACAATGGAAGAGAAGCTCATTGCCATGATGGATTCAGGTCAGTAGGAGGCTTGCATCAGCATGTATGGGTTCAATGATAGTTTTTTTGACTTTGAATTGCACTTTGATTGAGTGTTAATAAAATTACTTTGCTGCAGGCATGGTAGATCCTGCAGAACTTCTAGGCCGTATGGAGGAGCAGGTAGTGCAAGCCAAACAGGAAGCATCCACAAGGAAGGAAATACTTGAGAAGATGGAGAAGTGGATGTCAGCATGTGAAGAAGAGGGATGGCTTGAAGACTATAACAAGGTTTGGCCGTCTCAAGGGAAAATGTAGACCATTTGCTTCATGACTCTGGTATCTTGTAATTGAAGAAAAATTGTGTATGGGAAGCAAGAGGAAGTCCTAGCAGGAAGTTGGAAGTTCATTGGTGCTCAAGCAGCCTTTCACAATGTTTGCAGGATGAAAACAGGTTTGCCAGCAAAGGTGCTCATATAAATTTAAAACGTGCTGAACGAGCCCGGGCAGCCATTAATAAACTTCCTGGTATGCTCAATTGAAATATGGGAATGCTCCTTGGATTCTTGGATTTTATAGTATTAACTTTGTGGGTGTTTTATCTGAGATGTGGGTGCTTCAACTTAGTATTTCAATGATGAGTTTGTTACAGGTCAACTGAACAAAGAAGATCGCACAAATATTGCACTGATTTGGGTTGTGTGTGGTATGGTCGTGATTGAACACAGCTATGGTGGAGACGTTAATACTGAAGACAAAGACTTGGGAGGAGGAAAGGGGTGTTCCATTCATGTTTGATGGGGTGCATCTCTTCTCTAGGCCTTGCTTATCTTTCTACTTCTTATTTCTGAGACAGGTTGTTGCTTGAACAGACAGTGTTTGATTGCTCTTTCATGCCTTGTGGGATTTCCTGTTTCTTACAATTGGACTTGTATCCAGGTGAGGTTACTCTCTATGCTGGATGAATACAACTTCCTCCGGCAAGAGAAAGATGAGGAGAAGCGCAGATTGAGGGTGAGAACTAGAGACCAAACATTTCAGTATTTGATCTAGAGTCCACTCTTGTGTTCAGACTTCTTTCCAGCCATTTTCTTTGAAATAGTTAGTGTGATCATGCTGAGCAATGTGGGTAAGCCCTGTTTGATCATGCTGCATGTTTTTATCTTGCTACAGGACCAGAAGAAGATCCAGGAGCAACTAATAACTGAGCAGGAGACACTGTTTGGGTCAAAGCCCAGTCCCATCAAGGCCAATCTTAGCTCCAAAAAGGGCAATGGTGGATCTCGCCCGAGTGTTGGGGGAACAGGATCACAACCTAATCGGCGTCTCTCCTTGGGCAATGCCCTAATGCAGCCAGCAACTCCTGAGCTGTTGCGAACAAATGGAGTAACAACAACACCTTCACGATTGGGTGCCTCAGTGGGCAAGGACACCAAGCGAGAACGTGCACGACCTGTGGCTCCTCTCAACTATGTGGCCCTCAACAAGGATGACAATGCTGGACTTAATTCTGCAGGTGATATTGCTTCCATTTCTTTGGACAGTCTGATTGTGCAAAACTCAAAATGTTCATGCCATTGAGGTTGAGTCCCTGAGTGCAGTTGCTGAGAACAAATACCTCACTCCTGGGCTGCTATTGTTATTGACTTATCTGTGGTATGACTGGTGTGTTCCAATGTTTTAGGTGGGAAAACTACAGCTGCTGTGCGTGGGCAACCGGCAGTGCAGCCATTAGCTCTTCGACAACCTCTGTCCCCTGTTGTATTGGCAACAACACCACTACAAGCATATATGGATGATTCAGTAAATCGATTGCCATCAGCACAATTGGCACAACAGAGTAGTAAGGCTGCTGCCTATTCTACAAAAAACTCCATGTCTGGTACCTCACTTACTGACCCTGACATGCATGATTTGGAGAATTCAACCCCAAGACAGGTAGTAGAATACTCCTTTGAGGAGCGTAGAGTTAGTCTTCTTGGCTAGCTATATAGATGGTGGCAACTAGAATGAGCCTCGGGCATTTTTGCCCTATAGGAAGAGACATTATAGGAAGACTAACCTAACTTATCTGATTACAGTTGCATTGTATTTGGTACCATGCATCTTTGAGGGGGATGGTAGTTTTTCTACCTGCAAAAATTTGCTAGATCACATTGAGCCAATGTCTATTGCCTCTATAAATCTAACTTTGTATACATAGAAGTGACTGAACACTGGGGGTGGTAATCTTTCTCTCATTGCAGTTTGAAAGCGCATTTTCATGTAACACTCAACAGACACTGTTGTTTCTTTCTGCACATGAAATGGTTTTGGCTAGTTGTGCTTTTTGAGTGGTAAAAATGCAGGGCCCTGCGGGGTTCTGAAGGATCTATTTATTTTGCGATATGTAATTTATATCTTGCAGCAAGATTTTTTAATCATCTTGTGCTATTCGGTTCATCACTATTCTATTAGAATGATCACTGTTCTATTAGAGTGCTGGTTCCAGAGAGAGTTCTAATAGACTATATAATATCAACTTACTGGGTGAAAAAATTGAAGCTGATATATGCTTTATGAGTTCTGTGGGCTTAAATGAAAATTATAAGCTGGCTCCTTGTTCTTCTTGCCTTCTTCGCATGTCAAAGCCCCATGTTCTGGAATTACTCAGCTCTGCCTCCCACAGCCCTTCATCCAGTAAAGTCCTAAAAACCCTTACACATAAAACCCATTCCCATTCTTTACACAAAATCAATGGTGTGATTTTTCAAGGTCCTTCATATATCAATTTTTGTGATTTTGAGAATTGGGATAAATTTTTTTTTGTGGCAATATTTACATAGAATGAAAATTTCTTCTCTCAATTTTGGCGACTGAAAAGCTGTAAAATCTGTATTTTCAATTTTTTCATCACAAATTCTGGCGAAATGAGTCAGACAGATTAGAGTCTATCCACAATGTCCTGTGTTATTTTTGTCATCACATCCACGCGGGTTCGAATCTGGGTTTACGCTGATTCTATTTTATACTGGCCAAGACGATGATGGAAAGAAGAACAAGACGACGCGGACGACGACGATGAAGAAGAACGCACAACAGTCAAGGAGATTCGGTTGCGCGTGCCGCAGCAGCTGGGCAGGCATTGTTGTTATCTGCTGCTAGGCCGAGCAGTTGTCGCAAACCAAGAACGGAAAGGACGTGACTATGTAAAGCATTAATCAAACTCTATCCTGAAACCTGCGCTTTTTCCACCGTCCCCTCCTCCCTCCGTCGCTCTTTGCACGCACTCATGCACGTACTTTGGTACATCTTTAGCAAAATACTATTATTATCTTCGCATCTGTTTCATCGCATTGTTTTGTTTTGTTTTGTTTCGTTTCGTTTTGCTTTGGATTGTGGATCTTCTGAGTACGGTGAGATCCGCGTCTTTCCATGTCTTGGCTTCTGTTTGTTGCTGCATTCCAGAATTTCCAGAACGGTTATATGCAGTGCGATCCGATTTGAGCGGAGGGCTAGTCGAGGCTCTGGAATGTGAGAAAAGCTTTGCATCGTGAACAAGAACGTTGTTGTCGTCACGACAGCGGAGGATCCATCAGGGAGGAGGTGAGCAGCTGCGATTCGCTTCTTTTTTTCTTTCCATTGAGTAAGAGATCTAGTCCCGTGTTGTAGAGAATTTCTTTTTGTTTCGCTACTCTTGGGAGATTTCTGGCATTTGTTGGAGAACCGTTTTTTTGGACACAGGAAAGAACAAAATCTTCTCAGAGACACTAGCTACTACTACTACTGTAGATTTCATTGCTAGAGATACCGGAGGTGTGAGCATACCTAGAGCGGTTGAGTTCATGAAAGCTCTTTTGATACAAGCAGCGGATTTGATAGCAGTTCATGTGTATCAAGGGGATGATCATGTGCTCCCTGTTTCTTTGGCTTTGTAATTTATCGTCCTGAAGGTGTTTTTTGTTCCTTAGTCTTGGATGGTGTTGTTGAAGAAGCCAGTGTGGAATTACCGGACTTGCAATGGAATTGTTTTGACAAAAAATGAAAGCTGTTTATACTATGGCAGCCATGACATCACTGTTTGCAAGGGTTCATGTTAGTCATGTGAACATCTCTTGTAGTACAGATCTGTTGGCATAATGGCATTCATTAGCAGAACACATGTGAGCTAATCTACAAGGAATTTCATGCTGCAGTCTAAGTCTAAGTCTGCAGTCTAAGTTAATATTTGCTGGGTTGCCTGTCTATGCATTTCTGTATTTTGCATTCTTCTGTGGCAATATCATACTCTGGAGATGGGTTTAGGTGAAGATTCATAGTAAAGAAGTGTCTGTGCAACAACCATGCGGAGTGTTTGGAGTTTTAATCTTTTGGACATGTATGCCAGTTATTGGAAGTGAAGAAGTTCGAGTGATGAAGCCACCTAAAGGGGTTGAAGCTGGTGAGCTGCCAGACCATGATGTCCAAATTGCAGCATCAAATGAAGATGAGGTATTTGCTGCAACCCTCTTTTGTTCAGAACTCAGCTGAGAATTCAAATCCATGAATCTGTGCAATCTGTGCAATTGAAGCTGGGCATTAGGTCCAAGCCAGAAAGTTTAAAAGAATACATGGAAAACATGGGAAAGGTAAAAAGTTGGACCAACTGCTCATACTGTTGGAGACCTAACAGACATTCATTTATAGTTTCCTTCACAATGTGCTCATTACCAGCAGTGTTTGTAAGTTTTCTCTTTTGCTATATACTCTCCCAAGTTGATTTTAGGAGCTACTGTCTTGACATTGCCATGAGTAGTTTTCAACGTGTGGAAGTATGGCTGCAAGTTCAAGTATGTTATTTCAGTAAAGAATGCACCAATGTGCAGCTGCATGTGTACTTGTGCAGGAGAGTGGGAAGACACATAAGGAGAAGGTCAAGGATTCACATGTGGAAGAGAAGGAAAGAAAAGTAGAGAAGAAGCAGAAGGTAAAGGAGAAAGATGTCAACGGAGACAACATGGACAAGAAGAAAGAGAAGAAACATAAGGACAAGAAGGACAAAGAGGGTGGTGAAGAGAGAGAGAAGAAGAAAGAGAGGAAGCTAAAAGAGAGAAATGGAAACAATGTGCATGGAGAAGGTGAAGAAGGTAAGGAAGAGAAGAGACAGAAGGTAAAGAAGGAAAAGGATGATAGTCAAGAGGAAGAAGTCAAGAAGAGTAAGAAGGAAAAGGATGAGAGTGGAGAGGAAGAGAAACTCAAGAAGGAGAAAAGACATAAGGAGAGAAAGGAAACTGATGGGAGCAGAGTGGAGGAACAACCAGAGAAGCAGAAGAAACATCAAGAGAAGAAAAAGGAGGCAGGTGAAGTGCAGGGAGAGACAGAAAAGGAGAAAAAACATAGGGAGAAGAAGGAAAAGGATGCTGGTGGAAACAAAGGTGAAGGGAAGAAAGAGAAAAAGCATAAGGACAGAAAGGAGAAATCTGAAGAGGTAGTTGGTGATCAAATAGATGGTGGGAGGGAGTTGAAATCTGTGGAAACAAGAGAGCAGAGGGAACACATGGATGAGGAGCAACAGGTGGACACCAAGAAAGAGAAGATGCTTACTGATGTCAACAAAATTTTGCCAATTGTAGCTGGTGAAGAGGAGGTAAGTAGAAAGGAGAAAAAACACAAGGAAAAGAAGCTAAGTGAAGTTTCGATGAAAGGTGATGATGTGAAGGAAAAGAAGCACAAGGAGGACAAAGCTATAGAAGGCAAGGATGGGGAGAAGAAAGCAAAAGAAGATAGAAAGAAAAAGAAAGAGAAGACTAGGGATGATGTGGAGGATGGAGAGAAGAAGGAGAAAAAAGAGAAAAAGGAAAAGAAAGAGAAGACTGGGGATGATGGGGAATTGATGAAGGAGAAGAAAGAGAAGAAGGAAAGAAAAGAGAAGAATGGTGAAGGTGAAGAAGTGAAGAAAGAGAAGAAGGAAAGAAAAGAGAAGAATGGTGAAGGTGAAGAGGTGAAGAAGGAGAAGAAGCGAAGTAAGAAGGATGGTGACAACAATGACAGCAAGGAGAAGGGAGAGAAGAAGGAAAGCAAAGAGAAGAATGATGAGGGCAAGGACAAAGAGGAGGAGAAGAAGAATGAAAAGAAAGTGAAGAAAAGTGAGGACAAGGACACCCAACAGAAAGTGGAGAAGAAAGATTCTAAAAAAGTTGAGGACAGAGTTGGTGAGGAGAAGCAGAAGAAAGACAAAAGGGATAAGAGAGAGAAGAAAAGTGAAACTGACAATAGGGTAGAGAAGAAGGATAAGAAAGAAAAGGTTGCAGATGGTGAGAATGCTGAGGTGAAAAGGGTTGTCAAGAAAGAAAACGAGCAAGCTGTGGAACTTGAGAATTTGGAGGGGGAGGGCGAGTAGCAGAGAATGGTTCTGGAGGCTTATCGAAGAGAGATTGGGGAAGAGAGAGAAGAGACTTGCAGAGGAATGACTCTTTCTCTCACCTGTCGAGCAGCTGGAACAAAGACTTTTTCTTTTCTCCTGACCTGCTGAGAGATGAGAAGGGATGCAAATTGGCTCACAATTGTGAAAATCAGTGTATAGAAAAAGAAGGTGTAGAATTGTGAACTGCTTTGACAAATTGACCTGATGAGACAAATGCTGCATGATTTTTGTCTGCTTGCTGTGGTCAACATGACTGTGAACTGAAAGTGTTGTAGTGAGAAAAGGTCGTGAAGGCAGGCACTAGTCTCCAGCAAGAAGGAGAAACTTCCAAAGCTGTATGAAGAACTGTCTAAGAATGCAGGTGGCTGTGTGTAGATGCAATCTGTGTATGTTTTCCCGTCAGAACAGGCAAATATAAGGTCAGGTAACTTCCTGGATTCGAAGACTTGCCTGGCCTTTGTAACCATATCAATGCTAGAAATTAAGCAGCAGGTATGGAGCTTGTATCTGAATGTGTCAATTTTGTACCTTGAGTG
>Ga0209208_10012590_pt1 | contig 10683 bp, 3 predicted proteins | sample S1TSphfallax_3_FD_187694 | JGI IMG/M metagenome (GOLD analysis project Ga0209208, IMG submission 187694) | Host-associated microbial communities from peat moss isolated from Minnesota, USA - S1T2_Fd - Sphagnum fallax MG (SPAdes) (version 2) | ecosystem: Host-associated > Plants > Peat moss >... | reverse complement strand
TCCCGCCCCCTAATTGTTGTCAACAACATTATATGTTTACTTCATGGAAAACTAGGGTGCCTTGAAAATAAATAGTTACAAAAAAAACCCCATTGTCATCTATGATAGTAGGTTGTTTGAAAATAACTAATTAAGGTGTCTAAAAATGAATTTTTAATCTATTTCAAAAACCCGTTACTATTAATGACATTATGTAGTTTAAAAATAGTTAAAACATTCAAAACCAATTGTTGTCAACAACATTGGTTCAAATTTGAAGAAAGTCATGGCACCCTTGACAAATAATGAAAAAAAAAACCCCATTGTTGCCAACAATAAATATATGTAGGTTTGAAAGAAGTTGTGGCACCTTTAGAGGAGGGGGAGGAAAAAACCCAATGTCATTGACACTAAGTTAGTTCATTTGAAAATAAATAAATAAAATTTCAAAATTTCAAAACCAACAATGACCATAGGGTGGGTGTTAGCATAATAATGTTAATATAATTAAAACATTTTTAGAATAATGGCATTTAAAACAATAACTATGAAATACATCTATAGTGAATTTACATGTTATATTATTCGACAAATGTTATATAATATATAATTAGATTGTGTTTCATGAAATCTAGTCAAATAAAATTATAGAAAAAAAATTATCCACAAAAATTTAATGATAAAATAAAATATTCATCCATAATTTTGATGGAAGTTCTATTTATTAAAAAATCTATTAAATGCAATTATTGTTTTCGTCCATAATGAAGATGAATGCTTACATTCATCCCCATGTTTATTTAGGTTTACTAGTACAACATTCATTTTGCAGTTAAATTTTTGGGTTTCACTTGCATGTGTATAAGGGAAAAAACATTTTACCATCCCAAGTTCCAATTATAGGTTCTAGGCTTAGGCTTCAGGCTCATGTAGTAGCTTACCTTTGGTTGTGCCCATGGAAAAAATCACAGAAAATTAAGAGATGGTCAACCAAGTACACACATACACTCATTATCAGATACACATTTTTCAAAGTGATTATGGAGGTGAGTACACTGGAAAGTTTTTTCAAATTTTTTTGAAGGAGTTGATTCGACATGAAATGATGGCACCTTACACTCTTGAACAAAACGGGAAGGCTAAGTAGGATAACCAAACAATTGTGGATCCTGTTCAAAGCATGTTATATCACAAAAATATGCATTTAATTTTTTGGATAGAAGCCACACATTGTGTTGTCTGCATCTTTAATAGGACATTGGACAAGCAACAAAACATTAAACGAAAAAACTTTGTTTGAAGCATGGATTGCCACAAAACCTTCTATAACACACATGAAAGTTTTTGGAAGTGTTTGCTATGTCCATGTTCCTAAAGGCTTGCATGGTAAGTTGGATTCGAAGAATAAGCTTGGGCTTTTCATGGGTTATTTTGATGAAAGCAAAGCTTATTGAATTTGGGATGTTATGCAATGGAGGATCATGGTGAGTAGAGATGTCATGGTTGATGAACACATGAACTAGTCAATCTTTTTGACTAATTCTATTGGAAAGTCGAACATTGTTGCCTTAGTTGACATGACAACACCATCATTGTTGGACAATTGGAATAATTGGAACAAAATGTTTTAGCCATGGTGGAAATTCCAACTTAATCTCATCCAATACATTCACATGATCAACTCATTGTAGAACTTGAGATTGAGTTGGAACATACTTTGGAAATTGATAAACCTACAATGTTGATCAATAATTTGTTAACACAAATGCGACAACCTCCTATTAAATTTGGTGATTGGATTTACCCACCAATGCATGCATGCATGTAATGCTTATAATGTTCATCCATTCATGGAACCAACTAGATAATAAAAAATTATCATTTCTCCACAAGATGAAAATGGAAGATGGCTACAAAGGATGAAATGAAGCCCTTGTTGTAGAATGACACATGGGATCTTATAGATCTACCATTTGAATCTCCCACTATTAGTTGTAAATGGGTTTACAAGTTTAAATTAAAATCAAATGGTAATGTGGATTGCTACAAAGCTAGATTTGTAACTCGTGGTTTCACCCAAACCTAAGGTTTGGACTACACATAAACATTTGTTCAATGGTAATATTAGATTCAATCTGAACCATTCTAACAATTGTTGTTGTGGAAGATATGCACACAGTGTAATTTGACATCAAAACAACATTTCTTTATGGTGACATCTTTAAGGAACCATACATGGACCAAGAAAAAGGGTTTGAAGATTATCTTTTTCCATATAAAATGTACAAGCTTTGAAAATCCATTTATGGATTAAAACAAACTTTTCACAACTATAACCAAAAGTTTAATGAATTTTTGGTGCAACAAGGATTTGTTCCCATTACTATTGATCCATGTGTTTATATGAACCAATCTTCCCCCTATAGAGGATGGACATGCATGTAATATTTCCACATACTACATTGTTTACACTATTAAACCACTAGTTGACTACTAGTTGTTTAGCCTAATTGAAAGATATAGTTGCAACAAAGTTGCAAACAAGATTGCATTTCATCCATTTTCTAGTACATTTTATCATCCATATATGTGTGTTGACGGTGTCACCAAAATAGTTGGAGACTAGTCAATGTCTTGATTATGTGCCGACTAAATAACCTTAGATGCTAAAAATATTTCGAAAATGGCCCCTTAGTTGAAACGTGTTTCACATTGTTTACCAACATAATTGGGCATTCAACTTGAAGATATTGTTGATGTTGGGAATGTTTGGCAAATGACCACCCAATTGAAAAATGCTTTCAACTGTATACCAATATAGTAGATAAGTTAATTAAATTGGTAATTGCCATAATTTTATTTTAAAAATAAAAAAAACCTAGTTGAAACATAGTTGCAAATGTCATGTAGTTGAAAAAATTTGATTAAAAAAGGGGGGTTTTCTAGTAGTGATTTGTAAGTGCTTTTGACATACAGACAAATGAACCAAATTGCTATGTTGGTTTTTTGATCAGATGTGATTGTTTTCGCCATCTTTTGTACCACAACAACACATCTTGGGTTTTGCAACTAGGCTTTGCAACTATGTTTTAGTTAGGAAGGACATATGCAACTACTCATTCATGAGTTACTAAACCCATGTTATTTCACTCATTTAGTCACAAAGGACATTTAATCACAAAGCCCAATCATATTATCAACTAGGATTTTTAAAAATTTGGCTTGATATTGAAATTCCATCTTATCAATGACCTTGGTATGATGTGTAAAATGCATGCCATCTCAACTTAATTGTTTTATTTGATTTAATGTTATAAAAAATGTTTTGATGGATGGATGACATGTGACAAAAATCTATAAACACATTATGAGTCATTACACATGACCAAAAGTCAATTTAGTTTAGCCCATGTAGTTAGTGTAACCAAAAGTCAACTTACCTTAACCTAACTAGGTTAGGCAATTTAGCCTAGTTTGTTTAGCCAAAAGTCAACCCAATTTAACCTAACTATGTTAACTACTTATGTTAGGCAACCTAGGCTACCTAACCTTAGCTAGGTGGCCTAGATTAAAAACAAATGTCGAAATCCTAGCCCAAGAAGCCTAGATTATGCTACCTAACCTAAACCAAGTGGCCTAGGTATTATAGGTTGCAAGATTAAGGACTTGAACCCCTCACCTTCATTTTGGGGTTCAAGTCCTCATCCATTGCACTACCACAATATATTAGAAGTAGTAAATTTCTTATGTCTAGTTAAATAACTTACAAGGTAGCCAATATTACGAAGTAGATTTTTACTAAGTAGCCTACATATATAGGTTAGCTTAAAAGGTATGTTAACCTAAGCTCTAGTGTGTTAAGTAGTTAAAAATCAAGGAGTTATGTGTCACCTTTTTCAAAATGACTATTGATATTATAGTCACAATTACAAGTAACAATAGATTATTTAATACACATGCACATGCATGTGAATTCATAATTTCAAAAACCTTTTGGCACACAAAAAATTATGGCATGCCATGACAAATATTGGTGCCATAAATTCAAAACACATAAAAACTTATGGTGTCACAAAAAATTATGGGTTGCCATGAAAATTTGTGAGACCTTATTGCTAAATGGCATGCCATGTTATCATCGCATGGAAGAACGAGTCATTATTAATTGCAAAGGACAACAATATTTTCAAATAGTTAATAAATGAGATTAATTCATCAAATCAATGACATGAATCATGATGTGAAGTCAGTGTCACAAGTCATGAGGTGTTGTGACGACTAATTAACCTCATTGCAATGTGGCATGCCATGTCAACATCACATGACCAAAAGTTATTATTCACGAAAAGTTGCAAAAATGAATGGAATTTTGTTATTAACTAATTTTGGATGATTAAAAATACATAAAAAATACATTTTTGATATTTTGATATTTGTGTAAAAACCATCAAGTCACAATATCAACTATAGTTGCAAAACCATAATGCCATGCAACACCACACTATCTTTTACAACTACACAATCATTAACATGAACTTGTAGTGAAAAAAGACAATAGTTGTTTTATTAACCGATTGTAAAACACAAAATGTGTTGTTGTGTACATTGACCTGCAAGTCTACATTGAACGCATCATCAAGTTCAATTTTTTAGATGTAAACTCAATGTTGGTACATGTGGACCCCAATACTCATAGCAACTTAAGGGTTGACATGGATGATGTTGACAAGTTGCATTTCCCTATTAAGAAAAAATGGCAGCTTTGCATTTGCTAGTCTTGGCACACTGCCAAACATCACCTACATTGTGTCTAAAGTAGATAAGTTTTATGCTTAGCCCCACTGGTGTTGTTTTCAAATGCATTTTGAAGTACTTGAAGGGTGCTTCACATCTTGTCGTATGTTTTGGAGGTTTTAGGATGATTCACTCTTTCATTGTCTATTGTGATGTTGATTATGTTGTTGACCTTGATGATAGGAAATCAAGAAATGGTTATGTGTTGTTTTTGAACAATGGTCCGATGAGCTAAGGAAGCCACAAATAAACTTGCACTATTGGGTTAACCACTAAATTTGAGTACATTGCTAGGTGCAAACAAGATGAAATGAACCAACAGTGTTACTTTAAAAAAGGATTGCGTATTTATTTGCCCAAAAATAATGTTTTCATACAAATTTAAACTTTTGAACAATTTTTCAATTAAAAATTGTTATAATAAATGCTTAAAAATTGTCCAAGTACATGACATTTTTTTCTTTATATATTTTGAATAAATATATGGAAATTTGAAAGTGTATTGATTCCATATAAATTTAATGTTTCGTCTTTAAAAATGATAAAAAAAATCAAATCATAACCAAAAATTTATTTATTATTTTTTTAATGTTTTCTTGTATAATAAGATAATTTTTTTTAACACATCATATGTGTAAATTATACCCCATTTATGTGTGGTAATTTTTTTTTTGAAGTTTTAAAAATTTGAATCAATTTTGGAAAATTCTTTGAATTTTTAAAGTTTTAAAACTTTGCATATTTTAAGGTATGAGTGTTTTTTGAATGTGGCTAAGTTTTTAAAAAAACTTCCCATCGATTATGTTTTATTATATGAGTCCTTTTGATAGTTCTTTATAAAATTGGTTCCTTTTGACACAATAGGTGTTTATTTTCAAGGTCCTAAATTGAAACTTAAACTTAAAATTTTATCAAATGGATTGTCAATTTGAATTTTTTAACAGTCATATGAATAAAAAAGGAACATTGCCATGATTGCCATGGTTTTAAATGGTAGACATAAATAGTTTTCTAGATGCACCAAACACATTAACATTCATTTTCACATTATTTGGGAAAATTGACTTGCATAAGAAATCAACATGTCTTACGTTTCTTCTAAGCACCAAATTGCATACATCTTCACCAAAGGCTTACTAGCAATCAAGTTTTAATGTCTACAGTCTTCTTGGACTTACTTTAATTGACTAAGATCAAAGTGAGAGAGAGAGTAAAACTTTTATTCACTATTGAATTGAGTGGAAACATTGAATAACTTTAGTTTTAGTTCATCAATAAACATTGAACTCAATGAATAATTTTTAGAAACTCTTCAACTATTGCTACATTACTATTTTGCATTGAAAAACTAGCCATCAACCTATGATTGTTTGTCTTCTTTCTACACATAGAAAAGGACCATATATATATATATATATGTAATAATCATATATGAACAACATATCAAAGAGTTTTGGAAGGATATTTTTGACATACATCATGCAATAACTATTGAGTTCTTAATGCACCTTAGTTGTATAAATGCATGGCACAAATTTGAGTAAACTTGTAGATTTAGTTGTAATGATTCAAACTACGAACATGTAAGAATATCTACTAATTTTAACATTAGTTCAATAATCATTAATATTTACCAACTTGTTTGCTTCCCCAATTGACATACTACCTTGATTTCATTCTGCCATGTTGACTCTTTTCATTTCATAAAATACCAAATGAGTATACAAGGATACGAACAATCAACAATTATTTTAGAACTCATTCACCAAAAAAAGGAAAAAAAGAATGTTTGCTTTTGAGACACATTTTTTAAAATCTAGGAACATAACTTAATAGAATGTACCACTCAAATAGATTGGTTGCTTTGATATTGTGTTATGAACATTTCACATAAGGTTAAGTATTCCCATAACGTACAATGAAACAATGCTTGATTATATATATACACATTAAAATTCCACATAATAGTGAACACATTTCTATTGATTTAATCTTACCAAAATGCATCATTGCAAAAATAATATCTATGTATTATGGCTATAGATAATGTTTAATGGATGAATGTAGAAGAGGATGAAAATATTTAATTTAACACATCTAACATGCTTTTGACATTATTACATTGCCCAATATTTTATTTTTTGAAATGAAATATTCAAAATAAATAAATTATTTACAAGGACATGTACTAAAGCAACCCTTGTACTACATAATGTGAAAGCATACAAATATATGCCCCCCCTACTATAATATATAAAACCATACATATATATCTCCATACCTATATACATACAAGAGGAAGATAGATTTTTGTCATCATCGTCATTTTGGCTACATGACAAAATTGATTAAAAAAACATTGATCACCACAATGTCATTGGTCAAAATTTTGAAATGTTTGACAAGTATTGATTAAAAGGCCTATCTTGTAACTTAAATCAAAAGTAATCTCCAAATAACCTATATAGGGCAAAATGGGTCATGAGAACTAAGAACAGTAAACATTGAAAACCCCATAGAAGTTTGCAAGGGTGTTTTAAAAAGGTTTTCTAAACCTAGGCAATGATAAAACCCTACCAATCATAAATAAATCAAAGCACCCCAAAAAAAGGGAAAATCAAAAGACAAAATGGAAGGACCCACGTCCAAGAAAACAAAAAAACCACCTAAGAAAGCAAATTACAAAAGGAACATCAAGTTCCCAAACCCCCACTTGTTGTGAGAAACATATCAAATAAGGAAAGGGGAGACTTCTTGAAAGGATGCCTAGCCTAGAAGAACCCTCACCTACTACAACATGTTTCAAAATAAAGACTGCATGCACACGCTATAGTGCCATTAACACCCTCTGTTTATAAAATGTGTGCAAAACTACAATAAAAGGGCCTCCAGTGCCTTTCACTCTTCATGCCATATTGGCACATTGATGAAGAAACTCATCCCACTACTAGTGTAGGCATTTGAAAACCTTCGTAGCTAGAAGGATAAACATGCCCAATGGGAACTGATTGTGATACAAACCATCCTCCGCTTGAGCCACAACTGTCATCACAACCCCATGAGAAATAACAGCTTGTGAAACCAAACCAACATGAGTGGGGTTAGCGATGATGTTTGCGAACATGTGGACACCATCGACTAATAACACAATGTTGATTCAACAACGTGAAGACTACAGGGCAAGGGGTGGAAGGACATGGGTTTGCTTTTGCAAGACATGAAATCTCACATCTTTCGCAATGGCTATGAAAGCATCTTGCACAACATCATGTGAGGCCGTCTTCTCCCCATCATGCGCGCAACAAAGGAAGTGAAATCCCATAAGATCCAAAGGCTATCTACAAATGTAGTATGACACCCCAAGGACTAAAGGATGGGAAATGCCCAACCTAGTGCACAACGTAGTGAAAAAACATTTGAAGGTAAGCAAAAGAAAAGAATGATTGTGTGAGTTAACAACCATTCGCTTGAACCCAGCCCCACACACGATCTCAAATGCGCCTTATGCGAATCCTGCAATTGGGCAATGTTGCAACAAGGCTTGACAAATATGCTGAAATATGAAAAATAAATAAAAGGTTTGATGCAGTTTCTTCAAACAACAGAGCTCTTGAAGGACATATTCAACTTTTTTTTTTGTCTGAGCATAATATTAAAACATGAATGGCACAATTTCTTGCAAAAACTGTACAAGTCACAAAACATCAAGCCCTGTGAAGTTCGATTGGGGGGGCTGGAGCATAATGTCCTACCATGAGAACTAGTGCCAAACTGATGCACCACAATGCAAACTGATGCATCAAGTCATCTCACTCTTCAAAAATCCAAACTTACTGGGAGTGTGCAGTAGGCTGACCTGATTTTGCCAGGGATTTGCCAAAATCCACAACTTATTAAAAAGGGGCTTGTTAATTCCAAAGCAAACCCCAAAAACACACCCCCATTAAAATACAAAACCAATACAAAGAAAAAACAGAAAGAAAGAAAGAAAGAAAGAAAAAGGTAAGGAGTAAGAGGGTTTAGAAAGAAAATGAAAAGAAAGGGCACAATATCCAAACCAGTGTTGGGTGGTTCTTTACTTTTATGAAGAATATCCAGTTCCAGTTCTGGAGAATAAATTAGAATGGTTCTGGTTCCACATATAATTGGAACTGGGACTCGGGTTCTGGGTCTGGTTCTTCAAAAAAAGAAGTTCTGGTTCTATGTTCTGGTTTTGAAAATCATACTTGGTTTTTGTCCACTTCCAAGTTATGTGCTTGTCTCACTTTCAAACCCTCTCTTGCAGGGGAGATTAATGCAGCCAAGCAATCAGAGCTGAATATATTGACTGATGAAGTGGATTGTGCACAAGCTTGGCTTCTAAGCCTTGAAAGAGAAAAGGTTTTCTGCGTTTTTCATTCTATGAATTATGGAATGCCTTGAGCACTGTACTACAGCTGCATGATAACACTATAAGGGTTGCTCAGGTAGGCAGAGTAGGTCTCCAAGCTGCTCTTGGTATCAATGTTATCAGACTTTTAACAGAATCTCTCAGCTTTTAGCAACCATGTCAACCATGTGTCATGTTGAGATTGCAGGAGCAATTGTGATTGCAACTACAGGCATTGCAGAAGCAGGAGGCTCAGAGTCTGGAACAGTAACTGTGACTCTGCAAGATTTACATTTTAAAACTGGATATGTAATTGAGCTAAGCATTGTGTAATTGAATAAATCAGCTGCCAGACTTAGGTGGAGCCAGGAAATGTGGTCTTAAGTCTTAAGTTCCTTGTTTATAGGATGGCTCTGATTCTATGGTTCCACTAGAAATTAGGCAAGATGAGGAGGCAAGTAGCAACCTGTAATCATCCCTAAATGCCAAGACCTGAGCTGTGTGTTTTCTAGTAACAATCTCAAAAGGAATGCAATTTCTAAGCTTTTCAATGATTCCAGGCAGTGGGCTACAACTCCATAGAAGCTGAGGACTGGAAATAGCTATCCAAGGTGAAGACATTGGGCAACTGGAGACATTGCTTTAAAGACTGAGCATGAATTCACGCTATTGAAGGTGTGTTTCCTACATAAATCAATTGAAATTTTGCATTCAATGGTGGTGTTGGTGTCAGATCTGGAAATACAAGATTAGTGAAGTCTTCACTTGGCCCAAAATTGTAGCATGGGGAGCTTATTCAAATAATGCAAAGCATTCAATCTCTATGTGTGAAACAAAAGGGTTTGTAACCAAAAATGAAGGCACAATGTTGTCTCACATTTATTGATCATCTAGCTATGCAATTGGTCATGCCCACCACTTGATTTTTCTCTCTTGTGGATTTACATGATGTAAATAAATGTTAAACTAACTCTCCCCACTCTTGGATGTTGATGATTAACAACTCCCACCCAAAATGATGCATATGTGTAGTCTCCCTTTTCTATTTGCAATTACCTTTTATTGTCACTACTTAGTACTAAGTCTATTCAACGTTCACAAGCATTGCCCAATGTAATCCTACCAAAAATTCCATACTTTGCATTGTGTATGAACATTTGATTGTCACCAAAATCGGCTTCATTTGATTGGACAAAGAATCTAATTGGTCACCTGATCTTGATTAAGGTTTAACTCTCGATCATCTCGTATGGAGTAAAACTCAATGCTAGATTGGACACCACATATGTGTATGGTAATGTAAAATGCTACAATTGTAAATCCTACCCTATGACATATTCTGAAGACGTTTTCAATTTGATTAATATGAAATGAGACTATTACTAAAATATAATTTTTATTTTTTGATAATTTTTATCAACTTGTCCATCCCATAGTGCAATAAAATTTCCATGCCATAAACTTGCATACCAGTCCAGTTAGTCTATTATCCATTTCACTTCTTTTATTGATCAATAGATTATTTGGTACTTTATAAGTGA
>Ga0209208_10012589_pt1 | contig 10683 bp, 11 predicted proteins | sample S1TSphfallax_3_FD_187694 | JGI IMG/M metagenome (GOLD analysis project Ga0209208, IMG submission 187694) | Host-associated microbial communities from peat moss isolated from Minnesota, USA - S1T2_Fd - Sphagnum fallax MG (SPAdes) (version 2) | ecosystem: Host-associated > Plants > Peat moss >... | reverse complement strand
CTCCCGGTGCTTTGAACACGTATCAGAGAGGAGCTTGATTCCTTTGTCCGAATGCTACTTTTTTTAGTAAATTCTTGAGCGCTTTCTTTGTCTAATGATGGATCTATGCCCTGTTGCTGTAGATCATCAGAGCTCGAAGCTCGATGAGTTCGTTCTAGTCTCTAGGAGGATCAGGAAGGCGGGGCATGATGCTCATGCTTCCTCTCCAACGGTCGGAAAAAGCTCATCGACGGCCAACGGCTCTTTTGTTTTTGCATCGCCAGAGCTTCGCGAAGCTCCCTCCAAGCTCACCTCCCCCCTCTCGGGGGAGGCGATCGGCAAGGAAGGAAGAATCGCGAGCTCGATTCAGGCGATTTCGGTTGCTTTTCAGGATCATTCGAGGCTCCAATCACAAGGCAAGGAGGCGAAAGCTCCCCCGGCTAGGAGCGATAGCGATGGCGAACTTCGAGGAGATCCTCCTCAACGGTCGGTTTTGCCAATCGCGCTTCTGGGAGTCGTGACAAAGATCCGAAGAAGCAACTCCGAAAGCTCGGGCGTCATGCGCACCCATCAAGTACCTCCGAAAGGAGATTCTTCCCATCCCCGCAAGTCAGATTTTTCTTCTGTACCCGCCGATCTCGGAAGGAGCTCGGAGGACTCGGAGACCGCCGCTGCCAGGCAAACGGAAAGGAACGACCTCTCCGCCGCCAGGGCAAAAGCTCCGAAAGCAAGGAACTTGCAAAGAAAGAATTCGAGCAATTCAGTGATCACCCCTCACCCCATTCTCTAATCGAGCAGCCAGGCACCGGGACAAGTGCTGCCTCCCCCGAGGGGGAGGCAGCCCAAGGCCCATCGCCATCGCCAATAGATTACAGCTTGGAAGTAGAGGCGGATTTTCCAAGAGACCTAGTATCGATGATGAAGGAAAATGCGGCCAAAAAAGCAAGAAAAACCGTTATTGGAGGGACTCTAAAGGGCAGAACAACGCTCAAATCCTTACTCGACTGCCTCAAGTTACATCTCTTGATACCTCTTGTCTCGATTACACTCCTCACGAGAGGATACTTCGAGATTCTGTTTGAAGAGGAAGAGGGCGCCAAGGCCACCAGACGCTTAACGGCGGTCGAGTGGAGCGGCCTAAGCCTCTCCTTCTCGCGCTACGCCCCAAATTTCGACGCGAGCGCCCAGGGAGCCGAAGCACAATTCACTCATGCAATCAAGGTGCAATTCCCCGATCTACATGAGGAATTCAAGAACACCAGAGCTCTAACTCTGATGGCCAGTAAACTCGGGGAGGTCTTAGAAATCGAAGCGGCTAACTCGTATATCAAAAGGCCCGCCGGGCCTATGATAACGATAGAGCTCAGAGATATCTCCAAGCTCCCAGGATACATAAAGATTCCGTCAATGGCGGAAGGAACAGAGGACATAGCCACCGTACCACAAAAAATTTGTACTCAAGGCTTCCAAACCAGTGTAGAAAATGCAGGCGTTTCGGCCATCACGCCTGAGCCTGCAACACTGGTAGGATTAAACCATGGGAGGGGGCGCCAACTCCCAACCCATCAAACTCCAGGGGAGAAAATGGAAAGAAGTCAGGAGGAACTGGAGCTCTTCATCAGGGCAATGCTCAAACCGGCAAACAGCTCCGAGCGCAAAACGCGAGGAGAAGCCAAGAGCATACCGGGACGAACCAAAAGCAGCCAGAAGCTAGCAAGCAAGCAGGCCATCCCACGCAGCCTAACATCCGTACCTCCTCCGATGTTCTGCCCAGCGCAGGAACAGCACCAAGAAGCTCAAAGGATACCTCCGGAAGCTTGGAAACCGACCAGGCTATGGCGGACCCAACAACCCCCCCAGGCTTCAAGCAAGGCAAGCTAAGTCCAACGGCCAGAATTCGCCCGGAAAACCCTCTCCTGGAGCAGCCAAATTTCGGCTACAGGTCGGAAGCCCCTCATTAGTCATACCTCTCGGCTGCGAACGCTAATCCGTTCACAACATTGGAAACGATCAATCCAGAGGAAGAGGACCTCAAGCATACTCAGGAGGAAACGGGCGAGCGATGGGTTTTTCAAGCGAGCAGGAAGCAAGCTCCCAGATTCGTCTTGCCTGGGAAAGCTCCCCCCCCCTCTCCAACCCACACCCCAACGCAAGATTGCGCATCAGGGAGCAGAAGAAAGAGAACCCGCTCAGAGGTACACAACTCTTTCTTTACCTCTTTGGGCATCTCTATACCCCCAGGACAAGAATTCGCCAGAGCAAGCGTTTGGCCGGTTTTGTCCAGGGAAAGAGACAACCAGAAGGAGATCCTAGTCAACATCAAGAGCAACGACTTGCCAAACCTTCCACTCCACATCAGATGCATGAGCGCATCCGAAGAGGAGTGGACCCCGGCGTCGGCCCTTGAAGATCTAACCAGAAGCGTCGAGTCGGAGCTTGAGGAAAAGATCCTCAGATTTAGTCTAAGCCTCAAGGGACGCCTCGCCCTCGAATGGAGCTGGCAGGAAGACCAGGCCAAGGGAGGCTGGGAATGCACGATCCTAGTTCACATCAACACGGGCCTCAGTGGCATCAGCGCTCAGAAAAGAAAGAACCTCCATTGGAGGACCCTCGAATCCATAACGAGCATGAACAACGACGTGGTCTTCGTGGGCCCGGCACACGGCCTACTACTGAAGACGAGCCCCGCAAGCACGGACCGCCAGACGCACAAAAGCACGTCAGCAAGTTTACTGGCATCTCCACAAGCAACCAGAAAAAAGAAGAGGTATGTAAAGCTCGACCTCTCGACCCTTGTTCCCTCAAACCCATCGGACCTTTTCCAGGCCTCACAGTCCGGGGAGGACACCGGTCAAGGGGCCCAAGAGGCCGCTCGTTACAACCACATGGGATCGATCGGCCAATCAGCCGCCCAAACGCACTCAGGTCATGTCTGAACGACCCATAACAATCATCTCCCTCAACGTGAGGGGACTAGGGAAGGACTCAAACAAGTAAAAGCTCATCAGGACTTGGCTGGCCTCCCTCCAGAATCCGCCCCAGATTCTCCTCATACAAGAGCACCACCTGGATGAACAGGGAACCGCCAACTCAATGAGGGGTCTTGACTTCTGGCAAAGGAAGTCATTATGGAACCCCGGAATTCCAATGGAATCATTTCAGCGAACCAGTGCAGGGACCGCCATCCTGGTGGACAGAATGACGGCCCCACTCGTCAAAGAGGACAAAATCTTAATAGAGGGAAGGGTTCAATACGTAACCCTCCACCTCCCGAACAACTCAGAGATAACTACGCTTCAAGAACGTCCAGAAGCAGGGCCCCCTTGTGGAGAAGAATTAGCGAGGCTAACTTCACAGCTGACCACACCATAATTGGAGGGGACTTCAACCACTTCGAAGAGATAGGAACCAGAGGCACGGCCGAGCAAAGGAGAATGCACAGGAGAGAATCAAGCGCCTGGCATCAACTGACTCTTCAGTACGGACTCACCGATGCTTGGACCCTTGATAGCTTCAGGAAGATGTCCAAGAAGGAATTTACTTTTGACAATGGGAGAAAGGGCCGAGGGTCAGCCGTCTCCAGAATAGACAAATTCCTTGTCTCTCAAGAGCTGGATGCTAGGGGGGGGAGAATAGAAGCCGCCCCCTCAATTCGGAGGATCTCCGACCACTTGCCCCTCGTGCTGACCATCTAGGGACGCACCTCCGCCCCGCCCACACCTGCCACCTATTTCGACATAGCCCTCCTGAAAGAAGAGGAGAGCAGGTCCGCCCTCCTCGACGCGTGGACAGGTACCCAACCCACGCCCAGTCAGGACGTGGAATGGCTAGCTTGGCTGGAGGTGGCCTCAGGAAGGGTGCTCCAATGCAACATCAAAATCGCGCTGGAAAAAAAGAAGGCAAAGGGGGCCAGAGTCAGAAACCTCCAACAAAAAATCAGGCTGGCGGAGGTTCAGCTGCAAAGAGACCCTAAAGACGAGCCAACCAGGGAAATCCTCTCGGTGGTATAAGGCCACGTGGCCGACTCGCTTCAAGAAAAGGTTGCAAGGAACCACCAGCTCAGCTCGGCCTCCTGGTTCAGATACGGGGACACGTGTTCAAAACGCTTCTTCAATTTTCACTAAATCGGGAGAAAGCGTACGCCTCTCAAAGAGCTCAAAATTGAGGAAGGGGACATCACGGGACAGGAGGACCTGGCCCACTATGTCCGATCTTTCTATGCGAGCTTGTACACCTCAGAGGCCAGCGCGCCAGGCACATCGGAAGCCCGGGAAGTATGCTGGGATAGCACTCCGGCCCGAGTTTCCAACGTGGCAAATGACGAGCTAACAAAAGAGCTCACACTGAAGGAAATCAAGGAGGCCATCGTGGCAATGCCGAAGGACAAAGCGCCGAGATGCGATGGCATCCCGACGAAATTTTTTCAGGAGCTAACAGAAGAGATTTCCCCGACCTTGCTTCAAGCATTCTCGGCAATGCTCAGAAGGGGGGAGACGTCAGAGTGGACCAACAAAGGTCTCATTACGCTGATCCCCAAATCGGGAGACCACGCCAAGATAGGGAACTAGAGGCCGATCACGCTTTTGGGGAGTCTTTACAAAATCCTGGCCAAAACATTGGCCAAGAGACTACAAGACCACCTCCCGAACATGATCAGACCTAGTTAGATGAGTTTTGTCGAGGGCCGGAGCATTCTCGACAACACCTTCTTGGCGCAAGAAGCCCAAGAGTGGGCTGAAGAAAGCAATCAGGACCTTGTTCTCTTGCTTCTCGACTTCAAAAAGGCTTTTGACATAATCGAGTGGAGTTTCCTCTTTGAGGCTTTAGCAAAGCTCGGTTTCTGCCCGAAATGGATCCGCTGGGTGAGCTCCCTTTACACCTCAGCCTCGTCGACCATCAAGTTGAATGGGGTAGAGGGGAGTGCCTTCCCTCTCGCCAGATCGATGAGACAAGGCTGCCCCCTCTCGCCATATCTCTTCATCCTGGCGACGGACGTCCTAGGGCACATGTTGGACAACCCCCGCTTTGGGGTGGAAGGCCTGACCCTCCCGGGAGGAAAGAAGATCAGGGACCAAACTTTCGCTGATGACACGGCGCTCTACCTCCAAGGCACGCGCGAAAATATGGAAAGAACCCAAAGGGTCCTAGACATATTTTGTAAAGCCTCTGGAGCGAAAGTCAATTGGAATAAAACAGCCGTGATTTGGGCCAGCAAAAGGGAAAAAGATTAGGAGTGGGGCCAGGAAATGGGCCTTCAGTGGGTCCCGGAAGGCAAAGGAATGAGGTATCTGGGAATCCAAGTCGGATTCCACCTCCCCCCCGAAGCCAACTTCAACAAAATGGTCACGGCTCTCAAGGGCAAACTAAGTAATTGGAGCACCTGCCGACTTTCCCTGGCAAGGAGAATCCTCGTAGCAAATCAGGTGCTATTTGCCTCCATGTGGTACATGGCGACGGCTTGGAACCCGAACTCGGCCATGTGTAGCCAGATTCGGGGGATCGTGAGGAACTTCATCTGGAGCGGGAAAGCATCCAACGCCAGGGCAAAAGTCAAATGGGAAACCTTGGTCCTCCCCACCGCCTAGGGAGGACTAGGAATCATCGACCCGAAGGTCCAATCCGAAGCTCTCTTAGCAAAGCTCTTTATCAGGGGCCTGGCGCTAGGTGGAGAGCCGTGGAAAGAACTTCTGAAGCACAAGGCCAATCAAGTAAGGCTCCCAGTCCACGGGCTAGGTCCCTCCACGCAGGACATCAACTGGATGTTTGCCGCCACGAAACTCAAAAGACCTCCCACCTCCTTGTGGAAGAGCATTCTCCACGCTTGGATGAGTGTGAGACCGGGGCTCTGCAAATTAGAACCGACCAACTCAGCTGAGACCCTCAGACAACTTGTCTTTGGGAACCCTCTTATTGTGAATAAAAAAGGCAAGCCCCTGGGCTTCAACGGCAAGAGCGAAAGGAACTCCCTTGTGAACGCCGAACGCTCAAGAGTCAGAGACTTCTGGGACTCTGAGGAAAAGGAGTGGAAAGGCCTCTCAACCCTAGGGGTAAGTTGCCACCCAATCAACAGGCGGAATAGAGATCTCATAATTGCCAGCATACCATGGGACCCGACTACCTCCAACAACGTCCCCTCAACAGGTGAATGGATCAGCAAGAAGGAAGCCGGACAAACCAGCCCACTAGAATGGGTCTACCAGGTCATGAGGACCAACCAAAGCACCGCCAACGTGTCAGAATTCAGGAGAATCTCCCACACGGGTCGCATCCAAGCACCCGGCTCCCACATCATCACCATCCCCCTGGAGGGGTACGAACCTGTCAGGGTACTCGCTCAGGACAACCATCGTACAACTTTCAGACTGGCCAAGGACCTCCCCATCCCAGGTAAGAAACCCCTTATCTACTGGATCCTCGGATCCGGATTTATCTCCGACCTTCAATGGGACCCGGGAGACTGGCACTGGCAACAAACGCACAACATGGGGGACACTCCTTTCTTTGGCTACTCCTCCAAGAGGGGATACGAGAACGCAAGAAAACTGCACCGACCCCCCGGGATTATCGAATTCATCCAAAGGTTGAGCCTTCGGAACTCCAGAACCGCCCAGATTGTTGCTAGGATCTAGCACAACGCCCGCCCACGCAAAGTGGGAGCCCTCATCTGGCTGACCCTCAACAAAGGGCTCCCAGTGGGCACGTGGCTCCAAACCATGGGGCTCCAAGCCACCTGCAAATGTTGCGACCAGGACCTTCCTGAGTCTGCCCAACATTGCCTCATGGATTGCACGCCCGCCTAGAAGGCGTGGAATGCTTTCCGTTGCACTTGGGATGAATGGGAGGCGCCCAACCGCCTCTCCATCACCTGGCCTTTCATCCTCCTGGGGGAAGCTATCTTCGAAGAGGAGGACGACCCCCCGGACCTCCAACGCTACCACACCGGCGGCTTCTCTTACCGGCGACAACCGCTCGACATCCTCAGAACCTTCCTCCTCTACTACCTTTGGTCCGAAAGAGGCTGTAAGCATTTCGACGGACAGTACTCCCTCAAGAGAGTCTTACTCCAATCCTGGGAGGCCACAGTCGAAGTGGGCATGGCCACCTGGAAGGCCATTAGATCTTCTAGCCAGGATAGGAGTCAGGATAAGCAATTAGACATTGAGCAGGCCTTTAAGGCCGATTGGTTTCACGGCCGCATCTGTGGGGAGGGCGAGGCTGCCATTTCGTGGCGCTTGCTCCCCCCCCTTATACTTTCTTAATTTCTCTAATGATTAAAGGGGCTGTTGCCTGTTGCCTCCTTCCCCGTAAGGGGTTCACCCTGCAACGCCCCGCCGAGACTACATCCAAATGGCTCTTTTTCCCGGGACTCCCAAGTTGGAGTCCCGAAATTGTCCCGAAACTGTCCCGGGTGGAGTCCCGGGACTTTGGGAGCTCATAACTCCCGACTTCCAGGTCTGATCGCGATGAGATCTGAACCAAACTTGTAGCCTTCGTCGAGATCTTTCCAACGACGTATCGCACTCTCAATTCGAAGGTCGGGAAGAGGTCGATTCCTGACTTTGAGTGGTCGGGAGTCAAACTGCCAGTTTGACTCCCGGCCCTTCTTTTGCCCATAGCTTGGGCGATAGATTCCAAATGGCCAATGCGAGGCCATTTTCGATATCTACGCTTCAAGACCTTTCCAACGACACCAAGAACACCCCAATGCGAGGTGTTTTGGGTCCTGCTGTCGAGCTCTAAACATTCGGGAGTCCAAGAGAACTCCAAATCCCCACTTCTTCCAAGTGTTGGGCTTCACCCCCACACTTGGCCAAAGTAGGGTTGCGACATTACAAGTTTATTAAAGGCAAATAAGCAAGCTCAATAAGAAGAAGCCATGTAAGACTTGGATTTCTTGCTAAAATTGTACAGAATAAAAGGCACTTAACTTTAATAAGAGGATTTGTGATTTATTCATGATTATATTTGCTCACTAAATCACTACAACCCTTTGATGCTTCAATATTGTGAAAATGCATGCATTGTATTTACAAATTAACCAAGAAGGATAAATTAAATATCCCCAAAGACAATATGCCTACAATGGATGCATCGTTCACTGTCTTAGTGCATCCATTATAGTTAGTTAACATGATATAAAAAATTTATACTTCTACAAACATCCAATAAAAAGAAATTTACATCGTGTGAAAACACTTTAAAATCCCCAATATTGAGAGGAGCTTTTTGTTTGACTTTAGGATTGCTAAGAGGTTGTTAAACTAAGATTCAAGCTTACTATGCATTCATATTAATATATACATCTTCATGATTGGCCTAAAGTGGCATGTGCTTCTAATGTGCTTTTACCTTCAACCCATTATTTAGTACCATTATCTATTAGTTATGGACATATTGAAAATATATCATATTTCGAATTTGCAACATTTTTTATTATAAAATATATGTTTCAAGTAATTTTATATAAGGTAAACATATGAAAGCTATAGTTTTTTTTGGTTAACATATGTAGGAGTTGAAATAGAAGTCAAATTTCCATTTTACCACCTCCATACAATTATGATATGATTTTGTTTTTCTCATTCCAGGTCCCACTTGCAAAGAAGATGTAAAATGAGGATGTAGGGTTCCATATTACAAAAGGATGATTTATGATGGTTTGTTTTTCTTATGTTGTAAACAGTGTTGTTAAACATATTAGTTTATATTATTTTTATTACAATTAAATAATATATTTCAATTTGTATAAATGTTCTACATAAGAACTCAAAATAGAGATTATTTGAGTTTAGATCATTACAAGTCAACAATCTAAGTTTGTGTATCACCACTACAATCTTCCTTATTGGATTGCAAGCATGTTACTCCTTCCCAATTTAATTTACTATTGTAATAAGTATGCATAGATTTTTTCCAAATTTGTGTCAGTGTTGGGGGTATCATTTTTCCATGCTAGCCAAAGGCTTTGCAATCCCACAACTACAACCAACCCCAAAACCCAAAAGTTAATACTCAAATCAAATGCATGAACACTTTCCATGTGAAATTTGGATCTAGAGCTTTGAAATCTATGAAATTTGGGAGCTATGAACTTTTTGAAACATATCAAGCCACATAACTTTGATGAAGATCAATTGCCAATTGATAATGTAAAACAAAACGCAACACAAAGCATAAGATGGGCTGCAAGTTCTTGAAAAACTTATGATCATTAGCACTAAACCATGCAATTGAGGAGTCTATTCCATGAAAACAACCAAAAAGGTAAAGCAAAGAAGCAAATGTGAACCCCATGATCTTGGAGACACCCATAGTGATCATTTTGCAAGGATGTTCAAATTCTGCAACAATACCCATAAGAACTTCCAAAGTCACTATTTGCAATTATAGTCCAAAGCTACTAGGTCTCAAGAAGTTTTCCAACAAGGCCAAGAGCAACCGCTTCATCATCTTGTTGATGAAATTGATGTGTTGAGGGGCCTCCTAACATATTGACAACACATTAATATATCACTTTAGGGAGATCTAAGCAATTTCCCTCTTACATTTAACATCTAGATAGAACCAAGAATGAAATATAGGAAGAACCAAATAGAAACAGTACTTTGAGTGAGTAATAAGAATGCCAGTGAGGGCATTGTCAAGAGAGGAACTGTAAAATATTTACAAATCTTTCCATAAATAATTGATAGATAATTAATCAGAGAACAATCTATGCTTGGCAACTCTAAGAGAAAGGCCATTGAAATCTTCCTTAAGAAAGAAGGTTGGAAATTGGTTTAGTTAGACTTCAATGCATTCTTGCCATGCTTGAAAGAATCTAGCAAAGTTTGTGGCATGTGCCCAGGTGATGGAACTGAAAACCATACAACTAATTGACAACTCTTTTGTAGATGAGGGTCAGCAAGTATGTCCTGACTCCTACATATGTTCTCTTCTACTGCATCATTGAAACTTGCTCTGTCACACTCAAACAGATGAGGACAATGTAGGTTTTCAAGCTTGTTAACTCACGACAACTCACAACCCTCCCCCAACTTAAAATCAAGTCTAATGCATAAATCTGTCAACTCACAACTCACAACTCTCTCCCCACTTAAGATAAAGTCTAATGCATAAATCTGTCAACTCACAACTCACAACTCTCTCCCCACTTAAGATATAGTCTAATGCATAAATCCAACCAACAAATTAGCTCAAAGAATTGTACCTAATTTACAATCTCCAACAACTCACAATATGAATTGATCCCTGTCAATTAGAGCAACATATCTATTTGTCAAACACAACTAGAGAAAAGATGACGTGCTACTGTACAGTAATCCAATCCGTGATGCTGTGCACTTTGACAAATATCTTAGACTCTCAGTGCAAATGAAAAAGGAATATAAGGTGTGATGCATTTGAAGCTATGACTAGGTCTCCTCCCACTTGAGCAGTGGGAACAGGGATCCAGCATGATGAAACTGAAATAGTACCTCACAATTTTGTTCTATTTCTGGTGTCCTGTGAAAGCAGGGGATACTGGTTCTTCTTTACTTGCGCTCAGCCTTTTTTCTTTTGCTGGCTATATATAGCCAGAAAGCTATATTTAAAATTAAAAGTGCTAAAATCAGGAGTTATTTAAAAGATTTTCAGTAGCCATATTTTGCCATGATTTAAGAAAAATCGCCAGTGTTTTATACATCGTACAAAGTAGGTAGC
>Ga0209208_10012588_pt1 | contig 10683 bp, 7 predicted proteins | sample S1TSphfallax_3_FD_187694 | JGI IMG/M metagenome (GOLD analysis project Ga0209208, IMG submission 187694) | Host-associated microbial communities from peat moss isolated from Minnesota, USA - S1T2_Fd - Sphagnum fallax MG (SPAdes) (version 2) | ecosystem: Host-associated > Plants > Peat moss >... | reverse complement strand
TCCATCCTAGAGGTCAAAGGATCAAACTTCACAAATGGTGTGTATGTGGTCAATAGTGGTAAGTTGACCAAATATTCTCTTATGTAGTTCCTTATAGTAGGTGCCTATTTAGGTTGATTACATGGCCTATGTACTTAGGCTAAAATTTTAACCTAGCATAGGTAGTGACACAAATCAATAATTCATGGGCTGAAAATCATGAAATTACCAATAATATTAAATATTACATTAAATATTAAATAATTTCAATTTAATTGATTTCCATGTTGCCTAGTTAATTAACTAATAAATGAATGGCTTGGTAAATTTGTACTTCACTAAGTACTAGTGGACCAATTCACTATCTATAACAACTAGTTCCCATTCATTAGGGGGTTGATTAGTTTCACGATGGTAAAAATGTCCAAACTCATTAAAAATCTAGTGAAAACTAAAGTGAACGAAGACACATTTTGGTGTAATGAAATTATGACAAAATCTTCACCTGCAATTTATTGTTTTTTCTTGCCTTCCACATCTCTTTTGTTAACATAATTCCTAATTAACTCCTAAAAAGGTGGGTGCCCTACCAATATCCTCTTCCATTATAATCACAAAACCCTCAAATTAGTTCTGAATGATGTATACATTGCAAACACATAATCCAAAAACAAAAAACAAGCTTGCCAATCGTGTTTGAATCTCATCTTCACCACGCCCTAAATGAGATGGATTTTATTGACATCCTCTAGTTGTTAAGCTCAATCAAGCAACCCCTTCCACTTTAAAGGGGTTACGAATCATACCTTTCATGTTTCCCAATGTGTAGGAGTGCAAGTTTTGGGGAGGTGTTTTCCAAATTTTATTCCAACCTTCAAATTGTGCCTTTTATTTTTCAAGCACATCTTCAAGTATATTTTGAAAAATTGTCTAACAAAAAGTAATCAATATACTCCCAAGATTTTGCCAACCAATCCCAAATGGCAATGATTGCAATAAATGGATGTTCATCCACATTTATGATTCTTAAATCCAATCCATGGGGATACATTCTAGGAGTAGACTCCCACATATACCTCCTTGGCCCAATTGGTTTTCCCTTTAAATCACATTACAACCAATATGGTTTTTTTCTAGGAAGCTTGAGTTGAAGAGTTTCAAATGTTGATGAACTTTCAATCTTATGTTTACAAGCCCTTAATGGACACTACTACAAATCATGGTTTTTTAAGAGGTTCAAGTTGACTAATTTGTCATTTTTTATTAATGAACATGTACATTTTGACTAAAGGTTAGGGGCTTGAATGACACATGTATTTTTTGACCAATCAACTTGACTATACTTGTTAATTTGTGTAGATACATATAGTCAAGTTGTATAACCTTAGTCAAAATGGCCAATGGTATTTAGTCAACTGAAACATTTAATCAATATGGCCAATGATCTTTGATCAAAACACTACACCAAAACATGTTTTATATTACTCCACATAATACTTTGTTTGTAGTAAATTCTATTACTTACTATTACATGATTATGTGGTAAATTCGGACTCATGGCTTTTGGCATGATTTTGACAAGTTTGATGACAATGTTTAGCATTGTAATATAGGCATCTAAAGTGGTTTAAAGAATTAGCAATTCTATGGATTGCATCGATCATTATGGCTACTACACATAACGAAGAACTTTGATGACTAGAATATGACATTTCTTAATGAGTTATTCGCTTTTGATTTGTGGGAATCCACTATCATTTCACCAAATGGCATAGTGGAGTCAAGCTTAAACACCTCTTGCAATTTAGCACCCACATAAAATGTGGGAATTTCCTTATCACTAATGTTGCTGCCACTTAAAGCAAAAATGGTTGTTGTTGTAGCCTTTCATTTTGAGATTCGGTATGTCAACAAAACTTCAACACTGATGTGAATGTGCACATGATATTCAACATGTCGTGCAACACTATTAGATTTCATGAATATGTTTAATATTAATGCCAAATCTGTGGACTATGACATGATCATGGGGTCCTTTCACGACTCGGGTACTAAAAAGGAATGTCTAACTTTTTAAGGGCCATAAAGGACAACTTTGGATTTTTTTAATCCTACATTATTATAATTGTAATGGATTGTTGTATGCCAATAGATAAAATGATTTTTTTAAGTTAATAAAAATATTTAAAAATAATTTGGATATTATGTAAATGTCATTTTGAATCTTTTAAATTAACTATATGAAGTGTCTAAATTGATTTTTTTTTTGAAGGAATAAAAAGGAGTGCATAAAGTCTTACAATTGATTTCAAAAAATTTGTAAAATAAAAACATGCCCCCTTCCATGAAAGTACATGTTCATTGGATGAACTTGATGAAAAAACAAATCATATAAAAATTTCAAAGTTTTAAAATTTTGAAGGAAAAGGTTATGAGGCAAAAGATTCATTTAAAAAACCATTTGATAAAAAAATTATGTTCAATGGGTTCAAAATGTCTAACTTTAGATGTAGGTCACACGTACAAAAAATGATCTTGCCAAAAAACAGGTTTGGTTGTCCATTGAAACTCATTTTGGGATTTTTTGCATTTTTGGCATTAAACCTTGAAGTATCCATACATAATTATGTATGAATGTGAAAAATCACCACTAACACACAAATTATCTTATATTGGATTATTAAAAAAAATCATTTAAGTTTGTTTCATGTAAATGTTATTTGTAAAAAATAATTTAAACAAGTCTTTGTGTCCTTCTTTCCTTTTTTGGTACCCCAACCATGAATGGACCCCATGGATATTATTTCACCACACCAAAAAACATGCAATGATACTTTGAGGTTACAAATGGAAAATAGGTTAAAACCTTGTAGCCCTTAAAGGTTTGTGGGGATACGATGTTGAACATTTAACCACAATGGACCTAAAGTTACAAAATAGTACTTTACTATTTGCATTCCATTAAGCTTCAAGGAGATCTTGGTTGATTTGATAATTACAAAATCCTACAATCTAACCTTCAACATCAATATTCAAACCAATGTCCAATTATAAACATAAACTCACATCTTGAATCATTATATAATGACTGAGTCTACATTAGGCAATGATCTACACACATTCTATGGGAATATCTTGCCTTGATGGATGTTGACAACTTTAATCCCTTGGTTACTTTAGGTGTGGAAGTTATTGGGTCTTTGTTGTGCGCACTAATATTTGATGCTTACAACTATTATTGTCATCACATTCACAACACATAACACTTTAACACCCTAAATGGTACACCACATCTAAGCCAAGATGAAGCTCACCTATAAACACATAGGAATCCAAACCCAAACATAAAAAGACAAATTAGAAACATAAACACTTTGCAAAAACAAGAAATCCGTGCATAACACAAAACTTGCAAAAATATGAAACAACCATGTCTAGAATTTCAAATCACCAAAAGTGATTTGAGATGACACTCCATGTGATTTTATCCCAAAACCAAATATTTTGAATAGCGTTCACACTTGAACTGATTCAAGACAAACTAATTAACCTAACTAACCTAATTTAGCTTAATTGCAACCTAACTGGGTAGCTAAGTTAAAACTCTTGATAGCTTTCATGCGCACCAATATTAACACCTACAACTATCATTGTCATCACACTCACAACACATAACACATTAACACCCTTTGTGGTACACCACATCCAAATCAACCCCCTATTTAGGGATGAGGCCCCCCCTTCGCTAAATAACATTATAAAACTAAAACAATCCACCATGGATGAATCCTTTAGTTCCAAGCTAAAAAGATCATTAGGTCACGTGCAAATGTGAGCCCCATCTTTAGTCGCCTATACGGAACCCTTCAAATCTTTAGCCAAAGGTGAAACGTCATGGGAGAAAACCTTAAACTAGTCCCATTATGTGACTGTGGGAGCCACATCCATTGGGTGCGTTGATGGCAAAACCATTTTCCAATTCGTACTTGGTCCAAAAGCAGTGTCAAACATGCCATGTGCCATCTTCTTGATCACTAATCACAAACCAACATAGTGGTAGCTCCTATGGATTGCCCACACAACATACACTATAAACCAACAAGTATAACAACCAAAGATGGGTCAATTTAGCCATCCAGATTGGGAAGATGACATGACGCAAATTACACACATGGCCTTTCCATGTTTGACCATCTCATCCCTCCAACAACAATACTTTGGAAGATAGGACCTTCCAAACATGCAAAATCACATGACTTGCAATCACATCCAATGTGGTGGGTGTTCTTTGTTACAAGTAAACATAATCCCCTAGTTTGAACCTACAAACTTGACGTAGATAACCTCTTCCATGAATCATGGCATACCGAAGAGTATATCAATGTTAAACCATTATCAAATTTTCCATAGCCATACGCATTAGACACCTGAACAAATTAAACAACTCATTGTTCTCATGTTTGAATCCACATTAAAGGATCATTGAAACTAATCGCAGTGATAATATCACGTCAAATGGAGGCTGGTAGTTTGGGATCCCAACGGAATAATAAAAAATACGATGAAAAAGATGCCAATGAAGCTTACCAATTAAACTTATATCCCATGGCTGGCCATGGTAACTACAAGTCCCAATTTCGATTGTGGCTTTTCTGAAGGCCATACTTTCCATAATCCTTGCTTCACCGTATGCACCATTCGTTCAACCAACCTGTCTGCCTTAAGATGATCTCATGAAGTAGTTTGATGATCTATAGATGCATTCTCACACAAATATTGGAAATCCTTTCGAAATTTTATACCTTGGTTAGTGAAAACCTCGGTTGGAGCACCAAACTTGCTTAACATGTCATCTAAAAATGCATATGTAGCTTTTTCACTATTACAATCTAGCAATGGCACCAACTCCAACCCGTTGGAGAAATGCTTGATCATAACCATAACATATTGGTTATGTGAAGGTGTCAAACTCAATGGGTTGACAAAATCCAAGCTCCATTGATAACTTAGCCCCATAATCGAGAAGGGCTATAGTTGGGGTGTTGGTGTGTTGAATGATGCTTGCATTTGATCACACACCTCACACTGAGAAACAAATTGTTGAACTTGTAGTTGCATCCCATGCCACAAGTATTGTGCTTGGAGCAAACTATAGGTCCATTGGACCCAAAAACGGCCCAACTCTTCATGAACATGTCGTATAAGGCCCTCACACTACTTGGGGCTTGGTACTACATGTATTCGCCCATTTTTCCACACATGTAATAAGAAATTACCTTCCTATCGGAACCATTTCACCTTGTGAACAACCCAATCCCACTCCTTGGTTGTCGATCCCATTAGAACCTCACTTGCTTATAGATATGGCATAATAGGTAAATCTAGAGGGATGTCTAGGGCACCATTGCCCTCTGGTTCATAATTGTTAATGTGGGAATTCCCACTACTTGTGTTGCCCTAGGATACATCCTTAGAACATCCCAACAAAGTACACAAGTATGCAAAGGCATGCCATCCAAGTATTGCCTCCAAGTCCACCTCTCCATGCCACCTAGCACCTATGGTATCCTCTTCACTAGAACTTGGGTTCCAACTCAACACATCAACATCTTAATTAACCTTACCAACCCTATGAACAATATCGAAATTGTACTCTAAAAGGATAAGTGCCCATCTGGCCAACTTTCATGTGAGTCGATATGATTCCATCAAAAACTTTAGGGGCTAGTGATTGGTAACAAAAGTAAATGGGCTATCGTATAGATAACACCTAAAAAAAGAAATTACCAAAGCAACAGTGAAGTACTCCCTTTCATATGAGTCATACTTGACCTTTGTTTTGTTATTGGATTGATTAGCATACACCACCATGAACTCTTGACCATCATCATCTAATTGGGTAAGCATGGCTCCCAGCCTTAAGGTATTCCAATCAATATGCAACTGAAAAGGATGTCTTCAAATGGGTCGCCTCGAAATGGGGGCTGAGGAAAGTCAGGCCTTCAACTTTTGAAATGATTACTCCTACTCTTCACCCCAAACATACGTTTGGTCAATTTGCATCAACCTAGTTAAAGGTTTAGGAATGTTGTTAAATCCTTTAACAAATCGTTGGTAATAATTACACAAGCCTAAAAAGGCTCGTAATTGGTTGACATCCATCAGCTGGGGTACTTATGAAATGGCCTCAACCTTGGCCTTTTGTACCCCCAATCCACTTGAGTTTGGAAAAACCAACATTTGCTTGGATGAAGCTTAAGGTTATGATCCTTAAATCTTCCGAATATTTCCTGCAGATGATGCTCGTGATCCCTTAATGTTGGGTTGAAGATGATAATGTCATCAATGTAGCACTTGGCAAAACCAATTCTTGCCAACACTAGATCCATAACCTTCTAAAATTCTGTAGGGGCATTTTTCAAATCAAATGGCAAAAACTGCCATTGGTATAAATAATCCTTCCCTTGAGGATTGATTCCCCAAAATGTCATTTTGACCTTGTCACTTTCTTTCAATGGCAACTCATGGTAGCCAAATCTCAATTCCAAGGTACTAAAAACCTTGGCCTTACTAAGGGCATCAAAGATCTCTTTCGATAAAGGCATGGCATACTTGTTTGAATGCGTGAGTTTGTTGATTGGGTGATAATCCCCACACATGCGCCACTTCGTCCAATTGCTAAAAATATCCTTCTTGGTTGGCATCACTATGGCTAAGGCACCTCTTGATAATTATGCCAAACTTACATCCAACAACTCAGTTGTCCGAGCCTAAACCAAGGCCCTCTTCATTTCATTCAACCTATAAGGTCGTTTGAAAATAGGATTATCATCTTTCAATACAATTCGTACCTCATGTCCTATCAACTATCCCAATTCTTTCAAACTAAAAGCAAAACAACCAACATGATTTTATAATAGTTGTTGTACTTCCTGCACCTCATCTCTTGTAACCACATGACCAATATCTAACTCCCATGACTTTGTGATTTCCTATACCTTGGGTTGAAATGATGACACAACCCCAACATCCCAAGTTGAAGGCAAAACCTATGATTGTTATGTAGAAGGTGGCGTAACACCAAAATGCCTTGGCGCCCTCACATCAAAAACCTCCTTCCCATTACCCATAAATCTGTGATCCCATAAATGCTAAGGATGTCCCCCCCTTTTGCACCAACATAGTTGACCCAAATGTAGGTGTAACAAAAGTAGAGGAAAGGTGGGTGAGTGGGAAAGACTACGCAAATCGGACTTGCTTAGCCCAACAAAGGTTAAAGATCCATGTGAAATAGGTAAGATCCATGACATGAACGAATAACCATCTATGAGCACTATTGGAAATCCCTTGCATAGTTGTGGTGCATATGTGAAATCTCGTAGCTTGCTATTGTTCATTGGGCTACTCCATCTTGGATGAGTTGGTGTCCCAAATCATGCATGGACTACCATCTCGAAATGCTTGAAAACATGGAAAACTCAAAAGAGTAGGTAGTACGGCTCAAGGCCAACCCTATTAACCACAACCAAAGGTGGTTGATCATCATGTTGAATAACAGAAGAATGTCATCCTAGATCCAAAATGTCATCCACCAAGCATGTTGGTGACCTTGCAATGAATTAATATGTATTCTGAAACACCTTTGGTGAACCTAGGTTAGTCCATAACCACTCAAAGTGGTGGGCATTTGAATTGATTATTACAACATCCACCTGCATTGGTGTGAAACTAGGTGAAGTTGGAAAAAAAAAAGTTTGACTAAGGTTTTCACAAATGTAGGCACTAAAAAACCATCAATGCACAAACATGAAGTTCAACTAGGCCATTTCTCACAAATTCAAATTCTAAATCTAAACTATAACAAACACAAAATGAAAACAAAAAAACTTGACAAACGTAAAACAAAAAAGTTTATGAACATCATATATAAACAAGAAAGCTTCAAAGAAAGATGTAATGTGCACCTTGAGTCAAACAACTCTGTTGACCTCTGATTTGTCCATTGTGCATCACAACATTGCCAAATGTTGAAATTCAAGACCCCTCCCTTTTGAGCAAAGTACCAACTTATGTACGCCAAATAAACAGAAAAAACACATTGTAGGCTATAGTAAATCAAATGTAAGCAAGTTGATCTTGTTCTTTATGTTTGTTAATGTAAACTCTAATCACTTTGTTTCATGGTCTAATTTTCTTAGTCTTACATTAATTTACAAGTACAACCAAAATTTCATTTTACTACAAGAGCTATCACAAAAGATGTCTTTTAAATGGTCTAGAAATCCCAGCTCTTAATGTTGGTGATGATGGCATCCTCTTGTAACAAATTAGAGATGGAGATGGTGATGGCATCCTCCTACAACGAAATGGAAAGGGGAAAAATAGTGACAGGCCAAAAAGGAAGTGGCATCCAAGGGTTTGGAACAATCGGTGGAAGTGGTGTAGTGAGAAGATTGTAAATCTATTGGATGGCTAATGGCCCACCCCACACTTTTAATTTTTTGCAATTTCAGCCAAAGCTAAATATCAGTAAGGGCTTTCACCATGGCTTTTATTTTCTTGCCAACATGCAAAAATTCTCCCCAAAAAAAAACATTGGTGTGCATCGTTATTTATTTTCTTTTAATTACTTACAATATGTGCATAATTAATGTATAATAATAACCCTATAATATTTACATATATTCTTCAATCTTTTCCATTAGATCGAATACATTTCATAAAATGTGGAAAGAAGGAGGTTGTGAGGTACCTACTAGTGTTGGGTAGGTAGTTTGGTAGGTTAGAACCCTATTCTAGTTTTGATTAATTAAACCAAACCAGATTCAAGTTTAATTTTTGGAACCAGGGTTGGAAACAAAACTAGGCTCTTAATTAAAAACCAAAATTGAATAAGAACCAAGATCCCAATTTTTAAATAACCAGAACCATAACTAAATCTAGGATTTTTGAGAAAAAAAAGGATAAGAATTGGGGGATTAATTGGAGGATAATTGACAGGTAACCACCAGTTTTGGTCTAGGTCACCTAGAACTAGACTAAAACTAGGTTTGATTTTTCAAAACTAGACTTGAAACCGGATTCCAAGTTCCATTCTTTAAAGACTAAAACTAGAATTGAACTAATGTGGAACTAGCAGACCATACTGCATGTCCCATTTAGGAAAATAATGTTATAAAAAAAAATCCATTAGACACCAAAGTCGATTAGGAACATGTGAAGGATAAAGACTAGGGAGATTTCTTTTTAAATTGTCCTTGTCTTTCCATACAAAATTGGTTGTAAAAAAAGATATGATGAATAAACAAAAAAATCAATTCCCAAAGAAATGCACATAAGAAGATTTAGCATCCAAAATTGGAAAGGTGTAAAGTTAGGTTGGCTAAAAGCTTTTCATCTAGGGTAAAAGTCTCCACCTTAAAGACTTAAACCAATGTTGGCATGTTCTTGATTTTAAGTAGTTTTAGGTTAAGTTCTAGTGTATCTAGACCGAAGGTTCAAAATTTTGTTGAAACTGGCATTAAAATGGGACTAGACAACCAAGCCTTTCAAAAAATCAATTTAGAACTTAAAGCATGCAGATGACCTTTAAAATAGGTTCAAGTTCTTTTGGTAGATAAGTACAACTCTTAAAAGGATAAAATAAAAACATGATCTACTTTTTAAGCAAATGGGGAAAAATCGCATGCTAGCAAACACATACCTATTATTGAATATTTTTTAATATTTTCATTGATCCTTAATCAAATTGAGTGATTTTTGTGCCATTGAACATGTAAACTACCAATGTTCTAAACATGAAATATTCTCTTAGTTGTAGAAGTAAAAGAACAATTCAAAAAATGTAGGAAGAAAATGAGTGATAGTTTGTTTAAATGTTTTGAAAAAAATAACTCTTGAACTCTCTCTAGTTTTAGCCCCATATCTTCCTCAATTTTAGTTTGTTTTGAGTGATTAAAAATCTAATAGGTGCACTTGACTAGGGCTTTACAAAACTTCTATGTATTTCAGAGACAAATATGCAATGGTCTAAGGTTTTAAGCTTGAAATATTGGTTTGTTTTAATTCACCCATTGTTAAACACTGAACCTCCATTTTTGTGGCATTGGAAACACTGGATGAAGGGCTACAAATTTTTTTTGAACTTTAGAAACAAAGGGACAATGTGTGAGGATTTGATCTGAAAAAAACTTTTAAATGTTTGGTCACAAGCTTATCTACCTTATTTAGCTTTAAAATGTTGTGCATAATTAATATTACATAATTTCCATTTTGGATTGTGTTGACTTATTGAACAAACTAAAGCTCACTTTAATTCAAGGTTCAAATTCCTAAAAACCAATTTGAACTCTTATGAGGCAAATTGAATCTTTGAGTTGGGCCCTGCCTTGGACTTTAGCTTGCATCTTGGTTTTCCAAATTATGAGCATTTTGAGTTTTTTTTTTTTGGTTTAAACCAATTGACTTTCCCTCAAATTGGTGCCATGTAATTTTAGCCTCAATTTACCACTTTTGAATTTTGGACCCTCATCTAAGGTGGCCTTAATATAAAAGCAAAAAAATTATGTTTAGTTGTATTGTCGCAACCCTAGCCTTGGCTCGCGACCAAGGCAAGGGGGTTGCAAGGGTGCGGGCCAAAAGGAAGCCCGGGAGTCACATCAAGACTCCCGGGAGTGCAAGAAAGTGTGAGGGAGTGAACCCTCA
>Ga0209208_10012587_pt1 | contig 10683 bp, 5 predicted proteins | sample S1TSphfallax_3_FD_187694 | JGI IMG/M metagenome (GOLD analysis project Ga0209208, IMG submission 187694) | Host-associated microbial communities from peat moss isolated from Minnesota, USA - S1T2_Fd - Sphagnum fallax MG (SPAdes) (version 2) | ecosystem: Host-associated > Plants > Peat moss >... | reverse complement strand
TTTTCACCATCCTTTCACACATGATGATGTTACTTTTTTAAAAAAAATACAAGTTTTATATTATTTAAATGGAAACACCTAATTACATTTGTGTATGTTTTGCTATGTTTCTACCCATAGATTTCATTTCTTTTGCCTACAAAAATTTTCTCTTTTTTAATAATTGAATATCTCTTAATATTGTTTGTTGATTTGATTGTATTAAGATTCGATACTTTTGATTTGATTGTTGTTATTCATCATCTTGTGCATTGCTTGTTGTTTTTGTTATACAGTTATTGGTCTTATGGTGCTCATTGCTTGTCGATTTTTTGTTGTTTATTATTTATTGGTTGTTGACTTAATTATTTCAAGTTGCATTGTTTCAAATTCCACCACTTTAAAGTGAATGGGAAGATTCAAGTATATACTAGTTAGATGGCAAGGTTGTTATACTCTAGAATTTAACTTAGAAATAATAAATTTAATTTGTTATAGAAACAAGTGTTTGGCCAATCTCTATAATGGTTTACTTGACAGAGATGAAAAAAATTTCAAATAGATTGAACACCATTATCTTGTCCTACACCAAACAACAAATTGTTTTAAGCAAGTAGTGCACAAGTGTTTTTATTACATTCATGAAAAAAACTTTTCTTCTTTCCCATCATGAACTTAAAATTTAAAACTCAATGCAAAGGATATTGGAGCTTCGATGATGACAACAATAGTAATGCACAAAAAATGAAATAAAAAAAGGACTTTCACCTCCTAGTGAAAAAAATGCACTTGATGGCGAGAAGGTTTGAAGCACCCACAAGCTCCTTGATAGATTCAACTATGAGTCCACAGTGAAAACAACGAAAGGATAAGGAATTGGGGTACGTTCCCTCGCTCGCAACACTTCAGGGGTAGAAGGGCATGCTAAAGCTTCAAAATGGGGATTGGGATGAATGACAATTAAGTCAATTATTCACACGAACTTACACAAACCAAACAACAAGTTGGTTAGTGCACAGTTCAAACACTTTTGGTGCACGGACAAATCATGGGCAAACACAAATTCATAAAACTCACCACGGCCTGGACTTGGGGGAAGCCACCACCTTCCCCCTTATAGTATTCTCTATGCTTGGCCACGGGGCTTGCATGCAAATGTCATTTTGTCCTAGGACTCCCAATGACGCGTTCCCAAGCTTTTTAATAGATTCAAATGTGAATCTGAAATGAAAATAACAAAAGAGCAAGGAGTTGGGGACACACTCCCTAGCTTGCAACACTTTGGGGTGGAAAGGTGTGCTGGAGCTCTAATATAATAGTAGGAGGAATGACAAGCATTTAATCATTCACACAAACCTACACAAAACCACACAACAAGTTGCTCAGTGCATAGTTGAAACATTTTTGGTGCTAGGACGAACCATGGGCAAACTCGGACTCACAAGATTCACCATGGCCCGGACTTAGGGGAAGCCACCACCTTCCCCCTCATGTCGTTGATGTGGGCCTCCATGAGGCCCACATCCAAATGACATTTTGTCCTGGAACTCCCAAATGGGAATCTTGAAATTCCCAAAGTTGGGACTCCCACAACTTTGAGGCCATATAATTTTGTGTGCAGACCTCTAATTGAGATGAGGTTTGAAAAAAAGTTGTAGCCCTTGTTGAGAGCTTTTCAATGGTATGTTGCATGTCATTTGCACGCAAGGAAATTGGGTCGATTCCCGACTTTTAGTGGTAGGGAATCATATTGCCAATTTGATTCCTGGCCTTTCTTTTGGTCATAACTTGTGCTTTAAGTGTCCAAATGGGTCTTGCGAGCCCATTTTAGACATCTGCATTTCAATAGCTTTCTAATGATATAAAGAACTCTTCAATCCATTGGGTTTTGACCCTTGCAATCGCTCTCTAAAGATTCAAAAGTCCACCGAAACTCCAAACTCCCAAAGTGGGAGCTTCCTTGGGAGTGTGAGGGTTCATTCCCTCACACTTTCCTTCACTCTCGGGCTTCCTCTTGGCCTGCAAGCTTGCAAACCCTTGCCTTGGTTACGAGCCCAAGGCTAGGGTTATGACACCCAAGTTGGGACTCCTATGATTTTGGAGAGCCATAACTTCTTGTGCAAATCTCCGATTGAAGTGAGATTTAAAGCAAAATTTTAGCCCTTGTCGAGATTTTTCTAACAGTATGTTACACGTCACCTACACACAAGTAAATCAAGGTGATTCTTGATTTGTAGTGGTCGAAAGTCAAATTGGCAATTTGATTCGTGGCTTTTCTTTTGGCCATAATTTATGCTTTAAGTATCCAAATGGGTCATGCGAGCCCATTTTAAACATCTACATTCCAAAAGCTTTCCAACGATATAAAAAACTCTCAATGCCAATGATCACATCTTTAACTTGTGTTTTCATTACAAGCAAAAAAAAATTGGAATTTTTGTTAAAAGATTTCGTTAAGATTTCTTTGCCCATGTAAATCATATAAAAGTTCAACAAAAAGTTATAGGAAAAAAAAATTATCCTTATAATCACCTTCTAAAAATTTGGAAATCCATCGATATTTTAATTCCCAAAATGAGAGCTCATTTGGGAGTGTGAAAGTTCATTCACTCACACTCTTTTACGTTCCCAAGAGTATAAAATGTGATTCCTAGGCTTCATTCTTGGCCCAAACCTTTGTAAACCTTTGCTTTGGTCGTGAACCCAAAGCTAAGGTTGCAACATTGTCAAAGTCACAAGTAGGTAGCCCCTTAGAGTTTTAAATATGAAAAAAAAATGCACCTTTTGTTTAAGGAGTCAATGAAAGATGTAATAAGGTGGTCACCACCCTTTCCCACTCTCCCCCTGCTTCTAAAGTTTAAAAACCAAGGCTATTATTTCACATGAATGAATTAGTAAGTATAGATTAAGCGTTTCAAGTTGAAGTTGCAAGATCCAAAGGCATTGGGATTTTCATGAGAAAGAACAACCCATGTTAACTAAAGGGGGTGAACTTGAAATGTAGTCATGGTATTAATACGGGGTTTTTAAGGGCATGGAAGGAATGATTGTTGTGGGGGGGGGGGGAAGAAGTTCAACAAACCTTAACAAAGGAGGGAATGGATAGTTGCATCAAGAGGGAAAAAAAACTTAGAATTTGGACGAAAATCAAACTTTTAGGTTGTCATCAAATTCTTTTCTTATAAAGTAAATGCATGGAATTAGCTCTTGGGGTAAATTAATTCGATCATTGATGAGGCATGGAATGTGGTTGCAAGCATGAGTGCATGTTTTTTCCCTTGGAATAATTGCACAAGAAGTATTTGCAAATAGAAATGAGGTGTTTTAAGATCATGGATCAATCCCCTTACCAAAACCATCTCTCTAGAGAGAGTGTGTACATGTATTTTGCCCTTGCAATTTTAGGTTCTTAGTTCTTACCCCTAAGAGGAAAAGTCTCATGGTTGAAGCAAGTGCATAGGTATGAAAAAGGACTGTGGTAGGGTTGAATAGTCATACATGTGCAGTGCTCACCTGCAAGGGAGCTGCATTGTGACTTCAGAACTTTTGTTACTACCAGAGGAGTCTAGCTTTTTACTTGCATAGAAGCATTCAGAATAGAAAAAAACACTTACACTGAAGAGAGACTACCAGCTTTATGTAGGTATTTTCACAGTGAGAGGATGGAGCCAACCTTAGCTAGCTAGCTAGCAGCCCACAGACAGTGACTTGATCTGTGCAGCAATTCCACTCTGCCAGCAAATTAGACTTCTGTTTGAGCAAACATGAAGTCTAATTCACTGCAGGGGATAGGCATGAACATAACAGGTTTGGAGCTTGGTCACGACTAGTGAGCTAACCTTGTGCATTGAGAGGACCGAGGTGACTTTTGTCAAGTTTCTACATGGGTGCATGGACTTTTGGAAGATAAAGGCAACCCTGCTGGAGTGGATACAACAGATCCCATCTGACAAAAGGCACATGGTCCTAAAATAGTACTGAGATAGCAACCAACTAGGATATCCAGTGCCACCGTCACAAAGAGCCAACTTTTCAAGTACAAGAAAATGTTTACAGCATAGGCAACTCAGTCACACTAGCTCAGCTTGCATCAAAGGGTTTTTATTTTGTTGCGTATTGGTACTGTAAGAACAAAGGAAAATGAGCACAAGCTCATGGTCCACTTTCCCAGTTACTCTAAGATTTGTGCAAATAAATTACAAACTGAGATTGAAATTGACTAATCTGAAGTTTTGAGATACCATGAATATTACAGACATGTACATGATTATCTTATCTGGCTGTATGTTCCCACTGCATATCATCACTGAACTCCTGAAGTGCTCCTCGCAAGTCACCTTCAGCTAGAGCAAAGTAGTATTGTGCAGTGCTATCATCCACCCTTAAGCTTCTCTTCAAAGATTCCATAACTTCCCGTTTGAGCTTGCGGTGAACTCTGGCAGTTGCACGAGCATGGGCTTCCTTCTTGTCAGGCCTTGTTCCATCCAGGTACAAGACCGCAACCTCCCGCTTTGCATATATGTCAGTTTCAATGTAACATGTCTGACCATCCAGTATCTCTGGCCGTGACACAGGAATCAGCAAGCGCTCACGTGAGTGAATGCCATGCTCACTCATCATGTTGTTCACCCTCCTGATCTCTGGCACCTGCAGACATTATCATCAACATGTCAGCCAGCAATAGTGTAAAAGAAAAAGTAGTCAGGTGGCTATCATATACATTGTGAAAGTGCACTTATAGATCAAATAGTGAACTTGATATACAGAACATCGAGAGAAATGCTCCAAAATCTATTGGGAATAAAGAGGGGATAAATATGGAAGTACCTGCACCCCATATTTGACTGCCAATCCTGCAATGGTATCCTGCCTCTGCAGAGCATGTGAAATGGCAAACTGCCCCAATTGCCCCCGCCAGAAGCTGCTTGATGTGGGCTTGCCCACCACCTCCCTCAGTTTCCATGGTGCAGTGAAAGCCGCTGCCAATACTGCAGGGTCCCCTGCAATGGAGTGCCACAGACGGCAAACACATGCAGCACACCCTAAAGAGCGAACTGACAAACGCTCCAAAATAGACCGCCAAAGATCATCAGTCAGAACTCTATCTCCTTCCTCATTTCCCTGGCCAGATACCACAGTTGCCTCCACACCCTCTACTTGTCTAGTGACTTCAAGATTACTTGCAGAGTGCATCTTCAAGTTAAGTCCTAGGGTGGTCACTGCACCCAGGAGTTCACTGTCATTGGAGTAGTTTCTCTTGAACAATGCTGGTTCATCCCTCACAACTGCAATGGATCTTTCTGCCAAATGCTCAAGACCATGGTGACTGATTCTTTGCAATGCCAGTATTTCCTGCTTCACGGCTGTTTCCATGCTTGCATCAGCTGTTTGGCTGGCCAATCCTTTCCCTTTGGACATGCGTCCCTGCAAGTAAATCACAGCTAGTTCCCGCTGTGCATATTCATCATACTCAATGACACAAATTTGACCCCATAAGAGCTGTGGCAGTGCCACAGGTATCAGCAACCTTCTACGAGAGTAGACAGCATAGTCACTGCTCATGTTGTTCAGCTGCCGGATGTCCTCTGCCTGCACAATGTTCAAAAATGAGAATGGTACAACAAGCTGCAACAAAGCCAAACCTAACTTAATCCTCTATATACTTCCATAATCTTCACATTCATAGTACACTTCCCATGATAGTAGAATAATCCTGCAATCAAGGAGCTTGCTGTACCAAATTCTAAAAGGTATAATCCTGGAATCAAGGAGATTGCTGTACCAAACCCTAAAAGGTCTAATCCTGTGATCAAGGAGCTTGCTGTACCAAACCCTAAAGGGTATAATGCCACATCGATGCATGTCAGTAGATGCATGTCATGCATTCTTGAATTTGTATTCAGTATTCAAGGTGTGTAGATTGTAACAAGTTTGTAAGATTGGAATCGTTCTGATCTGGCCAAGAAAGATCTGTGAATGAAGGGAATTCACAAAACAAGCATGAATTCCTGCCAGGTATCATTCCTGAATTAGGCAAGCAAAGCCAAGTTCTGGTCCATGTTAACTGCTTCAGAACAATTATGACCAAAATTACGATGTAAGGATACTTCTCTGTTGTGGAAAGAGATCGAAAACGAGAGAAGTTCTCTGATGTGATATCAGCGGATCCGATACAATTTCAGGTATAGTTTTGCTCTTATATCTGCGGCGTTCCTAGAGATCGGAAGACGACGACGACAGGTATTTTCCCGACATGCTGTGCATGTGTTTGCAGCGAGACCAAAAGGAAATCGCAAGAACAAGACAAAGTTGACGGCCTCAGAATTCGTCGGCAGAAGCTTTTCCGATATCAGTCCGGCAGGCAGGAAACACCGGACGTGGCGCATCATGAAACTTTCAGCAAAACAAAAATAGTTCACAATTCAGAGGAGAACGAAAGATCTTCATGCTCACCTGTACACAATACTTTACCACCAAGGATTCCAACGTATCCCAACTCTGCAGCACATGCGAGAACGCAAAGACGCGTATGTCTGCATCATCCCAGAAGGCGGTTGATGACGGACTCCCTAGAACATCCTTGAGCTTCCATACTTCCTTGAACACCATAACCGAAGCTTCTTCCATTGCTCTGCTTAAGTCCCTTCACCCGCAAAAGAATACGATATCCTTCCCTTTCCGAAAGAGGTAGAAACAGAAACTTGCAATCCGTTTGTTGTTGCTCAGAGAAAACCCGAAACCTTCGAACTTCATTTGTCCATATCAGGAGCTTCCGTGGTCCAAATCCGTGGCTGTAAAAGAAAATATAACATGCTCTTCTCACTCCTTCACCCGTAAAAGAAGATATTATCCCGTTTCAAGAAGAGATGGAAACAGAAAAACTTGCAACTCCTTTGTCGTTGCGAGCAGGGAAAACCAGAAAAACCTTGGAACTTGATTTGTCGGAAGTCTTGACGATGAAATCGTATAAGGAGCTTCCGTGCTCCAAATCCTTCGCTGTAAAATCGGATATCGCTTTCCGGAGAGAGAGTAGGAAGAATTATAAAAACAATTTGAGCATGAATTGCAAGGTTTTGGGCCACATAAGAAGCGGCGAACGCACGAAGCACGAAAAGTGCGAAAGTTCTGCAGCGATGTCGTGAAGCAAGGCCCCGATCGTCGTCGAGGCGAGGACCGGGCCGGGTTCGGCCGACGGGCAGGGGGAAGAAGCGGGGGGCGGGGGCAATGGCTATAGGGAATAATTTTGAGATTTTTTTTGGGGGCATACATGGTTGGGAATTTTTTTGATGGTTTTTTTTTGGGACTTATTTGGGCAATTGTTAATAATAAATTTGGGGAAATTTTAATTAATTTCTTTTTTGGCACACACACACACACACACATGCATATGTGTGTATATATGTGTGTATCTATTCTTACATAAATTGGTGTGTGTATTTTTAAATGTTGAAACCATTTGGTGATCATGGTTTTAACTTAATATTGAACAAACAAAGCTTACCAATACACATATGTATTGCATGCCAACATGTCACAAGGAAACTACAAATTGTTGGCAACCAAGCCTCACTTCTCTACATGAAAATTCAAGAAGCTGCCAACTAGTTGTGTTTGCCCCCATACATGCTTTGGTAAAACCTAAAATCATACATGCATGTCTACTCTCTTAAAGCAATAATAAATTTTTATAACATAAAAGACAACAACAATATTAAAAAATTAATCAATTAAAAACTAATTTCATTATGATTTTTTTAATCAAAGATTTGTTGAAGTTTTTTAAATAACATCAAATTAATTAAAAACATTTATATCTCAAAAAAGATTTTTTATTAAAATTTTAATTTATTTATAAAATGAAGTGTTTTATTCTAATCAATTCTTGCATAATCTTTCAAGTCAATTTTTTAAGAATCTCATTTTAATAAAAATTTAAAAGAATTGAAGTTAATTATTTGTATGTTTATCAAACAAATTTCATTTTAAAATTAGTCATATGAATTGTTTTCTACATTTCATACTGATATGAAACCTCATGATACAAAAAGGCAAGTGACAACCCCCAAAAAATAATGATATAGAGGCAAGGGTTGTATACCTTCTTGGGGTTTGTTGACATTTTGTGTTGGGTGCATGGGTTGGGTGCATGTACACATTAAAACTCAATACATTCAAAGAGGTTAACAATTTCTTTATAGCATGGGGGAGATCGAATATCATGTAGATGTGTAAAGATTATGTGACATGGCAATGGTCTTATTTCCTAGGTAGCAAAAAATATTGGAATTTTTTTCACATTGTTAGTTACTATGGCAAATGATGTTTTTGCCTACAATGGTGGAGGGTGTTTTTTTAACTTAGTTTGGAAGTTATTTTGGTTCATCTTAATTTCATGACCCAAAACACTTTTGTTTTAAAAATTCTTAAGATAAATTTCTTATGATTTTTGGAGGAAGAACATTGTCATTATTTTGTATATCATTTTTCCCAATATATATATTTTTTTTTCCAGAACATTTTTTCAAGACCATGGCTTTCATTTTCCCACCACAATTTCTCAACTTTAGATTTAATGCATTAAGATGAAAAGTTAGATAATAATTTTTTTAATCTAGATTATCCATTAGATATCCATGTTATCAAATCCTTCATAACTATTGTCACAAATTCAATCATTATTAATAATGACATTTAAGCCAAAAGAGGTTTTCATCATATATCATTGGATGGAAAAAAATTAATTACAAATTACTATATTGATCTATGGGTGAAATCACGGTCAAAAAAGCCAAAGGTGTCAAGGTAAAAGTCATTTTCTAAGGATTGCACATGACACCTGTCATTTTTGCATTGATTTATAACTTAAATTTTGTATTTCGAATACCACATTTTAAATATAAATTTATTTTGATTACAAATGTATTTTATATCATGTATATTAAGCATTCATGCCTTCTATCACATATATATGAATAATTATTTTTGTTAAAGCCACATTTTCAAAATCAATAATTTTTTAGGTCAAAAGCATTTTTTAACCAAATTCAAACTATTATACTTCCTTTGTGATTTTTCAAACATACAAAAATGCAGTTTCAAGGAATGTCCATTCACTTGAGTGACTCCTTTGACTATGATTTTACCCCTTTAATAAATGAAAAATCAAGTATCCATCCTCTACATATCATATACACACTATACACATCTTTAGAAATTTTCAAAATCTATTTAAAGATTGTTTATTTCACTTTTTCTATGACAAGAAATTAGTAAAAGAGTAAAAATCCATAGTTTTCTTTTTTTTATTATGAAACTTTGCCATTTGGTGACAAAAAAAGGAAGGTGGGGATATGTAGAAAGAGGGGGGTGGGCGGTAAGGCCTCAAAGATGTTTTTTAAAAAAATTTGACCAGATTCATCATATTATAGCATAGAAAGTTTTCAATTTGCCATATTTAAACATTGGCTTTTAGCTTGGTGGCAAAACATAGTGGACTATGGGATTACTAAATCTTTTGACCTAAGAATTTGATCTATAGCCAAATTTGGCTAGGTTACAATGATGACCATCCCACCTACCTTATAAAATTGGGAAATGAAAACCCCACATTAACAAGCATATATGAAAGTTATGAGAAAAAAAAATCAAGTTTCAAAGGAGTTAGGTACTTATGCAATTCTAGACCTATGGGTGGAACTTGTCACCCACTACAAGGTCACCCAATGTCTCCCCCAGCATGTTTGTTCACCATGCGTCACATGGCACCTCTTCTACTGTGGCCTTGTTAAAGCTTCCTTTTGGCAATGGATGGCACACATGACACCCACCTTCTTCCTCATTTTTACTTAACTTTTTTCTCAAACTCATAACAAAGAAATTTTTGGTATATTGTTGTGTATTGTGGTGTTTTTGTGAATTGTAAAAAAATTGAAAGTTTGTTATTGTTGAGTTTTTTCAACTTTCTCTTTGGCATGGTGCAATTTGCATTTACCTCGTGTGCATTAAAAATGGATTTGTTTTGTGTGAAGGAATTTTCCATCCAAAGAATCTACATTTAAATCACTTTAAACGATTATCCTCGTCATATTCATTTTATTTATTTTTTTTAAATGTAGATAAATCTATATAATGTTTGGTTGGATTTTGTTATGTATGTTCTAGGAAGAATTGACATTAACATTGACCTGGAACAATGTTTTGGGTTTAAAGGGTTTAAAATTTAGGTCATAATTCAATGTTCATATAGATCATTGAATGTGTTAATGAAATGATCCAAACATGCTTGAGGCTCTGAATGTAAATATGACCTCCAATGATAGTTAATAAGATATGAAGAAATGTCAAAACTTGCGTCTAGCACGCAACCAAAATTAACTAAAAATCAACTTGACAACATGTTTATTTGATGTGCAAGCTAAATTGAAGGAAGTTGATTTACCTCATGGTGGTGAGGAGTTAATGTTAGTGCAAAATTTGGCACCAAGAATCTCTCTTGCAACTTTGAATTCTACCCATGATCATGCAAATATGGAAAATCAGGATGAAATCATTTGTGGCAAGGAAAATACCACCTATGGAGTTAGGAAGAAAATGTGGATGATTTTATTACATTATGGCTCCTATTGATACATTGAATTTTCATCAATGTTCTCTAAAAGATTTTGCTTTTAAAGGTATCCGTGTGGTTTTTGTCTTTTGTTTCTT
>Ga0209208_10012586_pt1 | contig 10684 bp, 3 predicted proteins | sample S1TSphfallax_3_FD_187694 | JGI IMG/M metagenome (GOLD analysis project Ga0209208, IMG submission 187694) | Host-associated microbial communities from peat moss isolated from Minnesota, USA - S1T2_Fd - Sphagnum fallax MG (SPAdes) (version 2) | ecosystem: Host-associated > Plants > Peat moss >... | reverse complement strand
AAAGTCACATGACCCCCCAATTTGGTAAAAGGCCATATAGGTAACCCTAGTGATTTCATGACCTACTACCCTAGTGATCTCACTAAGACACCACCTATGATGATGAAAAAAAACCTCCCCAACTTCATTTTGCAAGAGAACACAAAACAAGAAAAGGAAGAAAGGGTGTGGCATCAAAGCTCAAAGTTGATCACCCACCCACCAATACTTAGCATTGTAGTGCTTCTTCTTTGGAATTAAGGGTCACTTAGGTAGGTGTATAAGAAGAGAAAACCACATTTTTGTCATTGTTTGTGTGTGTGTGTGAGTTTGTTTCTCTCTCTAGTCAAAAGGTACATGCATAGTTTAATCCTATTTTGATGCCAACTTTGTTGAGATCATGGACTAGATTGCTAGAAACAAAAAGAAATTGATTTCTAAGGGACATATGCCTATTTGCTATTGGACCCAATTCTATATATAGGGTTAGCTTATAGATCTAAGTAGATTCATTCCCTTGTCCAACTCAAAAGTCATGTTTTTACTTTCCTTGGACACTCTTTTTGAATCCAAGAAAAAACCCCAAAAACTCTTTTGAATCTACCAATTTGAGTGATAAAAGATAAGTGATATATAGCCTACTACTATCACAAATGAGGATGTGAGGGTCCCACCTCTCAAGTATTCTCTCTCTTTGTTGGGGTTTCATGAATGGTCATTGGATTATTAGTACTATTAGGTTTCATATCTTCTTTGAAGATTTACACATGGCAAGTACTCACAACCTTCATCTTTTGCCTTTTTGAATGCCCCAAGAAGACCTTTTCTCATGTCCCTTCAAATTTGACAAGTGGCACATAATTTGTTTGTGTGTGTGTTTAGAAACCAAAGCCCTAAACCTTTAGTCCAAAAACTCAAGCATAATAAGCACAAGCTAAGGTTTTTGACATGTGTGTTCAATGGCATGGGGAATTGGATTTTCTTTCATCATCTTATTTAGGGATTTTGGACATTTGGCAAAGGGGATTTAAAAAGAATCCCTTAAACCCTAAACCCTAAGGAAAAAAAACCCCCCTGAAAGGTAGGTGGTACCTTTTGAGCCCTAAACCCTAATCTTTTGTTCATAGAACTCATTATGTGTTTGTCTGTGCTGCTTTTGCTTTTTGGTATGTGTCTCTGTCTCTGTGTCTGTGCTTTACATTTTCTCCAAAACAACTTGTGAAGTCCAACAACCATGCACAACAAGCTGCAGCTGTTCTTGGATGATGAGTCCCTCATGTACAAGAAGAGATTGTGCTGTTAGCTTGCACTTGGTGCCAGCTTCTCTAGGCAGCAAAACCCATTTCTTGGCCTTCCTTTGTAAGTTTTATCTGATGGGTTTCTTCTTCTTCTTCTTGTCTGAATAGCATCTGTCTGGGTACCTACCAACCTACCTACTCTTATGTGTTTTCTTACCCCTTTTTGTCTCCATCAGGGTTTTGGGTTTTTGTTTGGTTGACCTAGATTGATCGATTTGATGGACTGATTGATAGATAGATAGATAGGTGGAAACTCTGGGGTTTTGATTGTTGCATGATCTCTGGTTTCAAAATCTTCAATCATTGATCTTCAAATGCAAAATGAAGAAATTCAGACATGAAGAGATCATGTGATTGAGAACTCTAGGGTTTTCTTGGCTGAGTCTTGACAAATTTTTGAATTTGTGTAGATGAGAAGTAAAAGAATGCCAAGCTCTGAGGATTCCTCATCTGCAGCAGCTTGGATTTCTGGCATTTGGGTTTCAACAAATTCCTTGCTATACTGGAATAGTGTCAGTCAATGAGAAAGACAGATTACTCTTCTTCTTACTTAGATATTTCTCTTCTTCAGGTTTCATGGCTATCAGATTTGGAGGAGACTAAGTTTTTTCCTACCCAGCAGCACTAAGTAGCTAGGATGAATTCAAAGGGTTGAGAACTTGATGGGGTTTTGCCATTTTGCTGGTTGCTGGTTGCTGGATCCCAAGAGAGTTGAGATCATGTCGTAGCTCTGGCAGACTTTAAACCCTTGGAAATGAAGTGAGGGGGTAAGATTGATATAAGGCTTTGATACCTTTGAATACCAGGGTTAGCAGAAGAAGAGAAGAAGAAGAAGTTGGGAGTGTGGTGGGGTGGTGTTGCAAAAGAGAAACATCACAACTGGTTTCTCTTGTTGCTTTGAAAGGCAAGGCAAGGCAAGGCAAGGCAGCACCGCCACTGCCACCAGGTTTGTTGAATTTCAAAATTTGCAGCAGAATCTAGAGATGTCATCCTCAATAGGTTTTTTGACAGAGGAGCAGTGGAGACTGATGAGATCAGCATCATATGGGCAAGACTCAATGCCAGAAGAATCAAGCAAATTGATGTGATCAGCTTCTCATGGACGTCATACAATGCCAGAAGTCACCTTAGTTGGAGCTGCAGTCACTGGAACAGTTCCAAGGAGAAAGTGGTGAGCCTGGTGGAAGAGTATTTTGCTTTGGATGATGTCATGAGCATGGCACTGGATCTACACACTCTGGGATCCCCCAACTATCACCATTATTTTGTGAAGAAACTTGTGTTGATGGCACTTGATTGCCATGATTGGGAGAAAGAGATGGCATCCATGTTGCTTTTTGCACTGTATGTAGACGTGATTGAACCAGACCAGATCACTAAAGGGTTCAGGAATCTGCTTGAATCAGTTGATGACCTTTCTCTAGACATTCCAGATGCAATTGATTTTTTTGCAGCTTTTCTGGCACAAGCTGTGGTGGACGATATTCCCTGTGGCATTCCTCACAAAGATGAAAAAAGTCCTGGCAGAAGGCTCTCAGGGAGTTGTCATCATGCAGCAAGCAGAGAAGAGCTATCTGCTGGCACTGCATCATGCAGAAGTTGTGAATTACAAATGGGGCAGTAGCACCTACACAACAGTTGTTGGAAGTCCACGCAAAGATTGTTGCTCTGTTGAAAGAGTATGTAGAGAGTGGTGACAAAGCTGAGGCATGTCACTGCACTCAGGAGCTGAACATGCCATTTTCCATTATGCATGGTCAAGAAGGCAGTGGTGTTGGCTATGGAGGAGAAAGCGGCAGAAGCAGAGACCTGGGCCCTACTTCAGGAGACTGCAGACAAGGAACCCATCACATCCAGTTGAATGGCCAAAGGCTTCACAAGGCTGTCAGATTCCATTCATGACCTTGCATTAGCTATCCTGGATGCAATGGAGATGCTCAAGGTTTCCACAACCAGGTCAATCAGTCAGCACAATTGGATGGGTTTTTTCAAGTTCATTGTCTCCATTGCTGAGGACTTCAAAAAGAATTTGGAAAAAAAATTATGATTTCCTTCTTACATCTCCCTTCACTTGATGATGATATGTGTCTTTTTTTGTCTTCACCTTGTACAGGGCAGTGGATGATGATTGGATGAGTGCTCCATTTTCCAGAACTGTTAACTTCAGAGTTAAAACTGCTTCAGGCAGGTGGTGAGCTTGCTGAGACTTGCCAGTGCATTTGTGACTTGGATATGCCATTCTTCCATCATGAAGTTGTGAAGAAAGCGCTGGTGACAGCAATGGAGAAAAAGAACAACCATGGCCTCTCACTTTTTTGTGTGAATGTTCTCAGGAAGGAGTGATCAACACAAGCCAAATGGGAAAGGGGTTCAGCCATGTTTTGGCCTGGATGACCTCACTCAATATTCCTGATGCTAAGGAGAAAGTCACTTTGTACATGGCACAGGCAAAACATGAAGGTTGGCTCAACCTTAACTTTGACCAAACTCAGCTCGCAATCCCTAATGGCTCAAAGGTGGAAATGTGAGAGCATAGTGCTGATGAGCATCCAGTTCATGATCCTTTGACCTATTTGCTTCATCAATTGCTATGCATCACACAGGGTTTATATATATCTTGCAATTGCAGTTGTGGTCATTTCTAGAGAAACTCTTCACAGTTGCTAGTGTTGAGAAGAGCAGGCTGAAAGCCTTGCTGTGCAACGATTTTCATACCTGATTTTGCTGGTGGGTAAATGGACAAAGAAGAACAAATCTCTTGACACAGTATCAAGGAAGTTTGGGCTATACCTCTCAGTTGGTACACAGGTGTCCAATGGAGCTCTCTGCCTGAAAGATGGGAAAGTCAAAGGAGTTTCACTCAAAGCAAAACAAGGCAGATGGTTGAGGCATGATTGATAAACATGGGTTTCTTTCTTTCTTCACAGGTATGAAACTGTGTTCCTATCCTGCCTTTTGACCAAGAGTTGTAAATCAGACGCACGGGATTACATGCACTTTACATGAGGACCTTTGTGTGTTTCAGAAACATGTTTTCTTGCCTTTCAAAGATGATTTGTGACATACCATATATGTCTGATGTGTTAAATGAGCTTATAAGAAGAGTCTTGCAGCTGCTTTTGAGAACTTTTAAAATCTTTGTCAAATTTTCTCAAGCAATAGAATTGCTCATTTGATGCTTTCTTTCAAACTGTGTCGTGTTGAAAAATGCATGTCCAAGCTCTCATTTGGTTCTGTGTTCTGTTCTTTTTCTGTTGGGAATGATGCCAGTGCGACTCATGATAATTTTCTGTTTGTGTGTGTAAATTCTGCATCTAGACTCAATAGTACTTGCTGCAAAATGAGCTTTATTGAAATGGGTACTTGCAATTCATGCCCTTTTCTCTAACCTTTTTTTCTCCCAAGGGACTTATGGTGAACTTTATTGAAATGGGTCCTCCTATCAGCTTTCCTACCTTAAATGCTCCCAATTTTAAGGAGTAGACACAACAACCCTCCTCTTTTCTAGGAGGATCTCCATGGATGTGAGGTGCCATCCAAATGTACACTAGTGACTTTCTCTGAGTACTCTGCAAATTTTAACATGATTTTGAGAAACATTTACTAGGACTGGTTTGTGATTTCTTGCATCAAATTCTGCCATCAAATAAGTTAATTATGATGTGGTTACGGTATGGCTTCAAAAGTAGGTCTCAAGAAAGTTGCACCTAGTACTTGTTTTGCTAACAACAATTGACATTTGTTCAATTTTGAAGCAACACTTCACCAATCCATGGTAGTTGGTTCATTGGATGTCTAGACAAAGTTCATCCCTAATTGGAAATTTCATAGTGCTAATGTACACATACAAAACACAAAACTTTAGGTCACAAATAATGCAATTGAGTAGAACAAAAAGCTTTCATGCCATGGTGATAATCACAAAATGGCCATGTAGCTTCTAGTTATCAATCAAATGAAATTCTATCTTGTTGTGTTATGATCATAAACAATTGTTTATTTATCATTTATCATCAATTTCATATGCTAGATGTTGCATGAATTGCATAAGATGACTTCTACAAATAAAACCCAAATATGTACCCTCATGCAATTATTGTATGTTTAAAGAAAATACATTCACACAAACACATTGTCATAAACATAGAAACTATGAAAAGATCGACCTAAATCTAAATCCAAACACAAAACATAGAAACCAATACAAATCACAAGAGGTTACAAACCAAAAACACAAAGTGTATAAAACAAAAGTGCAAACAATTTTTTATCATGATAAAATATGAAAATGTAAACACACAAGGAACAAAACAAGGTTGTATGATAAGATTATATCTTAATCTTAAGCTAATGTTGAACAAACTAAATATAATTGGGGATCTACCTTTATTTATACCCCTTTGGAGATCTAGCTTTTAAAAAAAATTATAAAAAAACTTTCATAAAAATTTACCAAAAAACCTCTATAAAAGCCTTCTTAATTGTAAATGAACTATGAATTAATTATGAATGAACCAAAAGTGAATTATGAATGAACCATGAGTTGATTAAATCCTTTTGGAATAGTGACAACTTATACATGTCCTCTTACAACAATGGTAGTTATTTGAATTTGTTTACATCATCTTTGATTTTAATGAAATGATCAATGCCTACTTTTTTTTAATCTCATTGTACCTATTGTAGACAATTTAATCTAACCACTATATTTACATAAGTAGCAAAAACCAACAACCAATTTACATGCCATTCACATCATTTTTTTATAAATTTTTTTAAATTTTTCATACACTTATGATTATGTAAATATTACATCTATTCATCAATTTTGTAATCTCAATCATCGATGAGCAAATAGAACCAAATTTCCATATAAACCTGTTGAATATAAGTAAAATGGGAATACAAGAAGACTTAAGCTCCTTCTTTAAAATAAATTGCATAGAAAGTTGAAGGTAACAAATAATAACGAACGTTTGAACTAGGAAATCACATGGACCATTCATTATGATTGGTCAATTAAAGACAAAATTATTACATTCTACTATAGAAGGTATTCTATAGTAGAAGACAAATCAATAATTAGATCAAATTTATTACATTCTACTATAGAAGGTATTCTATATGTTTTTTTTGTTATGCCTTTTATTAGCTTCAACAAATTGTGCAAAATTGTTGGGTCAAAATTATTTTGTTAAACTGAACTAGCATGTTTTTTTTTTTAATCCAATTTAATTTATAAAATTAAATATGGAACATTGGTGGAGTTGTTCTAAAGGTTTAATTAAAACAATATCATAAGTTTGGTTATTCTCCTTCGAGAAGAACAATGTCATTTGACTTAGTAGTTGTAGCATCATCATTTAGGTGAAGAAAAACTTCTATGGACATGGTAACTTTTCTTTAATAGGTTGAGAATTTGATAATTATTGTTATATGAGTTTGGTTCATCGGAATAAGTGACTCTTTTTTTTTTTTACATCTTTTTTAAAAAAAGAAAGGAAATAACAAGGAAAAAGATGCCATATTATGTTGGAGTAGATGTATTAAAAACAAGTTATTTTTAACATTTTATTCTTGTGATGAATAAAATCTAAACCTTTCAAAGTTTCAAATAAATTCAATATTCAAACATATATATATGATATTAAAATTCAATGAAAAAATAAATTTTAAATAAAATTTTGGTTTGTTTAAATATTTGGATATTAATAATGAAATAATACTAGGGTGGGAGGAAAATAATGTTCTTTCACATAATATTCCCCAAAACAATATTTTCTTCTGCTTTGTATTTATTTTTTTCAATTTTGTGATGTTGTTCAAGTGTTGATCATTTATAAGTACATTTAACCAAATTTGTCGATATTCAAAATATGAAATTAAAAATAAACCATAAACAATTTTTGTGATGTAGGCAAAGTGGCGAAAATGGATTTTCATAAATTTTTTGTAAAATAAAATAAAAATAAATTTTTTTATGATTAGTAACAAAGTGGTTGCATCATTTGCTTTTTTTTTTCCAATTTTACGATTTAGCTAAAGTGGAAATCATTCACAAAAATATTAAACCAATTTTGGTTAAAACAAGTTATATAAATATATTTTTAAATTAAGCACTTTTTATATTGTTGTATATGTATTAGAATATTAAAAACCTACTTAGGAATCTACCTATTTAAATTTATTTTTCTCAAATTTTGGCAACTTTGGATCAATTTGTTTCATAAAATCCTATGCATAATTCAAAATTAGCGTCTTTATGTCAAAAAACATTGTGGAATTTCATAAAATAAAATTGTTGATTTTCATGAACATAAATGTCCAAGAAAATAAACTTTCAAGGAAAAAACCCTAAACCCTAAACATATAGAGAAGAAACCATACTTAAATTTAATCAGTTGTGATATTTCATAATTAAGGATGCAACATTAATGAAACTATAGGTTATAGTTTGTGGTTGATTTATGGACATAGAGTTTAAAACAAAAGAATATTTTTTGAAGAATACTTCTTAAGAATAATTTGCCATTGAAAAATAAATCAAGTGATGGAAGAAATAAATAATTAAATAAATAAAAGGGACAAGTGCTAGTGGTAGCCATCAATATATAAACTTAAAAGTCTTTAAACATCACATTTAAATGTGTAAATGGTTATTATGACCCATTTAAACCAAGAAACCAATTAATTGTTTTTATTCTTTCGATTATAAATCAAGTACTTCCATAGCTTTGGAGTCCTTACAAAAAAATTCATTTGTCTAAACTAAATACATTCACATTCAAAGGTTCCTTGGAAAAAACCTTATTATTTAAATCTAATTACAAATATTTCAAAGCTATTTATTTGTGTGATACACCAAGGGCACAACTAGTCTCCTTTGGGAAACTCCTCCATAGGTGCCATGCATTAGCCATCCCATGTGTTAATCCTTGGAGCATTGATCACATGTCAAAAGAATGGCAATGCCACCCATACATGCATATAAATATGCATTTTAAACCTATGTTAAACATCATTCCAAAGGTTTGGGTCTATTTTATTGGGTCAATATGTGGAAGATGGCATGGTGCATAATTGCACAAATAGTCTTTTTACATCATGCCATCTTGACCTTTTAAATGTAATAATTTTGAAGGTGATGGAATTGTCCATAAAATCAGCTTGGGTTTCAAGTTGGGTTTTCATTTGAACCCTCCCTATTATAGGTTATTTTACTCTTAAAATTTTAGTTAATTTTGGACTAAACTATTAATTTGAGACTTTTTTTTTAACCTAATGGTTGTGACCAAATTTTGTATTGAATTTGAAACAAAAAATTTATTGAAATCCATTTATTGGATCATCTAATGAGGAAAAAAATTATTGAGATCTATCGTTGCATCATTTGGTGGCCTCCAAATTAAAATTTATTTGCAATTGTCCAACTTCCAAATTGTCAATTGTTGATTTGAGACTTTTTTTTAAAAATGGAGTTAATTAAATACATGGTCTATGTTTTTCTTTTGTTATCATAGGTTTACCTTAGGTTTTCCAAGGTTATTTTAGGTTATATGAAGCTACCTTAAGTTATTAATATCTTAAAATAACTTAAATTAATCTTTTAAAAAATTAAATATAAATATTCAAAAATAATTTAAAGTGGAATAACTTAAAATAACCTAAAGTAGAATAACTTATAATAATTTAGGGTGGAATAACCTAAAATACTCAAAAATAAGACTAAAATAAAATACCTTAAAATAACCTAACCTCTAGAAGGTGAAATTTATAACGATCTAAAATAATTTAAGGTATCTTAAGGTGGTTAAGGTAAGTAAGCTAGGCTACATAGGTAAGATGCAAAAAAATGTTCACAAAAATGTGATGACAAAAATTATCACTTGTTAAAAAAATTTAGCAATGGTTAAGAGCTTTGACATTCAATATGAAGATGAGGGGTACAAATCATCACACTTGCAACTTAATTGAATGTGCTTACCTAGCCTAGCTTGAGCTAATCGTAAACCCTAAAATTAAGTTTTTAATCTAGCCTTGTTTATGTTGTGTTGTGTAATATAACTTGTCATAATTTATTGATCATTGATTGGAAACCCTAATAATGTTCACAAAATAGTGTAAAATGGTTAGATATGCATTTTGGATTTGTCTTGCATGATTATAATCACTTTTTATCATAATTGTTTTTGTGATTTGTAACTATTGCCATTTTTTTTTGCTATGGTAAAAGCACTAAGTCCAATTTGATTATATATAATTATGAAATTGGATTAATCCCAAACAACAAAAACAATTCATTTCTTGGGTTGTATTTTTGAATTTTTTGGCATAATGATTAATCCTTATTGCATTTAACTTGAATCTTTTTTTTTTTTTTGAACTCATAAAAAAATTACATAATTTACCCCAAAAGGCTAACTTGGAGAGGTGAACACATATATAATGTATGTACGTAAATTTGTGACATCGATTAGTGGACCTCAAAAAAAAAATTGCTTGAACAATTTGGACCCCCAAAAGAAAAGAAAAAAAGAGTAAAAAAATTATGCCCATTTGGAGATTGGGTGCATGGTGTGTTTGGTTAGGATGTAAGAACCCAAATGAAAAAATTGATTTTTATTGGCTAAAAAGTTTGATAACTCATTGGGCCAAAGTAGGTACCATAATACCTTGATGCTTTGACACATGTTTGTTTGAATAATTTAACTAAATTTTGAAATTTTCATTCCAATTTTTTTAAAATTTTTAATAATCAATATTTTCTTTTCACAAAATTTTGTAATTTGAAAAAAGTTAATTTTGAGAATTTCAACATTTCTAAAAATAATAAAATTTGTGTTGAAGGTGCAAAGGTAGTAAATAGGATATTTATTAGAACTAAACCTCACTCAAGGCAAACACTTAAAGCTAGAAATTCAAAAAGGTTTGACAAGATATATAGATTTTGACATTTTTTTTAAAAGCTTCACTTGAGATTGTGTTAGCAAATGTTGGGTGATTTGATTAGTGAAAGGGGATTTTTTGAAATTTCAAGTTGGGCATGTATAGCCAAAAAAGTGAAATTAAAACTAAAAGTTTAGAGAATTAAAGTATTTTTTTGACATTTTCAATAGCCATAATTGAACCAAAATTTAAGAAAATTCGCCAAATTCCTATACAAAGTTTGAACTAAGTAGCCAAGAATATATATATAATTTTAAATGCAAAAAATGTATGTACATTTCACATTTAGGTTGTAGCCAAATTTGACTAAATCTTCCTATGGATGATCACCATTTTGGCTACAAAAGTCATTTGGCTATATAAAAATAAAAATAAATAAATAAATAAACTTACAAAACATATGAGCTACATAGATAAATGAATATGTTGTTCGAATCTATTCATTTCTTTTGGATATATTA
>Ga0209208_10012585_pt1 | contig 10684 bp, 7 predicted proteins | sample S1TSphfallax_3_FD_187694 | JGI IMG/M metagenome (GOLD analysis project Ga0209208, IMG submission 187694) | Host-associated microbial communities from peat moss isolated from Minnesota, USA - S1T2_Fd - Sphagnum fallax MG (SPAdes) (version 2) | ecosystem: Host-associated > Plants > Peat moss >... | reverse complement strand
TGAAGGTTCGGTGGAGCTGGCTCGCCAGGTCCAGGCCGTGCAGCGGGCGATCGAGGTCAATCCGATCCGTAAGACCAACATGATTCAGGTCAATTTCACGGATAAGAGTCCGGCCAATGCGCAGAAGAGCCTGGAATGGCTTTCGACCCACTTCCTCAACAAGCAAGCTGAGTTACGCCGCCCCGCCGGCACGTTCCACTTTTTCGAAACGCAGGCTGAGCAGTATGAAGCGCAGTTGCGTGACGCGGAAGCCAAGCTGGTTGAGTTCGATCGCGCGAACGGAGTAACGTCGCTCGAGCAGGAGCAACAGTTGTTGCTGCAGAAGCTGAGCGGGAACACCCAGGACGCGCAGCAGACACAGGCTTTGCTCGACGGCGAAGCGGCCAAGATGAACCAACTGCGGACGCAGAAGAGTGGCACCGCGCCGCGGGTTCAGACGCAGATCGTTCAAAATGCAAATGCCATGAGCACCGAGCATCTCGAGTCGGTGCTTGCCGATCTGCAGAATCGCAGGATTGAACTGCTCACCCGGTACAAGTCGGATGACCGTCTGGTGCGCGAGGTGGACGCTGAGATCGCCTCCACTCGCGCCATCCTGGACCGGATCGAAACCAAGCAGGCGGCAGCGACAACGTCCGACGCGAATCCTGTGATGAACCTGATCAACGAGGATATGGAGCGGACCGACGCCAACATCTCGGCCGACCGGGCCCGGCTGACGGCATTGAATGCTACTTCCAAGAGCTATCAGGCGAGGCTGGAGCAGCTGCAGCAGATGAGCCTGCAGCGCGATGCTCTGGACCGCCAGGTGCAGGAACTCCGCGAGAACGTGAAGAAGTTCACGGAAAAGCGCGACGACGCCGAGATCGACGACCAGTTGGACAAGAGTAAAATTGTCGATGTGGCGATCTCGGAAGAGCCGACAATTTCCAGTTTGCCTGTGCGCCCGCATCGCAAGAGCATCCTGATGCTGGGAGCGGTCTTTGCCTGCTTCCTCTGCGGAGGCATGGTCTTCGCCAAGGAGGCCCTGCGCGATACCATGTACGCGCCTTATGAACTGGAGGCGGCATCGTCCAGTCCGGTGATTGCGACCATTCCGGAGATCGCGCCCAAGTCACCTTCGCGACCAGCGCTTGAGGCAAGAAAAGCCGCTCATGCTCTCTCTTCAGCCACTCGGCCAGAGCGGGGGATTTCCTGACATGGCCATCGTTGAACAGAATCCTGATCTCCGCCGCATCACGTTCTCTGTCTTCCAGGTTCCGTCCGACAACAAAAACACGGCCTGGGGTAAGATCATCGCGGTCACCTCTCCGATTCCGGGAGAAGGTGTGACGCACGTCTCGCGCTTGATGTGCCATGAGCTCTCGCGCGATCCCAAGCGGAGAACCTTGTATTGCACCATCGAGGCGCTCTCCAAGATTCCTGCCTCCGCTGCCAGTGAGATCGAGCGTTTCTGCGCTCGGAACGACGCCGGTTACTGGGTCCTCTCGAACGATGAGGACACGGTCACCGATTGGGATTTCGATTCGGCGGCGCGCCGCGCCGTCATCGAACCCCTGCGCCGGCTCTTCGACTATGTGATTCTCGATTGTCCCGCGGTTTGCGACTCCGCGGATGTGTCCAGCGTGGCTCGTCTGGTCAACTCCGTTTTCCTCGTCGTCGGGGCCGGCATGAGCACGCGCAAGCAGGTCGGCTACACGGAACGCGTCATCCTTTCGGCAGGCGGTACCCTTGGCGGCTGCATTCTAAATCGCCGGCGGTCTCACATCCCGAAGTTCCTGCAACGTCTCTTAGGAGGAGATTGGTCATGATGGTTCGGAAGTTTCGACTCTCTACACTCCCTATCCTGGCGGCTTCCCTGCTGGCGTTCGGCATGACCAGTCTCGCCCCCGTCCGTGCGCAGATGCTTGAAAAGCGCAACCGTTACACGCTGGCTCCGGGAGACCAGATGGAAGTGAAGTTCCGTCTCACGCCGGAGTTCAACCAGACGGTTACCGTACAGCCCGACGGGTTTATTCAATTGAGCATCGCCGGCGACGTGCGCGTGGCGAATCTCACCGTGGACGATGCCGAGAAGGCGATCGCCTCCAGTTCCTCCAAGCGCCTGAACAATCCCGAAGTCGCCATCTCGCTGATTCAGTTTCAGAAGCCTTATTTTGTCGTCGCCGGTGAAGTAACCCATCCCGGCCGTTTCGATATGCATGAAGACACCACAGCGCTTCAGGCCATGATGCTGGCCGGCGGTCCCACGATCGACGGCAAGGCCTCGCAGATCATCCTGTTTCGGCGGATCAATGGCGCCAACGCAGAGGTCAAGGTGCTCGACCTGAACAACATCAAGAAGACCAAGGACCTTGAGCGGGACATGGAACTGCAGTCGGGCGACACGCTGTACGTCACGCGCACCCGCGTTGCGAAGATCCAGCAATTCACCCGCATCGCCAATAACCTCGGCTTCTACATCAACCCCCTGCAGACACTTCCTTGATGCTGCCGGTCAAGCTGAGTTCCCCTGCAATCTCGCCGGGTAAGGCACAGGATCAACTCGGTTCTGTCCCCGCCGACTGCGCAGCGCCTTCTGGCTCCAGTCTCACCCACGACAACCATGGGAGGTCCTTATGAGTTCCTCTGAGACGCAGGTCGCAGAAGCCTCAGAGGCTGCGGCCCCTGGCCTTGCAACCGGCACTTCGTCGACTATCAAGGCGCTGGTGGGACGTGGCGGTCAGATAGCCCTCAACATGGCCTCCGGTATCCTGACAGCGCGCGCCCTGAAGCCGGATGGACGCGGAGAGTTGGCGGCCATGATTCTCTGGCCCATCTTCCTTTCCGGCGCATTTACCATCGGAATTCCCAGCGCGCTCCTCTATTCCATTCGACTGAAGGCCATCTCCGCCCGGAATCTGATCGGGACGGCGATGTTGCTGGGGCTGATTCTAAGCCTCTTCACCGCTGCAGCCGGTATCTTTCTGCTTCCCCTTTGGCTGGTGCACTACTCGCCTGAGGTGGTCCGCATGGCGCAGTGGTTCATGATCACCACGCCGAATTCGATTCTCCTCTACATCGGTCGAGCTGCGCTCGAGGCACGAGGCCGCTTTGGCATGTCGTCTGTCCTGACGCTAAGCCCGCCCTGCTTCATCGTGCTTTCCCTCTTGCTGCTGTTGCCGTTCCATTTCCTGACCCCCATCTCGGCCGCCTGCGTCTACGTTCTCAGCGGCATCCTCCCGCTGGTTCTCATCCTTTTTCAACTCAGGCACGAGCTCATCCCTCAGGCGCAGAGCATCCCTGGGGCAACCAAGGCTCTGCTCTCTTACGGAGTCCGCTCCTACGGCATCGATCTGTGCGGAACGCTCTCGCAGTATGTCGATCAGGCTCTTGTGCTGAAGCTCCTGAGCCCGGCAGACATGGGTTCCTACACGGTGGCACTGAGCCTCTCGCGCATGATCAACATCGGCTTCACCTCGGTGGCCGCCGTTCTGTTCCCCAAGGCGATCAATCAGGACCTCAAGACCAGCTATCGCATGTCCTTGCGGGCGCTGGTGGCCAGTCTGATGCTGGCCGTGCCGGCCGCTCTCGTTCTGCTGTTTTGTGCGCGGCTTGCATTGCGCGTGCTGTACGGCCGCGAGTATGACATCGCGACTGGTCTGCTCAAGATCCTGATCCTCGAAGCCATCCTCTCTGGCTGCATCACCGTCATGTCCCAGACCTTTATGGCCATCGGACGGCCCGGGACCGTGACGCTGCTGCAATCCGCGGGTCTTGCCACGGCGATCCCCCTGGTGGCGTTTTTGGTGCCGCGTTACGGATCGGAAGGAGCCGGAGCCGCCCTGGTGATCTCCGCGCTGATTCGGGGATTTCTCCTCTGGCTTTCGTACCGGAAGCTTCTCCCCGACCCCGGAGCGCCCATCCATCGACAGATGTGGATTGAGACCCGGCACATCGTCCGCACCCACGGAGCCCCGCTGGTTCGCTGGCTGGTTCCGGCAAAAAACTCCACCATGTGACTCCGGCTGTCGCCCTTTCACCATTCTGCACTGCACACGGCGAGGTTGGCTGTCGGACCGAACTGCAGGAGATACAAGACCCTAGTAGCTGTGGAGTGGATGGGAATCGGGCAGAGCCGTGTTCCCTGAGAGAAAACGGCTTCGATCCAAGATCCTCCCTCCATCCTCACAGTGACTTTGCCTTGGTCTAGCTTGCCGGCTGCAGCGCCGGCTGCTGGTTGATCACGTGATCGCAGCCGACCCGGTAGAGGGCAATACACGTCCAAAGCAGAAGTCCCGGGAGCTCAATCAGCGAATTGCCAGATAGCAGGAGAAAGAAGACACCAAAGGCCGCAGCCTGGCAGCTTCGGCTGAACTCGTCCTGGCATCGGCGAAAGGTAGACGGATTCCCGATCAGGACAAGGACGGATGCAAGATAGACGATGGCGCCGGGCCAGCCGAGGCAAAGACACAGATTGAGAATCCCACTATCGATCAGGTCGCCGCCCATGTGTCCCGTGCCGAGGGGATTCGACAGGACGACGCCCAGTGTTTTTTCGTAGGTTTCTTTTCTGTCGTTATAGCTTACGTCCGACTTGATGTCCGTGAACGTTTTGAGACGTTCGCTCACCGTGTCTGACATGCCTGGAATGAGAGTCAGCAACGGAACGCAACAACCCGCGATGACTCCAATCGCCAGAATCCCGGCCAGCGATTTGCGGCGAATTGTGAAAAGCAGGAGAAATAAAGACACAGCGAATCCGCCCCAGGACGAGCGGATCAGTGTCAGCCCTAAATTGACGATGCCAAGAAGAATCGCAGGAATCTTCCACTTACTCCGGAAGAGGAGAACGATGATGATTGCCACAAAGCACAAAGTCGCGAAATGTCCCGGAGAATTCACCGTGCTCCAGACGCGAAGCATTCCCGGCTCAGCCCGTCCGAAAGTGAGTTGGTCGGCGACTTCCATGATGTTTTCCAGCCAGAAGACATCCCACTGCGGCATCACGACGAACTGGAAGATCCCGTAGCTCCCCAGCACAAGAAGCGCCAGCAGGAACGTTCGTTGGAAGACGGACCGGTACAGCTCGAAGCGCTCACTGTGAACCGCCAGGTAAAGCCCGAAGAGGATGGGTGTTTCCCATTCGATGAATTCATAAACCACTCGCACGCCGGGCGCCAGGAGGAGGCTGAGTACCCCACCGAAGAGCCCCGCATAGAGGCAAAGGAGAAACGGTAACAGCGATCGGGAGGCAAAGAGCCTGGATCGCCGCTGCCAAAGTTCGCTGAGACAAACCAAGGTCACTGGCAGAGGCGTCAGCAATACCAGGCTCTGATTGGCGAAACCGCAGCGAAGGTCGACGATACGGCGAACGAACGCAATCAAGAGCCATGTCCAAATGGTCCATTGCAGGTAGGCTCGGGGCTTTTTCCGCAACGCGATCGCGACGCCCGTGGCCCAAAGCGGAATGCCGAGTTGCAGCACGGAACCCTGCCGCGCCGCATACGCGCCCACCAGTGCGATCAGCGCCGTGCCTCCCACAATGGCCGCGACAGGATAACCCTTGGCCGCAGGGCGTTCGGGCGCGATCCCCTTCATGCGACTGGTCTTCAGGCCCGGGTTGAGGCCCAAAGCCTCAGTTGCGATTCGATCATCCATTCCAGCCCTCACTGGCTAGCAAGATTTATACGCAAGTTCTTCGGCGGCTTCGCGGGACCGAGCCGGCCTGCCGATTGCGCCACGGCTGACGTCGTAGTAAATGCCTTCCAGGCGGTCGATCACCTTGCCCCAGGCATACTTCTCGATCGCGAGGCGGCGGTTCTCGCAACTCATGGACCTCTGGAGCTGCCGGGAAGCCAGGATGCCGGAGACCGCCTCAGCCAGGCCGCGGACATCCCCCGGAGCGACCAGACGCCCTCCCGCATCGGTGACCATGAACGGCGTGCCGCCCGTGTTCGTCGAGACCACCGGCATGCCCGAGGCCATGGCCTCCAGCAGCGTGGTCGCAAACGGCTCGCCGTACGAGGGAAGGCAGTAGAGATCGTGCTGCCGGTACACCTTGGCCAGTTGCGCGCGCGGCAGCCGTCCCAGGAAGGTGATGCGATCCAAGCAGCCCAGGGCCTCAGCCCGCTGGCGAACGCGCTCAAGATCGTCTCCCGTGCCGGCGATGGTAAGGCGCGCCCCTGGAACCGCCGCCTCGATCTGGGGAAAAGCTTCGATGAGGTCCAGGATTCCCTTGCGCTCGGAGACGCTCGCGGCAAACAGGATGCTGCGGCCGTCGCGTTGGCAGGACACGCTCTCGTCCAGCTCCGGATGGAATGCCGCGGTGTCGACTCCGTGAGGCACGTAGAAAACTTTCGGCGAGTCTGTCTTCAGCACCGGAAGGCGATTGGCCGCTGCGGGAGTGGTCAGCAGCAGCGCAGCCGCCTGTGCCTGCTGCAGGGCGATCGCTCCATCGCGCAGCTTTGCGGCCCAACCGGAGACTCCGTCGTACGCGTCGCCAAAGCCAGTGCTCCAACGCGGAACGTAGGTGCCCAGAATCAGCGGGATGCCGCTCCCGAGCAACGCCAGGCTGATCCCCGGAAACACCGGATTCATCTGCAGAGCCAGCGCGAAGCGTTGTCTTCCGCGCAGCCGCTCGTAGAGCAGGCGCATCCGCACCGAATATTCCAGCAGCCGCAGCGTGCGATTGCTCGCCCGCACCCGGAGAGGATAGATCGTAACATTCGGGGGCAGCGGCCGGGCCAGCGACACCTCATCCGCGGCCACGTGCAACTCATACCCGCGTTCCGCGAGGCCGGACAGAAATCCGTGGGCGACCAGTCCGTCGCCATTCGCCAGATGATCTGTCAGATGAGCGGAAGGGTGAGCGACGAAGATCGCAGCCTTGGCGTTGTCATCCAATCCCATTGATGGCACCGCATGAACCTTTCGATGTTTTGACCGGAAGGGTCAGCAAGAATGCTGCATCCGGCCAGCGTGTCAGGGCGCAGAACAGACGCCTCCCGCGCCCGACTTCCTCCGCATCATTCGCTGCGTTCTTTGTGCATTCAGCTCAGGCGGCAACATCGTCCTGGGGCCGACGATTGCGCACGAATTCAGCGTTCGCTGCAACCGTTCCCAGGGACGGAAAAGGTGATTTTCTGCGGGCCGTGCTCAAAACCGAGGTGTAAACCTTGATCAAGGAGTCGCGCATGCGCTCCGTACTGAAGCAGCGCATCATCAACTGACGGCCCAACTGGCCCACCTTGGCAGCAAGTTCTCCATCGTCAATCAGACGGAACAGCAAGTCAGCCGCGCGATCATAGTCGCCCGGCTTGAACAGCCACTCCTGCAGTTCATCGCGCATGATGTCGCGCGTTCCGGTCACGTCGGAGGCGACCGCGGGAAGATGCATGGCCAGCGCTTCGGCGGTCACGTAGCCAAAGCTCTCAAAGCGCGAGGTGCTGAGGAAGACGTCGGCGGCCGCAATGTGAGTCCGCACATCGTGCAGCCAGGAGACGGTCGAGATCACGTCGCTGAGACCCGCGGCCGCAACCTTCTCATGAAAACGCTTCTCGTCTTCGCCGGAGCCGACCCAGATCCCACGTACGTCCGGCCGCCGCGCATGCAGACGCTTCATAATGGCGACAAAGGAATCCGGATCCTTCTGCGCCGTGAGTCTGCCGATCGAGACCACGGTCGGATTGTCTCCCAGTCCGAGCACCCGCCGCGCCTCCTCGCGGGAGGCGGGCTTGAAGTGCTCGAAGTCGATGGACGGATAGATCACGTCAACGCGCGGGGATTCCGCCAGGGAGAAGTCCAGAATCTGCTTCCGTTCGCTCTCCGAAACCGCGATGAACCGCTCCGTATGGCGGGAGAGCAGCTTCTCAATCGCCAGGTACTTATCGCCCAACGGCACGGCGAGAGCATGCGGGCTGTAGATCCGCAGCGGTGAGGTCGCCTGCAGCATCGCGGCCGCACGGCCCAGCGCGCCGGCCTTTGAGCTGTGGCAGTGGATGATGTCGGGTGAGAAGGTGCGGAGCACCCGGCGGAGCTGTTGCAGGGAGGCGAAATCTTTCAACAGATTGATTTCGCGCCGCATATCGATCGGAAAGGTCTCCCAGCCGCGCTCCCGGATGCGCTTCAGGAACGGCTCCAGACGCGAATCGGCCCGCGAGGTTCCGTACGCAAAGCCGCACACCACATTGATTCCCTCCGTGGCGTCGGCGATGTTCTCCATGAACCGCATCGTGCCGCCAGCCGTCGCCTCCAGCACGTGGAGCGCATGAATGGGCCTCACGGGCGTATGGCTTGCGTTTCCCGGATTTCTCATGCCACACCTTTCTGCATACAAAGATTGGGAGCTGCGTCCTGAGGAACTCGCTGAAGCATCGTCCTGTAGATTCCCTCCAGCGAAGCAACGTGTGCGTCGAGAGAGGCGAAGTCACTGGCCCAGAAGCGGTCGTACGCCGCACGCCCGAGAGCGGAGGCAACCTCGGGATCTTGGAGGCGGCGCATCTTGGCACGCAGATCGGTCTCGTTTCCGCCTTGAAAGAGCAGTCCAGTTACCCCGTCTTCTATCATCTCACGTGCCGCACTGGTGTCGGGAACGATGCAGGGAATGCCATGAGCAGCCGCTTCCAAAACCACCAAACCGAGCGTTTCGTACCAAAGTGAAGGGAAAACCAGCGCACGAGCGCTTCGTAAATACGATACACTGCCGGCGCGATCCACCCAACCGGTAATCACAGCTTCGGGATAAGCCTGGCGGATTTCGGGCTCGAGCGAGCCGGAGCCGATGAAGGTCAGCGGGATGCTCTCCGCCGCCGCACAGCGCGCCAGCATCGTGACCCCCTTCTCCCGCACCAGCCGGCCGAGGTAGACGAAATCGGTATGATCCCCTGGAGAGGCCGGATCGCTCCTGGTCGCCTCGATGTATCCGTTCACCTCATGCACCGTCGCCTGGGCGGGAAGATACGGCCGCATCACCTCGAAGGCCAGCTTGGAGTGGACGATATAGTCGGTGAGGTGCGAAGGGATGTGCCCGAACTGCTGCTGCACGACCTGCCGGCCGACGCGCCACAGCTTTTGCGCGTAGCTTCGCGTGTCGCAGTTGGTACCGATGCAGGCAGCGCTCATGGGGGTCAACTCACAAATCTTCTCGTCGCGATGCAGAAAAAAAGTGCCCGTCGGGCAGGCCAGCAGAAAGTCGTGCAGGGTACAAACGACAGGAAGTCCGGCATCGAGCACCGCTCGCGCGACACTGGAAGACAGCGCTCGCGACCAGATATGGAGATGAACCAGGGTGTCGCCCTGATCGAGCGGCTTCAAAAGATTCTGTGCAGCGCGAAACGCTTTGCGATTCCACCAGCCTTGCAGGAAGGCCCGCAGCTTATTCGGATCCGCCAGGAGATCGAATTGCTTGGTGCAGCAAACCGTGACCCTGGGGTGGGAGGCCAACTCGGCAGCTACCGGCTCGACTGCCGCAAGAAAGAAAATAGAGTGTCCGCGATCCGCCAAGCCGATGGCTTCCGAGATCGCTAGCTTTGCCGCTCCGCCATTGACATGCGCAGTGTCGTTGATGATCAGTATGTTCACAACAGACCCCAGGACCAGTGACTCGGGACGGCGTACCCTGACCCCCTTTGGCAGAAGACGGAGAAGTCCCACAAAGCGGGGGCTGCAACCTCACCGAAGGCCGCACGTACCAGGAGCGTCAGTTTAGGTAGTATCGCACGATCTGTCAAAACAGCACAGCTATTTTGACAGAATTCCCCAAGAAAACCATGCTAGCATAGCGCTCCCTGAAATCAGAACACCCGTCCGCCGCAGCCAACCTGCTGCGATACACTGACAGGCAAAACGCCATCCTGGAATCCGGACACCGCGAAAGCGCACCGGCACACGGTTCCCGCGTTCCGGGAACGAGCGAGAGAGACGAAAAGGACGCCTTGATCACACAGCCGGAGATCACCTCCCTCCACATCGGCATCGAGTACGGACTCGGCGGAGAAGCCCGCATCGTCTCGGAACTGATGCGCAGCCTTCCCGCGGCCGGCGTCGACTTCCACGGCCTCGTGGCCGCTCCCGATAACGCGGAGGCCCTCACCGGGGGACGCATCCGGAGCTTCGCGCCGCAAGGAGCCAGCATGCCGGCGCGTCTGGCCGGAGCGCGCCGCTCCATCCGGCAGGCGCTGCGCGAGCAGCAACCCGACATCGTGGCCTCCCACTTTGCCATCTACACCGCACCCGCGCTCGATCTGCTGCGCCACACCGCAAACGTCAGCCACTTCCACGGACCCTGGTCCGCCGAGGCGCTGGCGGAGGGACAAAGCCGTTCCGCCGGAGCTGCGAAAGCCCTGATCGAAGGTTTCGTGTACCGCCGCGCGGACCGCGTCATCGTGCTCTCGCGAGCGTTTGAGGAGCTTCTGGTCCGCAGCTTCGGCGTTCCGCAGGATCGCGTGCGACTGGTTCCCGGCTGCGTCGACGTCGATCGTTTCGCCGTCTCCACCACGCGCGCCGAATCGCGGGCCCTCCTTGGCTTGCCGCAGGACCGTCCGATCCTGGTCGCGGTGCGGCGCCTGGTTCGGCGCATGGGCCTGCATACGCTGATCGAGGCCATGACGGAGATTGTCGCCAAGGTGCCGGAGGTCCTGCTCTGCATCGGCGGACGCGGCCCCATGCTGGCGGAACTCACTGCCATGGTGGAGCAGCGCGGACT
>Ga0209208_10012584_pt1 | contig 10685 bp, 8 predicted proteins | sample S1TSphfallax_3_FD_187694 | JGI IMG/M metagenome (GOLD analysis project Ga0209208, IMG submission 187694) | Host-associated microbial communities from peat moss isolated from Minnesota, USA - S1T2_Fd - Sphagnum fallax MG (SPAdes) (version 2) | ecosystem: Host-associated > Plants > Peat moss >... | reverse complement strand
CACCATGTTGACCATCCCACAATCCGCTCACTTTGGCTGGGGCCCTCAAGGGAAAGGGGGGGGGGGAGCTCCAGCCAATCCTGAATTACTGCATCAAGCACGTGGACACCATTTCTTTATATAAGTAAGATGTCATGAATCTAAAGTGCGCACCTACCGGCTAAGTACGCACAAACCGCACAGGTTCAACTTGCGTACTTAAGCGGGAGACTACTGTAATGACATATCTGTCTCCCTTCTAATTGCACGTAATGTGTCAGCATCTCTGTAGCTTCCATGCTAATGGCACACAAATAACAGGGTCAGTGATCTTACAATCTCCATTGCCCATGCAAAACTTAGACGGAGAAAAACGCTGTCCTAATAACCACAACTTCATTTCTGAAACTTGGTTAAAGTTTATCTAAGATGTTAAGATTATGCAATGTTCATCACTGTAAAACCAAGATGTAAGTGAAGTGACAGTAACCTGCACAAGCTGCCGATTTCCAGCAATTGCATTTGTACCATTCATTTCTCCAAGTACAATGTTGTTGAGAATTCTTTTGGTGCAAAAACCAACAATTGAAGAATTCACATTATAAAAGTGTAGAACATTGCATTTCTTCAGGGTACCATGCTGGAAGGAACAATTCAAAATATTTTCTAAGCAAAATCTAGCAAATGAACTGCTAAGAATGGAGCGTTGTTTAGCCGCTGAGGTTTACGAGAAACTGTTACTAACCAACCCACAATCCTTAATTAGGGAAAGGAAGACAGTTTCTTTTAGTAGCCAAGGGTAACAGGAACCTTAGGCCCACTTTACACAAGGAGTCAAGGCCAAGGTTCAACTCAAATCAAGCATTCCTATTGGCCATAAAAGTTGAAATGAACCCCACGGCTTTTACACTAGGCGTCAAGGGTGCAACAGAAAAAATCTTTCCAATCTGCCCCAAGTTACTAATAAATGGTGAACTTTTTATAGTCTTGTATTGGCCCCAATGCTAAAAAAAAGGATAGAACGAATTTGGGAAGCCGCTTTGCAACCCTTGGGGCCAATGTTCCAGCATTTATTAATATTCTTAATGTGAATGTTCTAGAATTTATCAGTCACTTGAGGCCAAACAACAAGCCAAAAATGCTCACAGTATTGGTCCCACGTCTTTTCAGCCCTCACTCCTAATCTAAAGTGGGCCTTAGACTACATAACCTTTTTGACAAAACTTCAAGCCCACAAATCTGCAGCTAGCTCCCAAGTCACCCACACCAGACAAAACAACCACACCCCGCCCCCCCCTTCCCCTCACTCTCCCCCAAATTTTTTAAAAAATAAAACAAAACAAAACCCATAAAGTGTTGAAAGGGGTACTTGCTGCCCACAAAGCCACTAACCATTTTCCATCCACTACCTACACCGTTCAGCTGTAGCCACCTAGTTTTTGTCCTAGAGTACTTACACCATTTCACCTAAGGTAAGGTTGTGACAGAGCTTGGCATTGTTGGTTCCCTAGCCATCATCAATCTTTCTTTTGTGTTACTTTTCGAGAAAATGACAAAAAGTTGATTAGCTTCAAAAGCTTCAACTTCTGACCCATACATACGTGCGGTCCTTTTGTGTTACAATGACAAAAAGCTAACCCTAGAGCTGGGTAAGGTGAGTTTTGAAAGTTCTAACCAATAGATACGCTAGGTGAGGTGCCACCGTAAGGTTCAAGGAAGTTCTGGTACACTTCATTGTTAATATTAAATTCATGACTGTATAACAATTGTAATGAATTTGTTTTACATTGTGGACTGCCCAACTCCCAGCTACTGTGGACAAGGCAATAAGAAGCTACTTCCTGGAACAGAGGAACTCACTAGTACTGGACTCCTACAAAAGTTAGTAACTTCCTCTATTCTAGGGAGTAAGTTCTGATTCATTCTAGGAACTACCTATGTTCCGATTACATTGTTTGACCTGTAAATTTTAGGCGACCAGTTGTGGTGTTTAATTGAGGGTCCAGAGTGACCCAGCATCCACGGGTGAACAAGTTGGAAAAACCTGTTATGGGTTGTGGATGAGCATTGGTTTGGTTCTGGTTGGGTTTTATTTAAAAACTCAAGCTCTAAGAAACAATTTCTCACTTTTTCTTTTATTTTTCCTCTCAACCCCCACTTTTTTTTAAGCCCTTATGGACTTAGCTACTTGCCGACCTATCAACCTACCTACGTACTGACTTAACTTACCTACTAACCTAACCTAATTAATTAAGTAATGTAACTCTAACGGAACTAGCCTAACCTTAACCCTAACCTACTAACCTAATTTGTATTTAAAAAATCCGCCGCCACAGCCTCCTTCTCCATCTTTCTTTCTGCCTCTCTCTCTCCCTCCTCCCCTATCTCCCTGTCTCACCCAGAAACTCACAACCCCCCTCCCCCCTCCATCTCTGCCTTTGCCCACCTCTTTTCTCTTTTTGCATTTTCTGTTTTTGTTTTTGGGCAGAGACTCTGCTCCAACCCACACCCGCCTGCAACCTGGTTCAGGTAAGCTTTGTGTTTTGATTTTTTGCTTTGTTTTTACTAACAATCTTGATGATGAGAAGATGCTGCAGCAACACTTCCATTTTTTTCCCCCTTAATCAAGCATTACTGTTTTTTTTGTTTTCTTGCTGCAACGAGATTAGGAGGTGCAGGATTTTATTTTTTTAATTTTTTTTTGTGCATGTTTTCTTGTTACAATGGGAGGAGGCGATGGAATTTTTTTATAATTTATTTTAATGTCTTTCAAGAGTAAGAGGGGTCAATTTTGCATGTGAATTTTAAATGAAATTTTTACCAGTGAAGGTGCCAGTTCACAGCCAAGGCGTGCCACCACTGAGGCTCTCTCTCGGGACTCGGGAGTACAGTATTTACACTTGTTGAAAGGAAAGACAAAGGGACTCTATTATGATGCCTTGACATCTTGTTATTCCAAATCCCGATGCAATTCCAATGTCCTAGCGTTCTCAAGAGTACAATATAAACACTTATTGAAAGCAAGTAGAAAAAGGACTCTATTATCATGCCTTGAGTCTTGCCCTCTTGTTGTCCCGACTCCCTGGTAACCTCCTTGAAATGCCGCCTTTACCATTCTCCTAGAGTCTAGAGTAGTACTTGAGCTCTAGATGTTACAGCATTAATCATTCTTAACTTTTGGGACCGTTAATGGGAGTTGCTGCCAATAGTGGGTGGCATCATAGCAAATGCAGCACGATGGGAACAAGAACCTTGCATTATGCATACATTCACATGATGTCAGCAGTGGACTAGTCATAGAAATAAGTTGGTGGGGAAACTGCCAAGGTTTTCTTTTCAATTTTGTGATGTAGATCAAGTGGCGACCATCCATAAAACGATTTAACCAGATTTGGATACATAATAGATATGAAAGTTTTAAAAAACCAGAATGCTTCTATATTCTTGGGTATCTACCTGAACTTATCATAAAAATCTGACGATTTGCATTATTTTTTTTGCAATCTGGCAAATCTGGGCCATTTTTTCCATAAAAAATATTTTGTATAATTTTGTATACTCAAGCAGTCCCAGCATGGTGAGTACTGACTATGGACCACACCGACACACAGCTAATCTTTACAAGTTGCCATTATCAGTGCTTTTCTTCCAATTTTATGATACAGCTTAAGCTGCCATCATCCAAAGAAGATTTAACCAAGTTCGGCCATAAAAAAGATATGAAAGGAAATATTTTAAAGATGCTTCTATATTGTAGGCTCCCTACTGTAACCTACAATAGCAATCTGGCAGATTTAATTGTTTTATGGAATCTGGCAAATTCGGGCCACTTTTATTACAATCATTTATTATACAACAAAGTTCGAGTTTTCTGGTTTAAAACTTCAAATTTTTGGTCAAAAAATTCAGTGATCAAGATTCATCATGGTGGATGAATTTTTCCTGGACCAAAACTTGTGAGTTTCCTTAATCAAAGCTACGACCTTCTCAATTGTAGAAAAATATTTGTCGCAATCAGGTATTGTCATTTGTGGCAGTACTGACAATTTTATAGATGGAAGCTTTTACTCAGCCATTTTGTTTTTCAAGTCTGACTAGTAGCTAATGTGGTTACACAGCTTAGACTCAATCAACATATGTGACTAAAGTTTTTGCATGAGGTCAAGCCAACTCAATCACTTTTAAAAAGTAACAAGTGACTACAATGGCAAGTCAATAATTCCAAACGTCCATAGAGTGGCTACAACCAAAATAATCATGATCAAAAGCAATGATAACATGTGAGATTGCAAGGTATTAGATTTGTCAACATGCGGGTTTTAAAAGGACTACATTTGATGACATGCAAGTTTTCAAGGGGTTGTAATTTGATGAAATACGGGCTAGCAAGGGAATATTTTTGGCTATAAGGTTATTGTGAGGTGCAAATATTTCACTATAGGGATAATTATGCTTTTCATTAAAAAATTAGTGCATTCAGTCATTTAGATTTAAATATGTAACCTTAAAACCATCTATAAAATTAATATGAAATTCAAAACCATGGACAGAAAACTAATCAAATTAAAAATATTTAAAGCTTAATCACCTTGAAAGGGATTTGAACCCCAACCCTAGAAAGGTGTTGCCCATCATATAACAAGGCCTAACCTACACCTAAACCAATTAAAATACATGCACAAAAAAATCAATTGGAGAAACCAACCTCGAGTTTCAATTGAAAATGCAATGGAACTTCAAGTTAAACACCAAAATCTATATTCCAAATCATATGATAATTTGGCTTCAAATGTTGAATAACAACTACACAAAACATAAACAAACTTAAACTTTGAAAATATTACGTGTTAAAAATTACAATCGAGGTTTAAAATTAGATGAAAACTCTAAAGGTTAGGAACTGATTTGAAACCATTACCGTCTTTTTCTTATGTACTTCAACATTTACTTACTCCATGCAAAATCCATATTACAAAACTCTTACCAAGTTAAACCTTTCTCCATGCATACCAAATCTAAAAATGGGGATAACAAAATGAAGTAAAAGGAAACTCAAAAAATAGTATCAAATTTGAAGCCACATCAAAATTGTGGCATATTCCATATCTATTGCAAAAACATTTGTTGTTCAAAAAAACTCACAAGCTTGGTGTTAAGCTTTAATTATGCATTTTCACAATAATGGATTAAGTCTTGCCATTTGCCAATGGCTTGTTCATAAGCGAAAGTTTGCAACATAAAAAACCGTTAATTATAAAATTCGGTACACAAATCCAAGTGCATGCGAAAATAATTCCACAACTTGTTCTTCATAAAACAAATGTTATTAAAGTTCATTCATCTTCAATGCATATTGACCAACCTAATAAGTTCAAAGAACTTATCGTTAAGGATGGTAGAAATGAAAAACTTGTGCCAAAGGCTAGTGATTGGGTTCAATTCATTATCCTCACAAAAAACTACCTCATAGTTGTGAACCATTATCATCTTGAAAAAATGTTTCCAAATCCAAATTGTGAGTTATAACAAGGCATGCACAATCTTGACACAATCATTCACTATAAGAAACATAAAAAGTTTGTTTCAACAAATTCAAGTGAGAATGAAAGGTTTCCTTTACTTTAGGAGGATTCCTAATTTAGAATTAAGGATAAACAACACCAAAGCCAATCATAATTTGATGTTCTAAGAAATGTCATTCTAGCGTAAAAATAAGGCCTCAAGTTGGCCCTTCACATTCATCTTTCACCTTGGCCACAACCTATTTGAAAGCATCCTTGGTGATAGGTGAAAAACCTTTGGAACTAATATCAACACAAAATTGGTAAATAGAGTTTTACTTTTAACAATGAAACACACAAGATACTCAACAACTTTGTCACTTTTTAGGTCAAAAAACCAATTCATGGGAAAGGTCTAACTAGTAAAAAATTCAATAAAATTAAAATTGTTGAAAACTAGATCTTCAAACTTAGCATAAGGATCACAACAAGGCTTATACAATTCATCTTGAACAAGCTTTACAAAATTCACAAAATAATAAAAGAGTCATCTTTACCTTGTGCAATTTTGAACAACATATGAATTATTTCAAACAAAGGAAGGATGCAACAAAGCCCAAGAATGAATTCAATGTCACACATTTCAATCAAGTTTTCCAAAGCAACTTCATTTTTTGCATTGTCAACATGCATTTTCACAATAAAAAAGGGGTATTTTGTGTATATTTGTTATGTTAAAAATAACGTGGAGATCCACCTTGTCTTCACACTCCAAAGAAGCTTGTCTCCTTTCATGTTCATTAGGTCAACAAGTTTTTAAATTCTACAAACTTCTTAGGACTATGTGTAAAAAACCCATACAAATTTTATAAAATGTTGTCCAACTAACACATTAAGTTTAAGTCTCATAAGGTGACCACCATAGGATTAGTCTTGTGGGCAAAACAATGAACCCTACTCAAGAATGGGGCTACATTTTTTTTGAATTATAGTGTCACACTGGTTTGATGGCCTTGGAACACATTTGAACCATTAGAACCCATACTAACCAATTTTCCTCCTAGTTTTTCCAACCCTAAACCACCAAATTCTAACAACATTTAAGCATCAAAGCAAAAATGTTGTTAGATGAAACATTGATTTGGTCAAAACAAAGGTGGATTGAAGCCAAAGGCATTGTCAATTGATTTGACCTCATATATGCTCATGCTATGAAGGTAGTAGTTGCAAATGTGGCTTTCATAACATCTAACAACACAAATTGCATGATCTTTGCCATAGCCCAACTTGAGGAATCAAATTAGTGTTTTCTAGAAAGACTTTTCACTTTCAACAATTTTTACAAGGGCTTCAAATTTTTGTAATTAGTTGACATTAAATAACCATGTGAAAGAAGGTGATAAAAAGGTAGCAAATTGCACATACTTTCACTTGTGGTCAATGGGGACATCACTGAAGAGATAGTCCAAGATGGACATGTTAACTATGAGTAGTGAAAGCACATTCATTCTTGGCATGCACATAATTTTTATTATAATAGTAAGAACTAACATCAATCTCAAGCATGGATATCTTGCATTTTCGATGGCTAACATGTTCTACTAAACTATTTAATTTTGGAACTATGAGGTTTTCTTTTCCTTCCACATTAGTGCAAATCTTGCACATAACTTGATGCATTAAACCCTTGTCATCAATTATAAACTTCACCCATGGTAGCTTAGTAGTCGAAACATTTTGAAATTTTTTTGCTCCATATAACTTTTTTTTTTAAAGATTTTTTTGTGTTAGATCCTCACAAAAAATAATGGGTGGGCTTTCATCAAACAACATGGTAACATGTGGCGATGAAGAAGATGGACTAGCTTCACCTAGAGGGGTTGAAGAAATAAGGTAGATTGGTTTGAATTTGAAGTTTTTTAGGATTTATAAAAGAGGGGCCATGTTGGCTCTAGTCATTAATGGCTTTAAATTTCAAATAACCCAATAAAGGTTTTAATTCAAAAAAATAGAATGTGGCTAAAGGTTGCAAAAAAAACTTGATGATGATAAATAAATAAAAAATGTGACTTCAACACTATGCTAAAAATGCCATTTTATGACTAATCCTATACAACTAAATGTGGATAAATGACTAAAAATGACACGTTCAAATCACCTACAAATGGCATAAGTGACTAATATTGTCAATTAGGACTAATCATAGAATGACATTTTTGGCCTAGTGCAAGTTGCAAATGAACAAGTGAAGATAAAAGAAAAATGCCACAATGAAAAATACGAATAGATGAAGGTCTAAGTCTTAAGAAAAAACACTAGTGATTGGAAAATAGAAACCCTAGATTAGACTTTCAAGTTGCAAAATAAACCAAATCATCCTTTGGCCTTAGCAACTGAGTTGCAATTCCAACGCCAAAGTCCAAGATCAACCCATCACTCTATTGTAATGTTGAGCAATTCCTGACCCCCAACTAGAAACCTCCTATATCATAATTTTTTAGCTCTATGAACCTTGTCTTTGGAAACCCTAAACAAAACAATGAAGCTACAAGAATTGAAAATTGGACATTGGCACTAGAAACCCTAAATGGTGAAAATAGAACTTACTTGCATAGTAGCACATTGAAAACTGTTTAGAATCTAAATTGAATTTGGTTATAGTGATGACTTGCAAGTTCAATGACAAAGCTTGCACAACAAGCCAACTCCAAAGTCCAACAGTTTCTACTGGAACTTGATCATAGACAATAATTTGGACTCTAAATTCTGAAGTCAAATCCCCTCATTAATCCATATTGCATGTTCTTATATGCCATATCTTGACTCCAATACTCCCGAATACCCACTGCCACATAATCCATAAATTGCAAGTTGCAAGTTCTAAATAGTAAACTCTCCGAATTTATTCAACCACCGAAAACCAATTTGCACAATGCAAGAATTACCTCACTAGTCCTTCTATATATGGAAAATCCCTATGCACATAAAGTGGTGGCAAATTTTCAGTGTACAAATATTGCTTGCTGCTAGCAAATTTTAGGTGTTGCATTGTTGCTACGATCTAATTTTAAGTTTAGATCAGTGTACAAATATTGCTTGCTGCTAGCAAATTTTAGGTGTTGCATTGTTGCTACGATCTAATTTTAAGTTTAGATCACATGTTGTTGGCGACTTGTTTGCAAGCATAGAGGCAGTTATGGCAAAAAATTCAACAATGAAGCTCATGCTCCTAATGAACTGATGGCTGAACAAGGGAGACAAGGTGACAATATGAAGGTTTAGGGTTTAACAATGTTGACAATGCTTCCACTTGGCCACAGTAGGATTAGGTGACCTGAGCTGGATTTTGACCCTCATGATCAAATGCGGGTGTGGGAGACCCTAATATGGAGTTGCCTTTTGGTGATTTTTTGCCAAAAAACAAATTGCTGCTTCTATTGTTATGATGGCAAACACCTATACTTCAGTTGATGGAATTACAAACTTGGACCGAGCCTGGAGGCACAAAGCTGGGTAGAATGCTTGCTAGAAAAGAAAGCACGAGCCAAACCAAGCATGCTGGAACTGGGGAGCTTGTAACTTGTAAGTTGTGAAAAGAGACTGTCATAGTAATCTGGGATAAGTACTAAGCAGACAAGGGCATGCGCACTGTAAATCCAAGTTGGTGAAGAGCCACACATTGTGCGCATGCTTGTATGGGTCGTAGATCGTACCGGGATTTAATAATTTAGGCTTGGAAGTGTCAACAACGATCATAGATTGTGGAAACTCTTTATTGGGATTTGGAACTTTTGTACTGCTAATATTCAAGACCGTTTGCGGATTTAAAATATTCCGCTCGTATGGGTCATAGATTGGGGAAATTATACATTGGAATTCGGAACCCAAATATTGGTACGGCAAGCACTACACTACACAAAAGCAATCAATCAAATGGGGCACCGGGTTCCAAGCTTTTGCAAGCCATGTGCTCAACCCCAAAGTATTTTGTCAATTGTTTTTAAAATTGTACTTGAAAGTTGAGTTATAACAAACTTTCATCGGTATTTTATTTTATTTTTCCAATAAATATGCACATGCTGTGGTTAAGAATTTGGTTTATGGGGCTTTAAGGTTTCGAGTTTGATTTTTTCCTTGAATGCTTTCACTGGATGAGAGGTTCTGAAAAGCATTTCGGAAAGATGATGGTGTTTGGGACATGCAATTTGGGCCCACTTCCCAAACCAAGTTGTTCAAATAAAAATAATATTCTAAAAAGAATGGGAATCAAGCTTATATTTTCCTTAGGGAACTTGGCTACATTTCATAGAAAAAGTTCCCAAGGGAAAGAATTGATTCTTCTGCAATTTGGTCACAGAAGACCAAAATTTGCCCAAAGAAGAAAAATAGATTGAAGTAAATTCTCAAGGGAGAAGGGGAATTGAAGCTCGACGTGGAACTTGCAAATGGGCCCAAAGTTTCCCGGCTGAGAACATGGTTTGCTCATGAAAACAAGTTGGGCCCATTTGCTTTAGGCTACCATGTTTTGGGTGTCTTTTCCTCCAGAAACATAGGTTTCCCAAAGAGCTTGGGCCCATTTACCCCAAGGAACCATGTTTTGAGCCCATTTGCTTTGGGTTTCTCTATGTTTTCCTTAGGAACTTGGGCACATTTGCTTCAAACAACCCTTTTTCCCTAAGGAAACTGAGCCAACCATTTTTATTTGGCAATTTCCATCTTCATTCTTCTTCCTTGGATTAAAAGCATCCAAGAAAAAGTTGGTTGTAAACAGATTTGAACCTTGAGCTTCACAGGTAAGATCAATTGATAAATCAACAAATGGATATGAGTCTTTTGTGATATGAACATTTTGAAATAACTACAAAGCTATAGAGAAATAATACTTTAGCCAAAAAAAATTGTGTTCAATTTCTATAGCTACTTTAAAACAAAACCAAGAAATCACTACTTCAAGGGAATTTTTTAGAAGCAAAAGAACAAGTCCAAGAAGATTTTACCAAAATTGATTTTGATAGGTTATGAAAAATTCTCAAGGTTGTAGAAATCTACATACCTTGGCACCTTCAACACATATTTGTCAAATAATTAATTAGTTTTGAAATTTTCATTTCAACAAATAGAATATTCTTTGAAAATCAATATTGTCCTTCACATAATCTTTTAATTGAAAAAAAATGTTCAAGAAAAGGTAGAATTGTTCAAATA
>Ga0209208_10012583_pt1 | contig 10685 bp, 8 predicted proteins | sample S1TSphfallax_3_FD_187694 | JGI IMG/M metagenome (GOLD analysis project Ga0209208, IMG submission 187694) | Host-associated microbial communities from peat moss isolated from Minnesota, USA - S1T2_Fd - Sphagnum fallax MG (SPAdes) (version 2) | ecosystem: Host-associated > Plants > Peat moss >... | reverse complement strand
GCAAGTCCAGCGTCTGAAAGATTTTTCTCGAGTCTCTGTAGCGACTCTTGCCTTACTTCTCTGTTCTCTTCCTCTTGCATGGCATCTTTCAAGTCTAGAGGAGGAAAGCTGACATGGAAAAATCTTTCACATCCGCTGAGTGTCTTTCTTACACGATTTTCATCGGCTTCCGCTGAGTGTCTTTCTTACACGATTTTCATCGGCTTCAGGAAATCCCTCGTCGCAATTGGTAACAACGACCGTGAAATTGGTTTCGGCACCTTCGAAGGCTGCCTTGAAAACTGCCACAAGCTCGCCTCATACTTGGTTAGTCTATCCTTTCTCAGAACGTAAATGAAATGAGAATATGCTCCGGAGACCTTTGTCACAAACTCCTTCAGTCTGTTTGCTGCTTCCGTGGTGGGAACAGCACCCCCTTCTGGTTCTCCAAAGCCAGGAGTGTCGGTACATACCATCCTCTACCTTCGCATCTTTGGACTTGTCTAGTCTCCCCCTTCGCACCTGAGCCTGCCTGAAACTTGGGGTGATCATCAAGATCGCCATCCGTCAGCATTTGTGCAATCGTCGACTTGCCAGACCCTGTCCTTCCAAAAAGAAGTACTTTTTCGCTCCTCCATGCTCTCAAATCCTTAACGTCACGTATGAATTCAATACTTTGCAGCTTGTTCATGACATTCCCAAACTGTGGCGCGAAGATGTGATCATCCAGATTAGGTTGTAGAAGCTTGTGAGGAAACGTAGTGCCGGTGTGGGACCAAGCTTTTTCACTCTGACTCACTACCAAAACACTTTCACTCACTCTTTTGAAAAGATAAGCGAAAAGCTTGCGCTGATTGTAGAGGCGACTATCAATTTCCTTCATGTCTACTGCGTATAACACTTCCATCTTACAGGCACTAAGCCTTCTCAAAGAGTTCTTCGACACCCATGCTCTGGGACGCCATGGTCGTCGGTCGGCGCACGAAGCATCCAGCTCTGATGTGCTTATAGTCTTCTTGTACTTGCTTTTGGCGAAGGAGCTCAGTGATGGATTGCTTGTAGGAACCACTCGCAATCACCACAACAACAAGATCTTCCTCCATGCCTATCAACAATGAAATCCAACTTGCGTTCGTGAGCTGCAAAACGATGGAGAGAAGAAGAGGAACGTCGTCGTCGGCAAGGGAAGACAACGACGGTTCGTTTGTTCGAGGCAGTGAAGTCGGGGCAGGGGTTCACTGGGCAGAATCGGCTGTAAGAAGCCCGATTTGGGAGAGCTCAATTGGCAGAATCGGCTGATTACGTCTGGAATTGGCTGATTACGTCGATTACGTCTGGAATTGGCTGAATCAGTCGATTTTGAGGGTGGGCAACAGCCTGAAACAAAGGGCCCTTGGCCTCCAGCCGTGGGGGGTCATTATTTCAGAAATGCCCCTTAAACTTGTCCCTTAAACTTGCCCCTTAAACTTGTCAGGTTTTGCTCACTGTATTTGGAGGAGAGGTTACATAGTGGAAGGTTCCCACTAGGCTGTATTAGGCCTGAACCCACATTTTGTTAAGGTCCAAGGTTTACAATGGATTACAAACTTTCAGTAGGAGAAACCCATAACATTCAAACATTCATTCAAACCTTTTGGAGATTTTCAATACCTATTTTCCATTCAGCATACCAGCATTGTAATGGGTGCCTGAATTCCAATAATAACTGACTTTAGTGTGACTACAAGACTCTATGCTGTCCTATAAGAGATATAGGGTTTTTTGAAATGTAGGGTAGTGCCCCAAGAGTGGTGCATTACTGAAATAAGGACACTCCCCAGGCGGAGCTTAAGGGGTTCTTATTTCGGTAATGCCCTTGTAACCCCAAAAGAAAGGGGAAGATTAAAAGATCAAGCCCAATGGCATATAAAAGCATCGAACAAAGTCAAACTCTTTGGAATCCTACAACTAATCCCATTACTTGATTTGTGAATATTGCAGTCAAGGAAATATACTATTGATGTCTACTTATTCTGACCAAACCCACTTCTATACACACAACTTTGAAATTCTATTACAATTGTGTGTATCTTCATCACACATTTCCTTATTGGTAATGTACTATTGGCTACCAAGCAACAATTTATACCACTAAAAATCCAGAATCTATTCGAAGTGTGGCTTGGAGGTCAGAACTTTGAAGGTTCACTTTGTCCATATGAGTTGCTAACCATTTTCTCACTAAATGCAACAATGCAACATAACACCAAATCTCTCATTTGAAAACCTAAACCTTGCATGCCCTTCGATTCAAATATTATGAACATGATTTTGAACAACAGATGCCAAGTTCACTTAAAACCACTCAAGAAGACAGACTATGATGCAAGAATATACTACAAATTTTTCTTCAAGCTTTCCCCACTCTTGACCTTGTTTCTCTCATTTTCCCCAACCTAAGGACACCCCTTTTAGGTTTCTGGCACCCACTTTGGCAGTTGTTCTACAACACATATTCAAGGTGCTGCAACAAAAAGTTCCCCTTTCCCAAATGCATCTTAACTCTATATGCCACTCAGTTCTACAGCTTAGACCCATGTTTTCTTCATCATCCCTCAGCATCAAGCCCTCATATCTATTCTTACTTCAAATTACACTACTACTCTGCCAAGTCATTGGCGCAACGAAATTCATCAACAACCAACCTAGTAGTCTGAACAAGAAAAAAAAATATTAGAAAGAACATGCTACCTTGCTCCTCCATTCTCCTTCTTATCTTACCTTCCACCATTAATTACACAAACCTTTTTTCGATGCAATCACTCCCTCCACCATCCATTGCTCGGCGCAACTCATGTTCTCCATAACACACAAACAAACAAAGTTGCCTACCCATGCATTCCTTGCAGCAACGATGGACATATTCCCGCCGCAAGCATGCAAAAAGTTGACGGCTAATGAAAACAATAAAACAAAAAAAAATGAAACCCTAAAACCTATTGTGTTCACACTATTAGGGTGACCTACTGTTCGATCACACCCTCGCTTTTGGATGTTGCACAATGTAAAGCATTGCAAAAAAATTTAATATAAAAACAAGGGTGAGCATTTCATAAAACAAAATGTCCATTGTATCATTGTATGGAGAGCGTTTCACTTTATGAAATGTTCGACCCATTTTATAACATACCCTCCAAATGCACTACAACATTTGGAACAATGTTTCACGAAGTGAAAAAATTGGGTTTGGTCACCTATCCCAATACATTTTCCAATATAACATGTGAAAGTTCAAAAATTTTATGAAGACCACATTTTGGTTTGTTTAGTCATGAACTCAACCAAAAGCCTACAATGATTACACCTAAAATATTATAATCTAAGAAGTATTTAGATGAAATTCAATCTTAAAAATCAATAATGAATTACAATAACATATTTTGGAATGGAATGGTGGTCACAATAGCACATTATGCAATGGAATGATGGTTAGAATCATGCATTATGGATTGGTAATTGATGAACACATTTAAGAACTAAACCATGTAGTAAGTTCCAAATAGGCACCATATGCGTACGAGAAGCCTTTTATACATACTAAGTAATAAGCATAAGGTGATTCTTGCTCCTATTGCCTCATGATTTGCATATGTTTAAACTCTTGATCTTTGTATCTTTAGACTCATGATACTATCCACCTTGTGTTTTTACAATGGGTAAAGGTCACAGGTGAGAGACATTCATGAAATAAAGGACTTAAGATGAATTTTATGACAATTGCCTTGTGGTTATTGATGGGTAAGAACAGATGGGGGACATTATCAAAATAAGGGGCCTAGGACAACATTGAAATCAACCTTAGATTTTGATAAAGTTAGTTCAAAATTGCAAGAAAATATTTGCTACTTTTCTATGAAGTGGAAGAAGGCTTGACATGAATACATGTTGCCATGTCCTCATGTTCCCATATACAACATGTACCATATGTAAAGAAGACAACATTGATTCATGGGCCTAGTTGAAAAGGTTAACAACTTGTAAAAGATATATTTGGGTTCCAATAACAAATAAATCATGTTTAAAAAAATAGTAAATACTTAACATGGTTGCTTGTGATGTATGTTGGTCATGTTACTAACCATGATTAATATTGATTAACTATGCACAAATAAATGTCCTCAATGATTATATGATTAAAGTTAGGGCATGGTCACAAATCTATGTTTTCGTCAAGGATGTTGAGATTTGGTATATTGCATGTATAAAATAGTGATAATTAATATGGCCAAAATCTTTATTATTATTATTATTGGGAATCAATGAATTCTTATTGTTAACTCTTTAGTCATTGAAAGGTTTGAAAACAATAAAAAGGAAATGGACTTATGAAGATTTATTCATTTGTCATTTTTGGTCCATTCATTCATGGTGCATACATTCATAAATAGGTGTGAAGTTCATCATGTGTGAGACTAAATTTCAACACATTATTGCCATTCTTTGAACTATTAGGGCGAAAGCACCCTTGGGTGGTACCACTTGGAACCATCTCGAGGAATGGTTAAAGAACCAAAAATAGACGAATCATTTTCCTTTGCCCTTTATTTTATTTTTTTCACAATTATAAAAAAAAAAATCTAATATATTAATCAATCACATGAATTAATATATGGTTTGAAATTTTGAAAAATTGAAAATTGTTAAAATTTTGCATTCCTAATTAAAATGGTCCCTTAAGAAATTAATAGCCTTAATTTTGAAATTTCATAATTAAATTATACTTACTCAAGTAATTGCTTAATATGAACCTAAAAATAGAATGACTTCCAAATTACCAAATAGGAAAAATTTCTCAAAGCATGTTTCAACTTTATGTTCCTAACCAAAAAGTTCAAGAAAAAGACTTAACATTATAGTCCTGAAATTTTTTCTAAATGCAATGATTAGGAACATAAAAATACACAAATTTTTTGATATTATTGACATTTCAAAATCTATGGAACCTAGTAAATGTAGTCATTAAAAAATTTTATGAAAATATTTATTTAAGTGTTTTCTATGATTTTTCAAAGTTCGATGGGTCCAAAAAAATCAAGGTGTGACATTCCTAGTGGTACTACCCAAGAATGTTTTTGCCCATTTGCCAATTATGGAATTATGTTATAGATGGAATTTAATTTTTTCATTTACCTATTAATAATGACATTAGAAAAAAAAATCCTTATTAATATTTTTTAATAGTGTATTTTGATAGTGACAATAATGTGACACTATTGGATGCCCATATTTGAAGTAAAAAAATCATCTTTTTCAAAAAATAAGTAATGTTTGCTTTTGAATACATGCCAAGTTATATTGTTTGTGAACGAAATTATGAAAATTTCATAAAATCCATGTTGTAATGGATTTCACCATTTTCCTTCAATTCTAGCATTTAAAGAAATCCCCTCAAGAATGGAATATTTTATATGCTTATTCTTTCTATTGATTATGTCTAATTATTTTCCCCTAAGTAGCGTGATTTCCTTGGTAAGGGCCTTGAGTTTTCACTCTATGATAAAACGTCCTAGATGTCTTTTTGAAGATTTTCAATTGTTTTGGTAGTGTCTTAGAAATCATCATTTTGTTTCCTCATTCACTCATGCAAGGCTTCATATTTCCAACCTTTGGTTTTTCAATTTGGCCATGTTGAACTTGCATTTGATAATGCTTAGTAAAGTCTCCATAGCCTTTTGGTTTTTTTCCTTCTTCTAGTACTTGCACTCCAACTTGGCATTCTTAGCCTACAGCTTTTCCATGGCAATGATGATACCAAAAATTCGAGCCTTGAATTCTACTAACTACATTTGGTGGGTTTCATTTTAAGCTTAGGTCTCATCCAACCTTGTGCAAGGATGTTCTCAAAATTCTACAACTCATTTCTAAGGCCTTAAATGGTCAAGACATCTTGCTTATGGGAGTTTTTTAGTCCTTGTAGGACTAAAACTCCTTCTTCAACCTTCTACCTACCTTCTTTTGCAACAATCCTATCTGTAATGACACGATGAAAGGTTTGAGATACTTGTGTTATCATATAGGCAAACGTACCAAAAAGACGGAGGTGGTCTTCCAACCTCTCAAGGGATGTGGAAAAAGGTGTATTAGATATCATCCCTCACCTAATCTTAAGATATAGAAAAACCCAAGGTGCAATGAAAATGAAATGTTGCCCCAATATGTTGCTAAGTGTCTCAAGATCCAATGGGATGCTACCATCGAAAAATACTCCAATGGAATATCCATTTTTGGTACTTGGGTTAAAAGGAATTTCTTTCCTTGTAACCAATTATGTAGTGTTTGTGAAAAGTTGGGGAGAAAAGTAGTTCCACCTCCCAAAGGCGACAATGGCTTATGTCCACCTCCCAAAGGCGACAATGGCTTATGCGCAACCTGCTGGCTACAAGAAACTTCCACCCAATTTGGATTTGGATACTATGTCTACAACTTTTTTTTCAAATTAAATGGTCCATCCATTGAGCAATTGGCTAACCATTTGATTGTGTGGGGGTTGTAATCTCTTAATGTTCCAACTACATAGTGTTAGAGGACTTAAATCATCGAACCTTAATTCTGGTATCACAGTTTCCAATACTCAACTACATTTATGTTGATTCGTCTCCAAAGGTGCATTTGTCACATCGTTAAATCATTAGTTATAAGGGATGTAAGCAAGTTATTTTGTGCATATTTGTTAATTACCTTGTTTTCTACTTGAAAACAAAAAAAAAAAAAAAATTCAAACTTCTAACCTTCCTCTAGCATTTCAAAACAAATGAAATTTTGTTAGTTTACTTCATGGGCATTTTTAGCCTTCCTTTAGTTTCTCAAAACAATTTGTGTCACTTGGACTTGAAAAAGTACCCCACAAGTATCCCAAGCAATAATGTCATTTTTAGAGGGTTGGGAATGGTTTTAGTTATGAAAACAAAGTTTATTAACCAAAAAACTTATATTAAAATGTTCACCACATCAATATTGAGAAGCTTAAAGAAAAGCCCAGATTTTTGCAAAAACATTTCACCTATTTTCAAGTACTTGAACTTTATTTTTCAAACTACCACAAATTTTAAGTCCAATTCAAGTATTTGCAAGCACTTTAAAAAAACATGATTATAACAATTTAGCTTTTGAATCCATGCAAACAAAAGTTTTAAAATAATGTACCCATAAAAGTATTATTATCCCCATAAATTCATCTACTTGTTAATCCTTTTATTCAAATACCCTTGTATTTTATTGTTTACATGACTATTTTTTGTGTATACTTTATCATGCTTTCACCCTAAGTGTTCCAAGCACTACAGTATCAATTCCAAAATCAATGTCATGGTGATCATCATCATTGGATTCAAGGTTGGAATCTAATAATTGGAGCATCATGTCCATTGGAAACCAATTCTTCAACAAAATGTCGAGGACCTATGTTGCACTGAATTCTAAATCCTTTCCAACTCCATCCTAGGACTTAGAAGGTGCGAAAAAATCCTTCAACTTTTTGGTGATGAACATTAGACTCCTTGCATTACCAACTCAATAAGTTTCAAGTTGAACTAAACAATGGCTTACAAAAAGTCTTTGACAAGGAGACAAATTGAACTCAACCAAATATTCATCAAACTAAAAATCCCTATCCATTTCACCAAATGGACATCTCTACCCGCTACCCACCTCCGACAATTATCCATTTCAATAAACACAACCTTGCCCCTCCCTCTCAAAGACACAAGGACCTTTTTTCTCTTCATCTTTGTGTTTGATTTTAATTTAAGGGCATCCGATTCCAATATTTTCAACATGAATGCCAAAGGCCTTGCCCTCTCCATCTCTTTTAGTTCTTCCTTTCAACCTCACTATTATTCACACTCCCTTTCATGGTGGTGTAAGACACTACAAGACCAAATGAAAAAAAAAGTTCAAAAAGGGAGGTTGGGATTACTAATACCTTCCAAATTGTTGGAATTGGTTAGTATATTCTTGAATGTTAGAATTGTTATTGCGTTTCAACTCTTCATTTGATTTGTGATTGGGGATGACCTTTAGTAATATTTTCTCATTTCTAGTTTTGATGTCCAACATCACTTTTCAATTTGGATAGATGTTTCATATATGGGTACCAAAATTCCAATTTCAATAACTCGTAGTTTGTTGTTCATTTTGGTACCAATTTCCTATTTTTGGTAATGGGTTCTAGTATTTATACCAATTCTAAATCTAAATCACTTCTTGTGGTGAATTCACTAATTTTTCCATTGCCTTGTTGGAATACCCTAATATTCTTCTTCTCTTCACTAGCCTACAAAGCCATTTTTTTGTTTTTATTTTGTGTGTTGATGGAGAACATGGGGAAGACAGGGCAATATGTTTTCCATTGTGGCAATAAAGAAAGGTGCACATACATTTTAGTACTCCATTGTCCAATTTGTTGCTTTTCATTTTTTATAAGATATTATGACATAGGAACATGTTGGCATGAAAAGACGGATGAAGAGATGGTGTTAGGTTGCCATGCATTGATGTATTTTTGTTTGTTGGCCATGTAATCAAACCACAAACCTATGGATAGGGATGGATGAGGTGGATGATCTAAAAATTAATGAAGAACAAAAGATTGTGAAGGACATTTGTAATGATTTCTTAGTCAAGTCACTTTTTGAACCAAAGAATTAACAATTAAATTAACCACCAAAGAACAAAATTGGATGTTACAAAAAGCCAAATGGTTTAAACAAGAGGGGGATCACATACTATGGATATGGAAATTTTGTATAATGTCACTTCTAGACCAACATGAACAATTGGTGTGCCATCATGCATAAATTGGGTCATTTTGGAATGTGTTTTACCCATAGCAATAGTAAGGGCAATATTGGTGGCAATGGGTGCAAACACATGTGCAACAATTTGTTGCAAAATGTATGATGTGTGATAGAATAAGATCATATTTTTGCACTCATACTAAATCAATTTGAAGCTCTTGCAAAAAGTTTTGACAAGCCAAGGAAGAAAACATTGGGAGAGTTCCAAGCTTTATGTGAGTGTGCCTTACATTTGACTGTTTTTCATAACCATTCAAAAGTAGACAAATTAACGAAAATGGTGGCACAAACAATCAAACAAGGTTTGCACAAATTTGGTTTACAAAAGGGCCTTTCACATGGATTGGGACTTTCAACTCCCATGATTGGCCATGTGGTATATATTGGTTTAATAAACAAGCTTCATTGGCATCATTTCCCCCTTATTTCCTTTTGTTTGGTCATGAGCTAGGTTTGCCAACATCAATTTACTGGGATGTGATTGCAACATTGGACCTTGGTAACTTGAATACACAAGTTCAAGTTTGTGAACATGCCAACTTGTTCAAATGAGTCATGCCCATGGCACTTGAGAATTTGGTCATAGCTCAATATTGTGACACCTTGAAATATGTGGCCACTAGTGATTGAGGGCCAAATTAACCATAATTGTTATGTGATGTTACAATAATAGTTGATGCTTGCTTCATTAATGTGCAACAAGGTCATGTATTTATGATGAAAAGATTAAAATGATAGTTTTGAAGTAACCATCCATCTAATTGATTTTGAAAAGATGTTGCATGTTCTAGCAATGCCAAGCAAAATAGCAAAAAATTAGTTCATTATGCAAGATTTATCAAAAAACAAAGAGTTGATTTTGTAACTAATATAACCATTGTATACTTAAACAAATATGTAAGAGATTGTTTTAGGTGATGGACATTAGCTTTCCTTCCCATGATTTTTTGAAACCAATAGTTTACAATGTGAATTCATTATCTTGAGAACCAATGGCATAGGTTTGCATTGGTCTTATGAGCTCTCCCCCAATTTACCCTTGGTCTTCCCCACAGGAGGAAGAGAACTAAACGTCCCCATATTCAAATTATTCTTGCATAAATCATTAGTTTATGGCATTCTTCATGTCACACAACAAGACATGAAAATTTTGAAAATTATCATCACCACATTGCACAATAGAAAGTAATGTACACACATCAATTTGGGCTTTGGTCCACTTCACACTACCAAGGGTGACCAATTATGCAAATGATAGAGAGATAAGCAATTCATTTCAAAATTTAGAAATATAATATGACTCTCATTGTGGAAACCTAGTTTCATGAATCAAGAACTTGAATGACATTAGATATTTATAAAATTTGAGCTCTACGGTATTGCTCACTACTAGTGAAAATCAATTCTTTTGTTTCCTGATGTTTTCATATGGTTTTCAATGATTCATCATTATTTATGTCAATGTCCAATTTATTTTAAATTAGTATACATTTCATGGACATGAAAAAACACACGTTAATTTGTTTTTTCATATCCATGTTTGGGGGTCGAGAAAAGGAGTGAGGAAGGGAGTTATTAAGAAAGCATATGGAAATGTCCAAGGATGACCATCCAATAAGAATTGTCTTTGGAATTGTCTAGGGAGGACCATAAGATAAATTCCAAAAAATCACCCATATACCAATTCCTCAAAAAATTTACTTTCTTTGGTGCAAGTTTGATTTTTTTCCTATGCAATTTTTTAGGTCTGCCAGGTATGTCGCACTGCATTGAAGAGCATCCAAATGGTTGTGCCACATGGAATGCATTTGGTAGTTTGGGCTCGTTTATATAGTAGGAATTTTTTGTTTCTTTGTAATGGCTTTCCCTACT
>Ga0209208_10012582_pt1 | contig 10685 bp, 9 predicted proteins | sample S1TSphfallax_3_FD_187694 | JGI IMG/M metagenome (GOLD analysis project Ga0209208, IMG submission 187694) | Host-associated microbial communities from peat moss isolated from Minnesota, USA - S1T2_Fd - Sphagnum fallax MG (SPAdes) (version 2) | ecosystem: Host-associated > Plants > Peat moss >... | reverse complement strand
TATTTTAAGTTATTATACTTATGATAAAATAATTTATAATAACATAAAATATAATGACGTTGAATAACTTAAAGTATAATTTGAAATAACACATATTAATTTAAAATATAATACCTAAGGTATAGCATAAAGTTAATTGAATCATTTAATTTAAAATAACTTAAAAGCTTATATAAAAATAGTTAAAATACCTTAAGGTAAAATAACATGTAATAATTTAGGGTACAATAATTTATAATAGTCTATAATAACATAAAATATAAGTTAGAATAATTAAAATAGCTTAAAATAATATAGGATATATCATAAAATAACATAGATATAATATTTTTAAAATATAAAAATAAACCTATTTACTATAATAAATTATAATAGTGAATTATGTTAACTAATAATGAAACACGATGTCTACATAATGATATTATAGTGAAATTAGTAAAATGCAATGAAGTTATTTCACTTTTAAGGTCCCATATAGTGATTTAGGCTAATAAATTTCACCCTGCTTTTGAAATAGTGAATGAAAATATATCATAAGCCTTTTTGGACATCCAAAGATCAAAATTAATAGTTGTAGAATGACATTCTATTGATGTTGGAAGAACATAAAATTGTTTTGTTTTCTCCATTAACCTTGGTAATATGTCTTATGAAAATTGATTTTTAGGAGGAAAATCAACTTTTGGACATAGATGCAAAACCAAACCTTTCAACCACATATTGTCAACAAATTACATTGTTAAATTATTTTTCACAACACAAAAACCAAGATTTTCCAAAATCTACTTTTGTTGTACATCATCTTTTTTGAAGGGCTCTTTTGTAGCAAAGAAATTGGAGATAAAATTTCCAAACAAATTTGACCTATTTTTTAATGGTGGCCTTTCCTCTTTTCCTCTCAACAAATTGTTTACTTCATCCTCAAATAATTTGGCAACTAGACCATGATCTACATTCACATGCTTTTTTAAAGATGTTATTCCATTTGTTTAAAACTATGAAATTAACCCTCTTTTGTTTATGTTATTGGATTTGTGGCATTAATTGGATTTTTATAATAAAATATACAATGCATTACCTATGGATTCTTAAGATCCACATCTATATTATCATTTACACACTAAAATGCCCAACATTATGAAATTTTTCCATGAGGTTTCCAAAATTTTCTTTGAACATGTAAATTCATTTTGACCTTCTAGATTTCTATGTTTTTCAATCCGCACAGTTGGGTTTTCTTCAAATGTTTCATCCATTATTTATTCATATAAATTTCACATGTTTCATTTGCACTCACTTTATTTCATTTTCAAAAGATTGATCCATTAACAATTTTCACAAAACTATTATCATGTAATTTGGGGAGAACAAAAACAACTTATATTCTACCAAACAATATAGAAACAAATCAAAAAATAATATAAAAAATGGAAGCAAATGAGAAACCATTTATAAGTAATTACAAATAAAAATTAAAATCATTTACAAATAAGAGGATTAAGGTAAGAGGTTTAGGGTTGGGGGTTTTAAAAATTAATTCAAAATTTCATTCATTTTTTTCTTTCATCGTTGTATAATAAAAAAGGTTGAAGGTTAATTATGGTATAAGTTTTTAAATGTTTTTGGTTAACTGTCCAATTACAACAATTTTAGAAAAAAAAAAAAAAAAAAAATGAAAAAAAAAAAAAACTTACCAAACCTACTATGGAGCTTGGCAATTGAATACTCAACATTCCCCAACATGCACAACCAAGAAAGGGGAAGGGGGATTATTATGTCGCAACCCCATTTTGAGAGCAAGTGTGAAGAGGAGACTCACACTCCTAAAAGTGAGAACTTGGAGTCCTCTGGGACTCCCGCAACTTTAAAGCTCGACAGCAAAGGGAAAAACACCTTGCCTTGAAGTGTTCTTTATACCGTTGAAAAGGCCTTGAAGTGTAGATGTCGAAAATGGCCTCACATGAGCCATTTGGACATTTGCAACACAAGTTATGGTCGAAAGAAGGGCCGGGAGTCAAACTGGTAGTTTGACTCCCGACCACAAAAAGTCAAGAATCGACTCGATCCCGGTGTGTGCAGATGAAGTGCAACACACCGTTGGAAAGATCTTGAGGAGAGCTACATGATTGCTTTAGACCTCATCCCAATCCAAGGTCTGAGTTGGGAGTTACGAGCTCCCAAAGTCTTGGGAGTCCAAATCGGGACAGTTTTGGGACTCCTCCTTGGGAGTCCCAGGAATAAAAGTCATTTGGATGCGGGTGCGGCAAAACAACGCAAAGAATACTATATGGGGGAAGGTGGCGGCTTCCCCAGAGTGCGGGTCGTGGTGAGTCAAGTGAGGCTGTGTTGCCCGTGGTTCGTCCCAACACCAAAAGGGTGCAGAATGAGTTCTAACCAACTTGTGGTTGGTTTTGAATGCAGGATCGAGTAACTAAGTAGCTTGTCCCTTTTCCTAATCCTATCCCGGAGCCTTAGCACGCCCTTCTACCCCTTTTAGTGTTGAGTGCTGGGAGCGTGCCCTCAAGTCCCCAAACTTCCGCATTCTTGAAGTTAAGGCCACTTTGGGCCTAGCTTGGGGACTTGGGGTTACCTCATATTAGCTATAACTCAATAACCAAAATGAACAAGTAACAATAAGTGATGAAAGTGAATGATAAACAATATTAACAAAGGGGGGTAGGCAATTGGTACCTAATTATAGAATAATAATGAAGCAACAAATGGTGTAAATAAGCAACAATAATGAACAACAAGTAGTAGCAAACAATGAATAACACCATGCAATAACAACAGTAAGCAATGAACAACAATAGGCAAGGAGTAACAACAAACAATGAGTAGCAACATACAACAAATAACAATAGGCGATGAAGAACAACAAGTAACAAGGAGAAACAATGGCAAACAATAGAAAATGACAATAGTAGCAACATACAACAAATAACAATAGGCAATGAAGAACAACAAGTAACAAGGAGAAACAATGGCAAACAATAAAAAATGACAATAGTGAATGACAAGGAGCAATAATCAATGAATAGTAAACATGGCGAAAACAAACTCAAAAGTAGGTGATGAATAGTAAGAAGCAACAGAAAAAACAAATAATGAATAACAAGCGTGGCAAAAGCAAATGACAAACAATAAACGTAACAAAAATAAACTACTAGTAGCAACAAGTGGCGAAAGCAAACAATAAGCAACAACAAACCAAAAAAAATGGGACCATCCAGGATGGGTGGTTTTTTTAATCCTTGGAGGTAGAACATAAAACCACATCACAAATGTGATGCCTCATAACCCTAAACCTAAACCTAATTTAGGAAAAAAAAACATGTGCCTCTAAGCTTGAAAACCGAACCCAAGAAAAAAAATTGACCCCCTAGATCTCAACGTTTGGAAGGGGATCAAACTTCATTGGATTTCACCATTACCAATTATCACTTGTATGAAAACCAATGATCATGGCATCATGGCGGGTATCATAAAGTTTGATGCTCGGAAGGGATCGGACTTGGATACCTAAATGATACATGAATGATACATGGGTGTTTTTTTGTTAACTGACCAACATTGTTTTAAACCCTTTAAAAGCCCCTTGTTTTTTACAATTTATGTTTTTAATCCTTTGTGGGGGAAATGTTGATCCAAGTTTAAATTTATTTTGTAAGTTAATATCATTTGTGCATATTGCTTCATTTTATTTTTTGCCCAATTGCATTCACATATGAACATTTTCATTTGTGTAAAAAACTCAAAATTTTCATATATTTATAGGACACTTTAGAGCATTTCCACCCTTTGCTAGAAATAATCTTCTATTGGTAATTTGTTCTTATAACCATTTATGTGTTTGCATGCACAACCACCCCCATCATAACATCAAGCCAATATACATCCTCTTGGGCCAAAAAGAAACATTAAACGGCCTCTAGATCACATTAAGATAATGTGATGAAATCCAAGATTATTAAAGGAGTTCAGGAGTTTTTATTTTTATTTTTTTGGGTGTCCACATCCATAAAGCATGGAGCATCTTTGGGAAAAAAAAATTTGAAAAAAAAAAAAAAAGATATCTAAAAGTCTAAAGAGATGTGCACAAGTTTGAACAAAGGTGTGAAAATGTAGAAAGATGTGAAAATGTTTAATAGAACTACGTAACCAAAGATTTGCCATTGTGCACAACCATGAAAACATCCAAGACCCAAAAACTATACAACATTAACTGACTCAAAATTCTAAAACATCACATGATTCAAAATCTAAGGTTCATTGCACACACAAAATTCACTTTCAACAACAATAAAATTCACAAAAATATGAAAGCCATTTAACAAAAAATTTATTTACCTAAATGAAGAAAAACAATTTTATTGCAAATAAAACATCATTGGTCACAAATTTTCTTTGAAAGCCCAAAGGTATTATATCAAATCATTCCTTAATGCAAAATGTTTCTCTAAACTTTCTATCTCTTCTATTCCATATTTATAATCAATAAAATTGAAACCTCACCAAATATGAAATATATTATTCAAAACAAGGTTCCAATGACAAGATGCCTTCGTCTTCTATGATAAAGCTATGAATGACCACATAACATGAAGGATGTCACTCATAATGTTCCTATCCCAATGCTTACAAAGGTTCTAGATTATGCTCAAATGAGACACTAACATGCCATATCATCATTCAATGTTTTTTTGAATTGCTTCTTGCTATTGCGCAAACGTAAAATTCCTTTTCTCCCCTTGTGGTTCAGGAACAATTTACCCGAATACCAACCACCTTGGGAAAATATCATCAACCAACACTTGTAGTTTAAATAGGAATGTTTATTCACCTCAAAATTCAAGTCATTTCTTGCAACTCACAACATGTCAAAAAACAAAGGTAATTTGTTTAAAATATTTATGTTGTTGCCACCAGGAAGACCAAGATGACAATGCCATATCCATAAGCTTTGATTTGCAACAACTTTTAGGAATATATAAACGTTTATCCTTGTATATAACAATATAATGGCCTTGCCAATCAATTGGGCAATTCTTCCAACAATAATGCATGTAGTCCAAAAATGCAAACAACTCTAGCCAACCCCATGTTGCATTAATTTGCAATTGGCATTCCAAATATTCTTGTGTAGGGTATTTCAAATACATGTGTTCAAATAGTTCCCAAATAGCCCACACAAATATTTTCAAATTTTCCATTGTTGTGTTCTCCCCTACACGACAATATTCAATTTTGCATCATTTGCAATTCCATGTGCAAGCATGTGAATGACAATTTTGCGTCTTTTAAAAGAAAAAGGCCCATCTTCCCAAATGCATCCTTACACTTCACAAAGTATCCATCTTGTGTGACAACTTCAAACAATTTAAAAATAAAGGTCATCACATCTAATAACAACATTAAAAGAACTTATTATTGTACAAGTGATGTGGCAAGAAAATAATTGTGCATGATGTGTGCTTCACCAAACACTCAATCCTTTTGGAAGTTCCCTCATAAACCTAATATATTTCCTTTTTGTGATTAGGGGTTTAATGAAATGTGTGTTGGTTTTATTTAGGTTATGTTTTCAAATCAGGCTACAACTCCTTTGGACGTGACATTGTCCTTTAACATCAATGGTATGATATTAATCATTTTTTTATTTTGTTGTAATTTTTTGTTCTTAATTTAGGCAAATCAATTTCTTTGGATGGATTTAACATGATCATCAAATTCCATTTAAAAAAAAAATTGTTTGACATATGGATTTTGAATTTCATCCTCCCATAGATCACGTGGGTTTAAGGTTATAATGTGAGTATTGCATTTTATCACCCACGTATAGTGTGCATGTTTAAATTGCCATACAAGTATTACATTTTGGCATCCCATAGATGGTGTGGATCTAGGGTCATAATGCAGGAATTGCATTCTCCCACCCACATATAATGTGCATGTTTAAATTGTCATACAAATATTGCATTGACCTTTCCCATAAATAGTGTGGATTTAGGGGTCATAATGTGGGTATTGCATTAAAATAGACCTCCCCAGTTTTCAGCACAACTTCATTTTTCAGTTATATGGGTTGTAAACACAATAGACAGGATAGATGAAACAATACAAGTTTCTCACTTTTGCTTATTCTCACAGTGGTTTTGCTCACTTGTTCAAAGGACACACATTCATTTCTTCAAACCATTTTTAACACTTCCCCACTTTTCTAACCAATTTCACTTCTCATCTATGTCTTTTGCATGCTAATTATTTACATCATGGATTAAGCATGTAATCAGAGTCAGTGTCCATGGTTTGACAAACTGCCCCAAACCTGAAAACTGTACAAGCTGAACAAATACAAAGAGTTTTGAGTATGTTTTATGAGAAGTGAACACAAAAATGGGCCATGCTGATATGATCTGTGTACACCTGTAAATCTAGAAACTGGGCTGATCTGGACAGTCTGGTCTCTATTTCAATAAGGTCTATAGCTACATATCAGAATCCTAAAAGTATCAGCCTCTGATTGATGACCTGTGCATAGTTCCACATATGCCAATACTGTGCATGTATAACATCACCATTCCACAATGTCTGACAAAATGAATCACAGATTGGCTAAAACATTCATGGGAAATTGCAAACCAAGCATATATCAATGTGTGTCCTGAGAGTGATAATCTCAAAGATGCATCAAAGCCAAGCTAAAGATATCGACTCTGAATAGACTAAGTAATATGCTACAGAAAAAAAGTCATCTGAGGAGTTTTGATAACCTGTAAGTCAGGTATGGGTCGAAAACCAAGAAATCTAATGTCACAGTTTGCTTGATTGTTGAGCACCAGGATCCAAAGCTCTTGCTCGCTCACGAAGCACATTCTTCTGAATTTTCCCTGTTGCAGTCTTGGGAAGATCACAGAAGATCACAGTCTTTGGTGCAGCAAACTTTGGAAGGTGTTCACGGCAGTACGCAATCAAGCTTTCAGGAGTGATGGCATTTCCAGTCTCTTTCAGTTTTACAAATGCACAAGGAGTCTCACCCCAGAATGGGTCGGGTCGGGCCACTACTGCAGCTTCAAAAACGTCAGGGTGCTGATACAGCACAGACTCCACTTCAATCGAGCTTATGTTCTCACCACCAGAAATGACTATATCCTTGGACCTGTCCTTGATCTCTATATACCCATCTGGATGCACTACAGCCAGATCACCAGTATGAAACCAGCCACCTTCAAATGCACGTCTCGTGGCCTCCTGATCTTTCAAGTATCCTTTCATAAGTGTGCTTCCCTTGGCCATAATCTCACCAACTGTAACTCCATCCCATAAAACAGGTTCCATTGTAGATGGATTCAGAACTGCTACTGCCTGTAGACCTACATGAAGAACTCCTTGACGGGCTTTGAGACGTGCCCGAGTTTGAACAGGAAGATCATCCCATTCAGGTTTCCAATTACATACAAGAAGTCCTCCATGAGCTTCAGTGAGGCCATAAACATGGAAAATTGAGAAGCCCTCTTGTTCCATTTGAATTATAACTGAAGGAGGTGGGGGTGCACCACTAATGAGAACTGCGACTTTTCCAGGAAGTGGCTTCTTGATGTGCTGTTCTGCATTCACAATCATGTTCAAGACCACAGGAACAGCACAGAAAGTGGTCACTTTGTGTTTTGCAATCAATTCATACATCAACTTTACATCCACACTCCGGATGATTACGTTGGTGCCTGCCAGTGCTGCAACCGCCCATGTGTAACACCAACCATTACAGTGAAACATTGGAAGTGTCCATAGGAAGACAGAGTTCTCATTCATTTCTAGGATACCGACATCAATGAGGCTCATCAAATAAGTGCCCCTGTCATCAATATCCCACATAAAAGAGCAAATATGAGATAAATGTTGTGCTTGTGCTATTTTAGCATGACCCTCTGTTGACTTGACAATTGTGTGCATCAAGAACTTAAAAACAAAGACTGAAGAGGAATAAGAGATAGAGATGAATATCAACAGACTGCAAAAGAACAAGAGGAGAATAAGTGCATGATGCAACACTGGTCAATTCTCATCTATTCTTTCTAGGGCAAGAACTCAAGATCTGGAACCCATGAGTTCTTCACAAGAAAGGTGGGAGAGGCTCCTCTGCTGGAGCTGCTGGCATACTGTTACAGAGAAGATGATCAAAACACACCTGTGATGGTAAAGCACACCCTTAGGTTGTGAAGTTGTGCCAGATGTGTAATTCAAAGAGATTGTGTCCCACTCATCTGCAGGCCACTGGATAACAAATTGTGGGTCCCCATTCTGCAACAGCTCTTCATACTCCACCAACTCCCCCCACCCTGCCAGGTATTTCTTCTTGGACGACATCATAGATCCAGTCCCACTACTGATGAATCTATCTTCGATAACAACAATGTGTGGTCTCTTTCCAGGTGGTTGTGAAGATGATAACCATATCTGTAGAGCTTTATGAACAAGTGGAAGATATTCCAAGTCCACAAAGACGGCTTTTGTCTCACAATGACTGAATAAAACAGACAGGGCATTAGCATCAATCCGTATATTCATCGTGTTGAGCACTACCCCTGCCATTGGAACCCCGAAATGCATCTCGTAGATTGCTGGGCAATTGGGCGCAACTACAGAAATCTTGTCCACAACCACAATTCAACCCAATTTATCAAAAACAGCAGCAGCATCGTTAGAAAGGACAAAGGGAAACATATCACTGATTGAATGAATTGTGTGCAGAACACTATCACTTTGATTCAAGTCTCAGAACCCTAGGGGGTTCAGAATTACAAGAAATTCAGTGGAGTGAGAGTAGTAAGCATTTCAACATCCTTTCAGATTTCAGAGAGTGCAAGAATTGAGCATTCTTATAATGCTGTGGAGCTTCCGAAATGGAAGAAAGAATTTAGCAGACATGATGATGAAATGCAGCAGGGAAAGTCTCAAAGGAGGGGAAAATAAAAAAGAAAAAAGAAAATTTTTTTGAAGAAAAAAAGAAATTGCAGAAGGAGTTAGTACCGTGTCGCCAGCTGATGCGAGCCTGGAAACTGCTGAGGCCAATCGCCGACAGCGTTCGAACGTCTGCGTCCATGTGTAGCTCAATTCGCCATAAATCACTGAAACTCGATCCCCGTGCACACTCGCGGCCCTCTCCAGAAACCGCAGGGGAGTCAAAGGCGCGTAGTTTGCCTCACATTTGGAGAGCAGATTCATGTCTCTTCTTTCTGACATGGCGTCAATTGCTTGTTGCTCCTCTCCCACTCCTCTCCGGTGTGCGGATCAATCAATGCGCAGGAGGGAAAAACAAACATAAACGGCAACTTATTATAAAAGAAAGCGAGAACTTACCAAGAGAGCGAAATCTTGCGGCAAATCCGTTCCGTCTTCCGATGCATACAATCCATCCCGTTGCATTCTTTCTTTCTCGCGCAACTTCGCGATGGATATTCTGCGTCAACTTCGTCATTCACGACTACGTGCCGCTGGGCCGCCAGCAATTTCCTGGGCCGCCGGCAATTTCCTTCGCAGTTTTCGCCTGTGGGGACCATTGTGACGCAGATCACGAGCAGTGCATACCTCGTCATCAGCCCAGGTGCCGCAATCAAACATAAGAATGGATTCCCGCCGGAAACAAAAATAGAAGTAAAGAAACAAAGAACGATGATGATGCAAACGCAGTTCACAGAATGACGATCTCGGATCACATGCCCAGAAATGGGGGGAAAAAACATACCCCCGGAAAAAAAAAAGGGGAGAAAGAAAGAAATCAGCTGCAACAAACAGCGATGATACGTGTCAGGGGAACAAACAAAAGCAGAACGACAAACCATCTGCGGCAGAGGATTTAGAGTGCAAAACCGAATGGCAAAGCGCACACATTCACCAGAAATCAAGCATAGGCTCAAAAACAAAAGACAGAGACAAACTTGCTGGGGTTTAGGGTTTAAGCTTTTTATTGTACTGTGACTAACAGGCTAAGTTAAGGTACATTTAGGGTTAAGTGGAGTCCACTATAGAAACATTTCCAAGCCTAACTTAAGGATCACTTGGGCTTTTTACCATGCTAACCCCCATTTATTGGCCTTGCCTACCAAGGCAAGAAGGATATTGTGTTGAGATTCATTATAGACTATAGTAGCTTAAAGGATTTTGGCCCCCTAGGTAATAATAATATTAGGTCTATTTTTATATGAGGATTTTTGAAAGATGATATTTTGACTCGTGTTTAAACTTGAGATGACTTATAGAGTTATAATATATCTTGAAGGATTTTGGTTTATTTCAGAGTAAACCAAATCCCTTAATTTCAATATATATATATATGATGGTTTGTACCTCACCCTAAGGTTAGTTTGGACATTAATAAATATTGAAATCAAAATTTGAGAAAATATGAAATTGATGTGTTGAATTTAGGCATGTAGTTATTCCATTCAATCATGTCATGTTTTTCTCTATTTTCATTTTTTCTTTGTATTGTTGTTTTTGTTTACAACAACTTTACTTGTTTGTTAATTTGATATACACTCATTCAAAAACGGTGTTACTTTTTGTTGAACATGTGTTAGCTTTTTTGTGATGAATAGGGGAGGAATTATAATGTTATGCTTTTCAAGTCTATTAAGAAAATGTTGAGTGTTATCTCTCATGATCAAGAGGCCAACAATTTTTTT
>Ga0209208_10012581_pt1 | contig 10686 bp, 6 predicted proteins | sample S1TSphfallax_3_FD_187694 | JGI IMG/M metagenome (GOLD analysis project Ga0209208, IMG submission 187694) | Host-associated microbial communities from peat moss isolated from Minnesota, USA - S1T2_Fd - Sphagnum fallax MG (SPAdes) (version 2) | ecosystem: Host-associated > Plants > Peat moss >... | reverse complement strand
CGGAGATATTTCCCCATCTCGTGTTTCTAAACAGGTTCACACGACATTACTCCTACACTTGGTCTAGGGTTCAAGATCTGTGATGGCGGACACTCTTAACAGCAATATCTTGGAGATTGAGGAGGACCCGACCGTTACAGGGCAGGTCACAAGCTTCAAGTCAACAACTCAGAGATCGAGGAGTGAAGTGGCTCCTCCGAGACCACTTTCATGTTATGGATCTGCACCTCAGAAGTTTTGGAGTGAGCTTTCTTCGAGGGATGTGCAAGATCAAAGTTGCGACCTGGTGGAGACACTAAGTGAGGACAAGAGTCCTTTGGAAGTGCAATTGTTAGATCCATTCGACATTTTACTATTTCGAAAGATCGGAGAAGGTGGGCAGGCACATGTTTTCTTCGCTACTTGTGAGAAATTTTCTACACCTCTGGTTGTCAAAAGACTGAAATACAAGTTGAAACGTGGACAAGAAGACTTGGTGGAATTGCAAAAGCGAATGGACAAGGTGATGAAAACATCGAGAAGAAACTCTTCTGCAGTTTGCAAAGTGATGGGCGTCGGAATGGATGCTGTCGGCAACGCGTTTATAGTCATGGAACGAATGGGAGGCGATCTCCGAAATCTCATAGATGGTGTTCGCTGTGTGGGTGATGGGCGGATGCCTTATGTGGACGGGCAGATGCCGTTTGACTACAGCGACACCATCAAGATGATGATAGACATCTCACAAGGGATGCAGGACCTGCACAGATGTGGATTGATTCACAGAGACTTGAAAGCTGCAAACATCCTCGTCACGCCTCTGCCTTTAGACTCACATCTGGGAGAAGTATTGATTGAATCTGTTGATTTGGAGCAGGATTTGGAGTCATTTTATTTCTATGTCAGGATTGGGGACTACGAGAGTTCGGACGATGTAGTGGGCACAAGATTTTGGAAGCCACCGGAAGTGCTGCAATCGTTGAAAGATGGAACCAAGCCTGTAAAATGGTCTTTTGCGGGAGACGTGTACAGTTTTGGAATGTTATGTTACGAGCTCCTAACTGGGCGCATTCCCTTTGAAGAGCAACGTTGGACAGCCTATGATGTGGTTCTTTCAGGGCAAAGACCAGAGCTTCCTCCTCAGGTGAACCCTAAGATGACGGAGTTGCTGCACAGTTGTTGGCAAATGGAGCCAGAGAAACGCCCTGGATGGACCGAGATCAAAGAAAGCTTGAGCGAAGAACTCGAATCACACCCACCAGGTCAGGGTCCTCGTTTCTACAGGCGCATGAAAGTTGGTATTCCAAAAGCTGAAAATCAAACCACAGCAGTAGCGTCGTCGTCGTCCTCCTCCTCGGCTTCTCCAGTGTCGCTTGGTATGCAGGCTAGTAGTAGTCGTATGGAATCTCTGCCGAACAGTGAACATCAAACTCCAGGATCCTTCTCGTCTACAGGGTTGCTTAAGATGCAGCAACAGGGTACAGGACCTGTCAAATCCCACGCTCTTCCTACTATTTGGGAGGAACCTATATTTAGTTGGGAGAGATATGACTTTACAGAATTGAAGAAGACTTCAGTCTGGCGGGAGCTTCTCCAAGGGTTTGACATCCCAAATGGCGAACCAGCCTTGAAGGCGCTTATGCCCAGAGAGGTAGCCAGAGTATTAGAAGATATTGCAGCCGTTGAGGTAAACGAAACATCGAGATACTGGGAGGCCATAGCAGTTTGGTATGCTGCAATGGAAACTTGGTTGCCGCGAACCCCAGAAGCAATCCCTAAATGCTTCACCGTTGTTGATTACGGTATTTCGTTCGATCATTTGTGGGACAAGATACGGGACGTCTTAGATGCTTGGCGTGAGGAAAGTCCCGTAGAGTTTCAAGCATGGAAGGAAGCTGTGGAGGAAGCGTGTAGGCAAAATACAGTCTATCACGAGACCGATAAGTACAGTATTTATGGTCACGAGACCGATAAGTACACTATTTATGAAGGCGTAAAATACCCATGTTTCAGAGTGCTAAGTGTTGTGGAGTCAAAGTTGGGGAAGTTTTTCTATGTTCTTTTGCAGAGAGCCAAATTCAAGTTTCAAGAGCTTGATAGTCCAAGAGCTGTTTAGGGAAGCAGAAGAGTCCTTCCATTTTTCCCCACCAGGAAGTTGATTCGTGAAATTTATTCAGAGGAATTCTGGGCCTACAAATCAAGCCTATACCTAGCCTAAAAACTCACAGTTTTTGGCCTACAATGTGGTTTAGCCTGTGTTTTTGGCCTACTACATTCGCAAGAAAACACAGGTGCAAAGTTCAAACCATTCATTATGCCAAAAACACGAATGAAAGCCATCCTCTGCCAGGATGAACCGGCACCCACGTTGGTACCTTCAGCTGTTTCAGTGGGGCCTCAAAAAAGGCCATTTAAACCCCCAAAAATGTTAGATTTGAGCTCAGAGACCTTACTTTAATCTAAAAGTTGGATATTTGTAATATTTAGAAATAATTATTTTTGGGAGATTCTATTTTCACACCTTTTTTGGCTAGATTCACACCTTTTTTGCCGGTCCGATTTTAAACAGAATAAAATTTAGTGCATGAGGAGCAGCCATGCACTGCGCGGTTCACTAAATCATGGGGTCACGAATTTAGTGCATGAGGAGCAGCCATGCACTGCGCGGTTCACTAAATCATGGGGTCACGAAATCGGACCGGCAAAAAAGGTGTGAATCTAGCCAAAAAAGGTGTGAAAATAGAATTTTCCTTATTTAAAATGGATTTTGAGATTTTTATTATGTTGCCATCGTAGGTGCTAGTTCACTTAAGGTGGCTAACAAGTTCCGACAGTCTAAATGGAAATGTTCTGTAGTTATCAATATTAAAAAAATGGATTAGCCTAAAAAATAAAATTATGGACCTAGGTTTATGAGGCATGCACAAAACAATAATAGTAATGAATTAAATTAGTTAGTCTTTAATGCCAAAACTACACATGCTCATGGGGCTGGCAAGCAGTAAATAGTAGCAACCAAATAAATTAAATGTAGCTCAGTGTCTACAGCAAATTTAGCATTGATCCCCAAGAAGAAATCATTTTCTCAATTTTTTTAAGAACATGAGGATTGTTTTAAATATTATTGGTGCAACTTGGTTTTTGAAGATAAGATTGTAAGAGCATCTCCAATGATGCTCAGTATGTAACTCTGGACAGTAAAATGAAATGTCTAAGTTTAGCTTTTTGTTATTTTAGCAACCCCGCCAATAAAACTGAAACTGGAACTCCACATACATGGGGGACTACTAATAGCAAGCCACCTGGACCAATCATTGTGATCCACAAATCAGAAATACTGAGCCGCAGTCAGGTGCAATTTATTACACTCTTTTTGTTGGGAGGTGCACAACTGTGTTGCCCCATTCACCAGCCACAACAAGCTGCACAAATTTGGTGCAGCGAAACCAATTTCTTGAGCTAAACCGGCACATTTTGAGTTTTTCGCAATAAATTAAATTGTACTGTCATGTTGAGCACCGTTGGAGATGCTCTAACAGAGTAGAGTGGATGATGTTCTCTCCTATCTTTGGGGTGATCCAATGTCCAAATCTTATTGTAACCTACACATCTTCTTCTACGATGAATTTCATCTACGAAAGGAGGGAGATGGTCTTTCCCGGGTAATTTGTGTCGGGGAATGGTTGTGGAACAATGGTTGTGCTGCCTGAGGAACACTTGAGAAAGACATCATTGTGTTGTTGCTTGGGGAAGGTGCGAAGAAGATGATAATATTGTTCAAGTAAGGTGCGAAGAAGATGATAATATTGTTCAAGGAAGGTGCGAAGAAGAAGATTATATTGTTCAAGGAAGGTAGTGTTCCCTGAACAACATTATCACCTTCCCCTAAACATTAGTTGTTCCAATGTTTTTTCTATGCAACTTGGACCCATTTTCTTAAGAATTGGGGTCATTTTTTCTATGAGAAGCTTGCAGACACTTATTTCCTTGAGAACACATCCATTCCTATGAAAAGTTCCTTAATGGAAAAAGGAATTGGTGTCATTCTTTCAATGTGAGTTAATTGGTTACACTTTTTCAGAACAAAATCTAACGAGCTGCAACACCTTACAATTTTAAGAAGGTACACAATAGATGAATGTGTTTCGAACTTTTTATCATTAGTCCCCAATTTTTCATCCATTTTATAATTTCAAAAATTTCAACTTTTTCAACATTGTGTGTTTTTTCATCCAGTATGAAACCTTTTTTTTTTCCCTTTTTTCATCCATGTTATGACCTAAATCTCCTAAATTTTCATTTATTGGGTAACTTTCCTTTCCAATTTTTCATCTATAATATAATTTTTCATTTATTCTGCATCTTTTCATCCAACATACATCATTTCTCAATATTAGGAAAAGTTAGAAGGGTGCAATCATGTTAACAGGAGCCAAAAGTTGTAACATTGCTTATATTTCATGTTTTGAAATGGTAACTTAAATTGGGGTTAAAATGTGAGGATATATTTATATATAAACATTCATGATGTATCATGGGGTTTGAAATCAATTTAATGGATAGAAAAGAACTTAAAATCTCTTTAAAACAATTGTAACCTCCTTGGGCATAATATAAAAAGAATTGTACCTAACTATTCTTCTCAAATTTTCAATTCAAACCTTCACATAACAATATATATATATTTTAACTTAAAAAATATTCTAAAATAATTCCCAATTAAAAGCAGTCACCCAAGGGGGCAATGTTAGCTCCTATTAACATGGATGGACCCACCAAATGGACTGAAAGTTGCAAAAAATAATAAAACCAATGAATGAAAAATTGAGGATTAAGGGAAATATCCTTACAATCATCTTCCTCCCAAAATGATTTTTTAAAACTTCTCTTCCAAGGAAGTTATTGAAGAAGAAGATGGTTGTTGGGAAAAAGATTTCAAGCCAAAATCTTGGACTCATGGACTTGATTATTAACCCTTCCTTGCATACCAATTTTTAGATTCTTTATCAAAAATATCATTGACAGTGTAAATGTTTATAATAACACAAATACAATCATTTTTTTGAAAAAATGCTTTCCAATTGGACACTTTGCTTACAAGAGTATAAGACTAGTGCCAGATTTGATTAGTTGCTCCAATTTGATGCTTGTTGATTTTATGGTCAAATTAATTTTAACATAATTTTTGGAATCTTGTTCATTGGCTTGAACTAAGAAACACTTACATAGGGTAAGGAGCCACATTTTAACCAATCATACATCTAAGGGACTTCATTGAAGTGCTACAATTAATGAATTAGGCTAAAGTTGAAAATTTTCCATTGTTGGCAATTGGCAATGGGGACTTTTCCAGAACATAGGCCCATGTAACTGGATGGTAAGAATTGTTTTGTAGCAAAATTTTGAGAGGGTAACATTCTTGCTTCATTTTTGCACTTGTCATTGCCACTCACACAAGATATTCATATCACAAAAACTTAGGTTGTCACAAGAAATGTTTCATACAAATTCATCCCATAAAAAGATGGGTTGAAAATGCATTTCAAAACATTAATCATAAATCAAACACTTGTCAATTTCTAAAAGAGAGGAACGATCAAAGCCTCATCAATAGCAAAGTAAATTCGAAACTAGACCAAACAAAAAAGAACATTAAAATAATGGTGAAATTTGTTGTGGAACTTGCATTTAGTGAAGTCTAAAGTAGATTGTGAAAAACTTAAAATCAAGCATTTCTCTTTTTATTTAATCATAGAACCTTCTGTTATATTTGTAGTTGTTTTAACAATTATTTTGTGGTTACATCATTTTGATTTGAATTACATATTTTGGTAAAATATGTTACAAACTATTTTAAAAATATGAATTAAATATTGATAAAATGCAAAAATGTTTGTATCAATGGTTATTTCACTAATTTATTGCTTTAATTAAAATGTCAACTTGAAATTTTTGGACATGTATATATGATTTCAATCAATCCAGAATTTAAAACTAAATTTCACATTTTTTATTGCTACTAAATCATTCCCTAAAGTCATTTTCTTGCCCTAATTCATTGGTCTTTTTTACCCTTTGGTGAAGGCAAGTCAATTTTTCAAAACATTATCAGCATATACTAATAGTAAAAGTAACAAAGCCACAATGTGTCGAGACATTTCTTTAACTATCAACAAAGTATGTTAAAGAATCACACAAAAATTCAAAATTTTAATGCTAAGATTGACAAGATTTCAAGGCCTTTTCAAATGTTTGAAACCAAGGTCATAAAAGATTTCCAATGTTGAGTACTATAGTATTTTATTGAATTTAAATGTTATACCTAGAAATTTCAAATTCTATTATAATCCTACCTTGTCATAGACAATGTTGGGTGCTTATTAAAAATTGCACCAAACTCGTATCGGGCACCGAGGCAAACTATTAGGGTTCATAACTATGGTTCTCAAAAAATGAAATACTTGGTTTTAATTTATAACCATAGTTCTCAATGTTTTTGAAAGAAATCAACTAATTGTTCATAGAACTGACATGTTTTTGTTGGTTATTGCATAAAACCTAATGGTTTTTAGATTTTGAACTTTAAACACCCAAAACCAATGGGTTTTTTTTTATTCATGTTTTTCAAATACCCAAAATTGGCACGGACATAGAATGTCATTCCCATCTGAAACCTGAATATGATCATCTCATCAGTTTCTGCAACATGGCTTTTCCTAGATTGCTACAACATCCCACCCCCTCACTGTACAATCCCACGACAACTGCAGCAACTGCAGTCATGATTAATGTTTTGAAATGCATTTTCAGCAAGAGCAGCAGCAGACCACCAAATAAGGCATGGTGAGTGGGTGGGTCACTCCCATGCATTCCTCATACATGGGAGGACCTGCATACGCGTTCTTGATGTTGTTAGGGTCTGTTGGTGGATATTGGGTGAATTCTTCATGTAGGGTCTTCACAATCTCTAGCAATGTAGGCCGCTTTTGTGGCTCTGCATGCCAGCATCTGCACAACAATTGCTTCATCTTTTGGGTTACGTGAGTAGGAAGCTCTGGTCTTGCTCCTAAAATAACTAGATCATAGTCGCTCACTGGATGCCCCTCAAAAGGAATTTTTCCGCTGAGGAGCTCATAAAATAGCATCCCCAAACCGTAGACATCCACAGCTGCTGAATATGTGGGTGTTTTGTTATCAGACAACCCATTTCCATCTCGTACTGCTTTCAAGTGTTGCAACACTTCAGGTGCCCTCCAGAAACCTGTGCCCACGACACCGTCGGAAGTCTCATAGTCCCCCAGCCTGACTTTAAAACGCACATCCGCTAGATTGGTCTCCAATCCAGTAGCCTTCTCGGAAATTTTGTTTCCTATATCAACGATGCGGGGACTAACAAGGATGTTTGAGGACTTGATATCTCTGTGTATGATTCCCTTGCTGTGCAGGCATAGTAACCCTGACGTGATATCCATCATCATCAAGAGAGTTTCGGTGTAGTCAAACGGCATCTGCCCATCCTCCACGTTGAGCAGACGATCGTCAATGAGATTTCGCAGATCGCCTTTCATGGCTTCCATTACGATGGACACTGTGCCCGTGTTATCATCAACTGACACGCCAAAGACCCAGCAATATACGGATCTTAGGCGTTCATCATTCTTCAGTTTCATCAACGATTCCATTCGCCTCTGCAACTGCAACACATCAGCAACTCTGCTGCTACTGTTCTTCAATCTCTTCACCACCACTTGGTTGCGACCTAAACTTATGTTAGCTCTTGCCTCCTTGTTCGTGTACGTTGCCAAGAAAACCTCGGCCTGACCCCCTTCTGCGATCATCCGACCTATTTCCAGGTCTGATGAATCTATTCAAAGCACAAAATGAAAACTCTCGCTCTCACTTGACTCGCTCTCCCTCTGAGTGTCTTGTCGATTTTGATATTGCGTTTCCTCTGGTAGAACCGCAGTCCAATATTCCTCTGGTGCTGATCCGTAATAAGTCTCTTCTCTTGTAGTGGCAGTCTGAACTTGTAACTCCTGAGCTACTGATACGTAGAGCGCTGTTTTCCCTGTACTAGTCGTGTGCTCGTCATGGTCCGTTTGCGAGGCGCTACTGAGTTGTCGAGTGTCTGCCATCACCAGTTGGTTTTGTGAGCGTACGAGGTGTGCAGAGGTTTGCCCTTGAATAGACCTAGAATGAGAGAACAACAACTTAGTGAAAACCCTATGAAACCAAGAAAAAGGATGGCGAGTATGGAAATGAAAGCTAATCAAGAACGAAACAATGCCAGGTAACAAGAGAGTAGTGATGCAACAACACAAACCGCCTAGTAAAGATAGCTTGAAAAAACAGGATACGCGTGAAACGCCCGTAACCAACGGGTACCAAAGAGAGTGACGAGTTCTTTGATGCCTACCAAGAGTATTACACGATTCTGTTTTGTCGCTTGTCGCGCTCTGATTCAGCAAAAGTGCAAGAGTATTGGTAGTTCAAACCCCTGTGAGATCAAAAGATGGCAGCGAGTACAGAGTTCGGACATGTGAAGAATATCGGTTAGCAACAAGGATACTTCAACAACAAGAAGAACTTAGTACTTACTTCCCAGAGCTTGAGAGGGAATATGAGAAAGTTGTGAGCTTTAGAATGCGTTTGAGGGAAACGAGTACGGGTGAAGTAGACGCGTAGCAGCAGCAACCGACATGCTTGTGAGAGAAACGCGTGCGTGTGAATCCGACGCGTAAAAGCAACCGCTGATCTTGCGAGGGAAGGAGACGCGTGAAAGCCGCAGAATCTATCAATGATGTTCAGTTCACAATAATGTCGTCCTGTCACGCTCCATGCGCCTTGCGTGCGGAGATTTCCGACAGTTCCGCCATGGTACTGTTGTAGCGTCGGTTGCCTTCATTTACATCTATTCTACAGGATTGAAGGCAGCCGAGATTGAGGCTACAAACAGAAGGAGCTCTCGGATGTGCTCGAATAATTCTGGTACAATGCAGATTGATTCGAATATATTCAGGTGAAGTTCATCTCTGACTCGTCTCCAAGCTCAAAACTACAACTCAAATCATCGATGCTTGGGGTTCAGTTAGGGGTCTTTGAGAAATGGCGAAAGTTGCAATTGAAGTGCTGCTGCTGGCCAACCCAATTGCAAGGATTAGAGCGGGGAACTGGGAACATGGTGCGAGATGCAAGAAGCGGCTGCAGATTGGAAGGCAATTGTAACCTGGGAAGTGGCCGCCCAAGAATGTGACATTCCAATCGGTGAAGCAGGCTTGGAGAAGGCTATACCTGAGGCAGTAACTGCAGTTCGAAAGCAGATTGCAGCCTTGGAGGTGGCTGTACTCTTGCGAATCCAGGAGTTGACCGTTGCCTTCAAGGGAGCTGTAACCCAGGATGCTTCCCTGGAATTTTGGGTGCTAGAAAGCCCAGCAGCCTCAAAAACTTTGGAAGTGACAAAACAATCTTTAGCACTCTTGTGGAATGATTACTGGAGCAATGTGGCCCAGGTTGCCTTATATGCTTGGCATAAGGAAAGCCCAGAAGCCTTTGAAACTTGGCAGAAAGCTTGGAAGGAAGCTCGGGGTGCAGCCTCAGAAGCTTGGCAGAAAGCTTGGAAGGAAGCTCGGGAGGCAGCCTCAGAAGCTTGGCAAATGGCCAAAACAGCATTGCACCAGGCCAAGATGGCACATCAGAATGTAGTGGCAGCCTGGAATGAGGCCCGGAGAGTACCTGTGTTTAGTCCAGACCTGGCTAACCTTCACGGGGCTGATGTAAGTTTTTGGGAGAAGATTATGAATGATAATTGGGAGGCAGCTGAAAGAGAATCTTCACGCCAAAGAGATGGTCCACAGTTTGGGACAATCGCTGAAATCGTTGAGAAAGCAACTGACAAAAACCTGTTTCTAGAGAAAGTTTTGAAAAGTTGGAGGCATGTTAACCAGCAGTTGCAGAGTGAGGTAACCACTTCAAGACCACATTCACATTATGGACTTGCACCTAAGAAGTTTTTTACTGTGGTTCTGACTGAACATGTACAAAATCAAAGTTCCGTGGTGGAGAGTAGTCTAAACCTTAAACAGGAGTTGCGTAGTGAAGTGGCTATTCCAAGACAACTTTACATGCTATGGATCTGCACAGAAGAAGTTTTCAACTGTCCTTCTGACTAAGGATGTACAAAATCAAAGTTTTGTGGTGGAGACTAGTCTAAATGTTAACCAAGAGTTGAGTATTGAAGTGGCTAATTCAAGCCAATCTAAAGTGTACTATGGATCTGCATGTGAATTTCTTTGGTATGAGCTTTTTGCAAAGGATTTGCAAGAGGATGTGGTGGAGAGTTTTCTGGAAGTGCAAAGGTTAGATCCATTGGAGGTTCATTTAGGTGAGGAGATTGCAGAAGGGGGTGAGGCACATATTTACTTTGCCAGTTGCAGGAAGTTTAATATGCCTGCGGTTGTCAAGGTATTCTAGAGGCACTTAAATTTGTTGCAGTTACAAAGGCGAATGGAGAAGGTGATGAGAGTTGTGAGGAAGAGGTGTTCTGCAATTTGCAGAGTAATGGGTGTTGGAGACGATTATGCTGGCAAGCCATGGGTGCTCATGCAACGTATGGGTGGTGATTTGTGAGATCTACTTGATACTGGTATGCACTATGTGAAGGATGGACAAATGCCATTTCACTATACTGCCACCATCAAGATGATGATG
>Ga0209208_10012580_pt1 | contig 10687 bp, 6 predicted proteins | sample S1TSphfallax_3_FD_187694 | JGI IMG/M metagenome (GOLD analysis project Ga0209208, IMG submission 187694) | Host-associated microbial communities from peat moss isolated from Minnesota, USA - S1T2_Fd - Sphagnum fallax MG (SPAdes) (version 2) | ecosystem: Host-associated > Plants > Peat moss >... | reverse complement strand
CAAGCTCTCTCTCTCTCTCTCTCTCTTTTGTTGTTGTTGCATTGATTAGCTTCTCCAGTTGTCTACTTTGTGGCCAGAGTTTCAGCAGAGAGTTTCAACGTCTGGGTTGCACACTACTTAGTAATTATCACAAGTTTGGTTGGGACTTCAACTTCTTCGACTAGTGAAGCTCGGGGACTAGAAATCATTCTCAGTTTTTGAACACTTCCCAAGCTTCCAAGCTGATCTAAAGGGTTTGGTTTGTTGTTGTTGTTGTTGTGGTCTTTGGCTACTGAAAACCAACCAAGTTTTTTTGTTTGTTGGTTCAGCTACTTTGAGCTGCTTACAAGCTGCTGGCCGGGAAGGAAGTTGTAGTCGCGCGGCAGTTAGCTGGAAAGGAACGTTAATAATATTAGATCTCAATTGCCATATCTTTGATTCCTTCTACTTCTCGGATTACGTTTGTAAACACGTTGTTACTTTCGGTGATTATAGCTGCTGTGTCTGCATCCAAACAATTCAGAAATTTGCAGTAACTTCCCACTTCCGCTGCTTCGTGCTTCATCCTAAGAGCGGAAGCTCAGCTCAGTTGTTTGTTCAGCAGCTAGCTAGCGAGCTGCAGGTCGGCATCCAAGCTGATGGCATTACCCAACTTGTTGGTGATGGTGATTCTCATGTTCATGAGTTGTTGCTGTGCGATCAGTACTGTGGTAGCTCAAACGGCAGCTAGCCCAGCACCTGCTCCCGCCGCTGATCCGAATGAAGGCAACGCCACTTCCATTGGTTGGTACAAAGCCCACGGCTGGCTGTTGTGGACAGCATTCGGTGTCTTCTTCCCAGTGGGAACTCTCTTGTCGCGGTATGGTCAGTACAGACTCAAATGGTGGTTCGAAGCTCACCTTGCACTTCAGGTACGCAGCTGATAAAAAACCACAAAGTTAAGTTCTAGTGATCCATGGGCAGCTGCTGCTCCTGATGATTGTGTTATTACAGTACTACAAAATGTAGCTGGCTGCAAAGACTTTGTAACTGTTGTTTCTTCAGTCTTGGACATGTAAACGATTGTGGCAGCTTGCAAAAAGTGTTTCAAGAAGAATTTCCATGATGCCAGTTAGAAATACATGTTAGTTCTGATCAGCAGCTACTGATGAATGATTTTTTGTGCTGTGCAGGTACTGGGAGTGATCACCTCTACTATTGGAGTTGCAATTGCTTTCAACAAGTTTGATGCTCTGAATGATGAAATGACGCACACCAAGTTGGGAGTGGCAATCATGGTGCTTGTTTGGGTCCAAGTGCTGCTTTCTGTCATCAGACCCAAGAGGTACGCACAATTTCAACACAACTGCAGCTGCTGCTACTTACCTATCTATATATTTACAGAATCACAAAATTATTCCGTGCTCATACCATCCATGCTAGATCGACTCTTCAGTACCAACTCTTTGGAATATGTCAGGATCATCTTCCGAAGTGAGAATTCCCAAACTTTGTTGGCTGATTGAGAGAAGTATAAGAATTGAAAGTTTTTTTTCTCTGGGAAGGGAAATTGTCCAAATACTGTGAAAGCTTTTTTCTTGGGGAGGGAATTTGTCTGAGGACTTTGAAAGCTACTCTTTGGGGAAGGGAACTTGTCCAAGGTCTTTGTAAGGTCTTTTTTCTGGAAATGAATTTGTGTGAGGATTTTGAAAGCTTTTCTATTGGGAAGGGAATTTGTCCAATGACTTTGATAGCTTTTTTTGTGGGAAAGGAAATAGTGTCCAAGCATTGAAAACTTTTTTGGGGCAGAGGAAGTTCTTCTCTTGGCTCAGAAAGTCCAAGAGTTGAACTTAGCATTTTGGGAAGTATATAATTTGTTGCCTGATATAGAACTCAATTATGAGCTTAATATGATGACATGTCAGTTCTAGCCATTGAAGAGATCAATTGAAGGCTTTTCGAATGCTATTTGGAAATTGAAGGATTTGACATGGTTGTTGTTGCGCCTGATGTTGTGCAGGGGGAAAGTTAGCAGAGTTCCATGGTACTTCATTCATTGGCTGTTCGGAACCACTGCAGTGCTTCTTGCATGGTACAACATCTTCAAGGGTTTGGATCTTTATGTAACAAGCTGGACTGTTGGTACTCAAAAGGTCGGTACATACCATCCAAATCATGAAAATCCAAATCTCATTGAGAATATTATACAGACAGTCCACAACTTAAGAAATTTACCTGAGAAATTTTGTACATTGACATTCATCTTTCAAGCTTCAAATGTCAGAACAGTTTGTTAGTGGGAAATTTGCATTGGGTTTCTCTCATTCAAAGGATGCTTACAGAATTGCGTGGAAATTTTCAAAAGATACAGCATTGTTTATGTAGTTTCATAGATGGTTTGTTTGCTTTCTTCTTCTTTTTTGTGTGTGTTGGGGTGTGGCTGATTTTTGCAATTTGTGTGTTGGTCGTGAGCAGGATTTGTATGTGCTATTTGCTATCAATGTGGCGATTTTAGCATTTGCATATCTTTTCCTCGACCGGTTCAACCATTTGATGAATCAATCAAAAGAACAAAATGTGGTGCACCCAAATGCTTGGTATCCTTTGGGAATGGCAGGCAAACCTGTCAACAGACAAGCAGATGCAGAGAATGTGGGAGGGACAACTAAGCAGACTGCTGGTTCAGGAGTTGATGACACTGCCGGCAACAATGTTTAGAGTTTTGTTTTTCTCTGTGCATGTGACAACAATTTGCCATCACATGATCCATCATTTGTTCAACAGCAACAAACGGAATTGTCCAGAACTGGAATGTCTACAAGAAGAAATTTTGTTTTGACAAAGGAAACAACAATCTCAGCTGGGATTGTAATTGGCTCAACAACCGACAGATGACGATATCCCCCTCTCAATAGCACAAGTGTTGTATAAACTAGCTGAGTTCTTTTACTTGCAACTACCTGAGTGTTCATCCCCTCATGGTGTTCAAACTTGAATCTTCTAGAAGCTTCTACAATTGCAACAAACTGGAGTATTGTAGAAACAGGATATGCAGTTTAATTGTAGCCAATTTGCGGTTTGTACTGGCATGTTTCGCTAAGAATCTACTCAATCTGTAATACTCTATACTGAATGGGGAAAGCTGAATGGTTTCAACTCTGCTGATGATAGTGCTTCTTTTTCATTTTCCTAGTGACAGGATATGTTGTCGCATTCTCACAAGTTTCTCCCCCACAAAAACAGATCACACAAATGCAGTAGCTTTGTTTGAGAATTCAATCTTCTATTCCCTCTAGACTTTTAATGAAAAAACAGGGGGAATAAAAAAATTCCCTCTGGTTTGGTCCAAACTCTGAACTGCTTCATAGCTGAAGTGTTCACCAAAATTGTGAAATAGTTAGAACTACGCACACCTTAATGCATCCTCATAATCTTTCTCATTTAGTTTACATCCCTCCAGCATAAGAAATTTGCAGAATTGTGGAAATACCAAATAGGAATCCACATCTTATGATATTGAATTCTGTCAATAATCTTGGTTCTACTGTCTTCTCACACTACCCATGTAACTAGAGAAGTATTATATAGGATTAGAGTTTAGAGTAGGTAAAGAATGTAATTTGCATGGTACGTAAGCTTCTAGTTTATGTGTTCAAAACCCAATATTGGGTTGCTCATGGAATCTATGACCCAGCAATGGCTTGAACACACCAAGCATGTGCAAGCAGACTGCTTTCGATCACTTGGGCTTTTGACTTGATGGTATAAAAGAAAAGGGAGAAATACAGCATGTAGTCCACTTGTTTACACAATAGGTTGTTTGTAGATAATACATATCAAACATGGCCTAGGGTTGGATTCAGACATGGGACCCAAAACACATGCACAGAAAGCATAACTATTTTGCAACCACTTGGAGTATTGATTCAGTGTTAAACTACACCCCGAAAAAACAAACAAAACAAAAAAGGACATGCAATCCATATTGTTGTTTACACATGTAGTGTGGTGCATACTGAATGTGTGCACTAGTGTTAGATGTGAGTTTGTGAATTGGATCGTAGATTGTAAGTTAAACATACATGAAAATTTGTATATACCATTGCTACAAATATTGTTCACCCAATTCATGGAACTACATAATGATGATGTGATGTTGACGTTAGTAAATGAAACAACACAAGCTTTTTGCACAGTGGGTCTTGTGCAACATGCCTTGACAAAGAATCCGGGGCCCAGTTGGGAAAGAATTATGTACTTGATACATTTTGGGAATTAGACGAAAGTTTTTTAAAGTTTAGAAAAGCAAAAAATACATTTGTTATTTCACAACCCACATTTGCATTCACAACATCTGGAGTTGTGCACTATTTTGGATGTGGTAGAGACTGGAAGTGGTTCACATATGGGAGGGTCTGGGTGGACCTGCTCTTAACAGATTGGTAGAGATGACCCAAGTTGCAAGGTTGCAATGGAATTAGCTCCACAAAAAAAGTTTCAATTTGAAACTTTTTAAGGTTGCCTTTCAAAATCTTGGTTCACGCAAACACTTGTAAATGATCTCTTTACTAGTCCAGACATTCATTATGCCCATTCCTTTTGACATTATATCTACTACCCGTTACAACTGGTTGACAATCCAAAATACTTAACAAGTTATCTCAAACGTTTTGAAGCCAAACATTTGATGAAACATATATGGAAGACTACCATATGGGTAAAGTGTATTTTGTTAGAAGGCAAAGCAATATATGCCTCCTTTTATTCAACAAAGTTCACAATTATAGAAGATGGGGTCATAAGATGCGGCTTTTAGGGAAAAGTGTAGGCTCATGTGTTGATGACCTAAGTTTTTTTTCGCAAATGTCTTCACACTTGTGAAAGCATTGTGTTTTAAGGAAATGGCCAATAGCTTTACCTAGATGAAGTTTTGATTATCGTTAAATGATATAAGCGGTGTATTAATTATTTATTAAAGTAATATTTGCTGAATAATTAGTGACTCGAGAAAATTGATACTAGGTCAAGCTGGGTCTAAGTTGATTCTGAGTTAAATTTTTCACCTAACAGATGAATTGTTTGATATTTTGTCCCATTGATGACCAAGTCAAAGGTCAATATCTGATCGGCACTAGTCATAACCATTGTTGGGTGGTTCTTCCTTTTTCAGAGTATCTTTGGTCTTGGTTTAAACACTAAACTGTTTTTGGTAGATCCTCTAGAGGCGGGTCTCAACAGAAATCTTCAAATTTTTAAACCTTGCAATTTTGATTTTTGTCACATCTCTTCAATGCATGAATCTCCAGGTTGATTTGAAAACAGGGTCCAACTGTTCCATGTACACTACACACTTCCCAATAATAAAGATAGTATAGACATAAAGTTTTCCAACAAATTCTGTAGAGGTAGGTATGGAGTTCTACAACTGATTAGAACTAGTCATTGATCTACAAAGTTGATTTATTTATCAACTCTTTAAAAAACTAAACAAATCTACTTGCCTGTCTAAATAATCTAAACCTATATTTGAAAGTTATTTTCAAAGTTCTAATTTCAATTCCAATTCTAACAAAAAAAAACTAGTTTCATAATCCAGTTCTTGTGTCAATCACATCAAAACAGCATTGATTTGGATCCAAGTCACAAAAACTTAAACCCCAGGTTTAACATTGCAAACCTTGGAACCGGTATGATAGAGCCTCCACCGTAATGGAGATAATTATATTTCATAATCTCCCATCATACCAATATCTCCATTTGTGTATTCACAAGTCAGAATATTTCATATATATATTGGATATTGGGCTCTTTATATTAATATAATTGCACTTGAAAATACATTTCCAAAATGCCCAATTTCCCCGCCCTCCAAGATGTCCAAGGCCTTGAGCTTTACCCACCACTTAACACTCTCCATCAATAATATATTGTAGATAGTTACAAGCTCACTAACAGATCAAAAGGCCACCCAACTAGTTTACTCCCAAGCTAAGCTCAATGACTTCCTCTAGGACCACAATTATGATATCATCTTCTCATTTGTGGTTATGAAGTTCATTGAACCCACCATGTTCTTACTACTACTCCATATTTTGTGTTGTCCATCAATTCCTATGGGTATTCCTGATCGGCCAAGTAGAATTAAAAACATGAACATGTTGACAATATTGTGCAATGTCTAGTTGTTTTTTGGTGTGTGTGTGTGTTCTCTCTCTCTCTTTTGGGATGTTTTTCAATCCATGCTTGAGGAAATGCATTAACAATTTTGGCCCATCTCCCCCCTCCCTTGACCTTGTCTTTTTCCCAGTCCTACCTCATTAGGTTTAGCAAAAGCATGAATAACTAAACCTTAAACCTTTTAAAACAACACACATAATGCCAAGTTATGGTGGTGTAGCTTAAAGAAACATATGTAATGACTAAAGGAGAGGAGAAATAAGATCCACGCTTGGTAAGATCCATTGAAAGATTGGAACCTAATAACATTTTTCAACTCATTCATGTTAGTAGTTTTTATTTTCAACAACGGATTATCTTGTATGCACCAATAACAACATTGAGTGTGATAGAAATTGAAATGTAAATAAATGGCAAAAGAAATTCAAATTCAACACAATTTTTTTATATTAATTAAAATTTAAGATTGAAATGCATGAACCCTAAAAATTGTGAGAACCTATTTTTTATTTGTACCATGTATCATTCTTGTTCAAATTGTTAAATTCAGACATGTGACTAGGAAATCTTACCATTTAAAACTTAATAAAACCTAATAAGAATGAAGTTTGAGACCCCAAAAAAATCATTATGAGGATTGTAGTACCTCATTAGATCTGGCAACAATTAAATAGTTTTAAAATTTCCGTTTCTTTGGAAAATGTGTTACCCAAAATGTTAAAATTTTCAATTTTTAATTTTCCTAGCATGAAAAGTTTTGAAAACATAAGGGTTATATAAGCTCTACATCACAAGCATGTATTCTTCAAAAAAAATTTAGTGTACATAGTTGTCCATATTTCATTTGGTCAATAATATGGTTTTGAACTTTGTTGATAAATGGGGTACTATGGGTGCAAATGTTTGGTGGATATTATTGTGTAGATGTCAAATTTGACACAAGGTTGCTTTGGAATCAAGTTTAATAAAAAAATCACTACTTAAAGTTTTCACCCATCTTCAATACCACAAATCTTTCACGCATCCTAAATTGCCATGCACTACCTTAAAAATCTATAGTGATGAACTAAAGCTTAAAAAATAAGAATAAAATATTGATCTCTTGATTCATGCTGAAAGTATTATATATTTCATAATGCTACTAAAAAACTTAGAAGATATTATATTATGCGTAAAAAAATATGATGAATGTATGAATTATTTGGCACTCCGTTGCCAAATCTAATCAAGTACTACATGTATATGTGAAAAGGATGAAAAATATACAATTTCATCATATTTTGAATGTTCAAAATTTTTATGGACATCAAATAGGCTTAGCAATTGTGAATTTACATTACGATTTGTAAAAGACATATCTTTGTACACCTTTTTTGTGCATTACAAATTTGAAAAAATACAAAGTAATCATCTTCCTACTTCAAATGACTATGGTTACATTAAAAAGATTTGAAACTACATTCTATCACCAAACATATCAAAGTAATATAATTTAGGAACATTTGCCATTTTTTGTCCAATAAAGGTCTTTGGACCATCTTGACATGAGATGCATCATTTGATATCATGGTGTTGAAATCTATTATATAAAAAAGGTATAAATCTAACTCCTACCCATGTACAAGACTCATGAATGACAAATTGCTACTTGTCTCAAGAAAAGATCACACATTGCATATATCAAAGTGTGTGGCTCTTTCTTGAATGAATCACCCAAGACCAAACATATTTTCAAAGAATATATATTTTATTACAATTAATAACATTGTTTTTACAATGAATCATTGTCAAAACTCAAAATTAAAGTTGTGATTCAAGTGGACATTCTTGAGATATCCAAATCAATGATGCTATCATATAGTTAAATTATACATAACATTATATAAATCTATATCATGTTGCCAAAATGTTACATGTGGAAATATATACATGGGAATTTTCCTGTTTTAAGAATTCCAATAATTCTTTAGCAAAATAAAAAAATTCATTTAAAAGTAATAAAATGTCCCAAGCAAACTCACAACCATCATGATTCATTGAATAATCTTTTGCCTATACTATCAAACACTAATAAAGATCATCTTCTTTCAATTCGGCAAATTGCATCTTCAAAGACTACATGTTGAAATTTGTGTTCAACTACCCATTGAGAGGTCCCATTTTTTCACAAGGCCCTTTACTTCCCATAATCTAATCAAGTTGGCCTTGAGATAGGTAAAATATAGTTTTTCCATTAATCAATTGAAGGCCTTAAATCATGACCAATGTTGGTTTGATATATAGGGTTTTCATAGGTATATTCGGGTACACACCTTGGTGTATAAAAATGGAATTGATTGGTCAATATTTCTTTATGAAAAAGCCAATACATACTTGGGTTTGTTTTTAATTTCTACCAACACTACCATTACACTTACCCATACCTAGAGCTTTCCTTTTCTAATATATATTTTGCATATATTGTGTGTGAAAAGCTTTTGTGCTTCTAGATATGTATGTCAAGTTCATTAAAACATTTCAAAATTAGGGATTTGTGTTAATAAATTGGATGATTAATTTTCCGCTCTTTCTTTATCACATCTTGTATTATGCTAGGTGGTTTTGTTTTAATGGTCTTTATAAGTGTGTCACCATTTTATGTGAATTTGGTTTGGGATGTTTGCCACTTTGGCTCCATCACAAAATTGAACAAATGATCACCTTGGACCCATGTTGAGAACAAGCCATTTTCTAGCACCATTGTCTCAATGTGAATATTTGATACTTGAATGCTTATCTCATACAAGAGTTGGTATGAGTTTATTGTCTATTTATATTCATGCTTGAGATCCCACTAAAACATGTAGGTTCTTATACAATCAATCCGCCCAATATGTCCACTTCAAAAGGATGTGAATACTCATGTTCATATCAAATGTCCAAATTGAAAATATTTAAAAACAAATATCTAGTTGGTATGTTGAGTATAGTTATAAGATAGGAGAATCATTTTTAATCTCACATTGTAATATTTTGCAAAATGTCCAATGTATTGACATACCGTTAACATGCCATAAAATCATTGTTATGTCAAATTTGCCATTGGATCAAAATTGTGAACTTGAATAAGACTATATATATATAACATAATATCTTGCAACCACCCTTGAAATGGACATACTCACCCAACACTAGTCATAACCATCATTTAAGGGTTGATGTGTAATTAATGAAGATAGAAGCAATACATGCTTTAATGGATGTGATCTTTCACAAATGTTAATGCCTTCTGCCATTTTATGGTAACCTAAATTTCAAATGTGATCTATTTGTCGTCATGGTCTATCTAATACCAAAGCCAACAAGTTATATTTGAAGGCGGTCATGTGACAAAAAAAAACACATGTTGTATTTTTTCTTGGATGATTGAAGCCTTTAGATATTCAATGTTGGCTTTTTTTTCCTCAAGTGATTTGCATGGGATGAGTGCATAGAAACACACTGGGTAATTTTGGTGGCTTGTAATTATGAGGAATTCAAATTTTCCAACTATCTATGAATTAGGCTAGTCATGGAATTTTCTAGACAAAGGCTAGTAATGACTAGATGCTTACAAATGAAAAAGGACAAATGTGTATATTTTTGGTCTGTGGAAGAGAAGAGAGATGGTAGTAAAAAGTTGACGAGATTTTTTATTTCATATGTATGTAAATGTGCAACAACAAAAAATTAGTTGGGCAATGGGTTTTTGATCAATGGATGGGAGAATAAAGTTGGGGTGTTCTAGGTGTTGCAAAGAAGGACATATAGTCCTATTCCTTAGAATTTCATTGTGATACCAAATGATTCAATCCTTAAAACACACCAATTTTTTGCATTTAACTAATAGCATTAGCTCTGATGAAACAAAATACATTGGATTATTGAGAAGGTCTAGAACCAAAGAAATCCCTATGTGTTTAAAGAGAGAAAATAAAAAAACAAGAAGTCATGAACAAGATCTAACCTTTCAAGTGATCAAGTGTACAATAACGTGGTAAGGATTTGCAAGTCTATGGTTTGAAGGTTGATCACAACAATAACTACTCTAGAAGTAAGTATAATGTATGCATGATATGCATCTACTTGGTAAAGTGATTTCAAAAGTAGAGAACAAGAGAGACAATGTAGTAAGGAGGGAACATAAATCACCAACTCCCATTTTGATTCGAGTACATATAGAAAAATTCTTAGTGGTGGCAAAAGGAGGTGACACTCTCAAAAATTTAATAAATATTTATTTCCCCTCAAAAATCGTAATTGAAATTCTTTACATACCCATGTATATATACCTACCATTCTTACTACAATGAAGAAGAAATGTTCAATATGGAAAACCTCTTTTAAATTAACATATTAGATTCGACTCAATGACCAAAACATACTTCAATGCGAACTTGGGTCAAAGTTGACGCGCTCCCAAGTCACGGGGTGAGACCAAGTTGAAGGTCTCACAAAGTCAAGTTGCGGAATCAAGACTTGGTAGCACGCTCCCGGCTTCCAACTCTAGAAAGGGGTAGAGGGTCGAGTTGGG
>Ga0209208_10012577_pt1 | contig 10688 bp, 7 predicted proteins | sample S1TSphfallax_3_FD_187694 | JGI IMG/M metagenome (GOLD analysis project Ga0209208, IMG submission 187694) | Host-associated microbial communities from peat moss isolated from Minnesota, USA - S1T2_Fd - Sphagnum fallax MG (SPAdes) (version 2) | ecosystem: Host-associated > Plants > Peat moss >... | reverse complement strand
CATTTACATGCACAATTTTTTAACAATTATTTTACATGAGAGTTCTATAAATAATTGTCAAATACCACTTACACAATGTCATATAAATATTTTAGTGCATGTAAGTGTATATCTTATATACATTTAATGATTATACCTACTTGGAATGCATATTAATTAATTTCAATACCCCCAAACGTGGGTGCATCTCAAAGCTCAATGTCTTTTTGATCAAGGGTCACTTTGATTGGCCTTTCACAAAAAAAATCATGATATTTTTAATATTCCCCAAATGAAAGCATTTTTTACGAATAGCAGGCTATGGTAGTGCTTTCCTTTAATCAGTGTATACAATACAAAAACAAAATTTTGAGCAAAGGATATGAGACAAATTGTGTTGCTATTCTAGAAAATATTTTGGATGCACATTCTTAAATGCATTTTGTTTTTCCTCATTGCTCAAGTAGAATTTAACCTCATTGCTTGAGTAAAATTTATATTCCTAACTTTTTTCATCATCATTTTTGGTTTAAGACTTTACAAGAGCTAAGGTACTTATTATGTTGATATTAATTTGTTGTCATTCATCTCAAAACACAAATGTTTCAAAAAAAAAATTAATTAATTAATTATTTTTTAATTATTTTTTAATTTTGATTTGCAATGGGCTGCTTTGATTGGCTTATCATCAAAAACATTATAAATCCAACTCTCACCCACAAAAAAAGTAAAACAAAAAAATGACATGTTTTTACACTATTTTACATAAACATGTAAAATCATATAAGTGTAATTGTTTTACACTTACATTGTTTATAAGACACAAAATAGATTTACACAATTTTACACTTACACAAAGTGTACATAAATCTCAATATGACATTTACATTTATATGAAGTGTAAGTCCTAAATCATATACATGCACAACATTGATTATAAGACATAATTTCCCCCATTGCCAACAAAGTGAACTTCATGATTTCCAAGTGGCCTTTACAATTTTGATGGTACAGATTCTAAAATCCACCTACCATTAAAGAATGTTTTCTATTAGATATTTATGTTGGGCAAACCTTGAGGTTGAAGGCATTACCAAAATAAAGGCCCAAGCCCCACGAAAAAAAGCCAAAATCGTGCGCCCTTATTTTAGTAATGCCCTCAAGCTTTCCATACACAATTAATGTCGTACCTATAAATGATGTTCACCACAAAACACAAAATAATTTGCAAAACGTCTAGTAGAGAAAAAAAAAGCAATTTGTATTGATATTTGCTAAAATTATTGAAAATTGAAACCCATTGCACTATACTATTACAAATGCACAGCACAAGATGTATTTATTCCTCAACTGTTGAAATTCTAGAAAATTCAATAGAGTTATCCATAATGTCATGCAATTAGAGAACAAGAATGGACAGTTGAAGCATAATAGGCCATCAAGTGCATAACTGGGAATGAAAATTTTACAAAATCAAATAACTGAAACCCAAACTAGTCTTTCCATCAACTTTGGTGGTAGATTGAGTTTCATCCTGTCTTTCATTTTTCCCTGAGCGCCTCCACTGCTCCTACATATATTTTCACTGCTCCTACCTGTTTAACTACTATAATACTTGTGCATTATATGCTGAGTTTCAGCATGTCATACTGAGATTTGATAAAAATTCCTTACTTTGGATATACCACTGAGAGAGGGGATAGGGGATAAAAGCAGGCCCAAAGACATAGTCTGCCTGTGTTGAGTTCTCTACTAAAGAGTTCTACTTCCTGCACTGCATGTAGAGAGTCCAAACTTCAACAAAAGTATATGACCAGAGCTCTCATTTCAAGGTCAAACAATCACCCAAGTGTACCCTGCAAATATCTTCATAACTACTGAGAATTTGAAATTGGCCTGAATAAAAATTTGAAATAATAAAAATTGTACAGATTTCGGACCTGATAACATACAAAACAACAGAAACAAGAGGAAACCCACCCTAAAGAAGAGGAAAACCAAAATAAACACAAAACTGAGAAGTAATTTGAGCAACAGTCGGTCACATGCTTTTGCATTCACCTCCTTATGAGATGGCACATCACTAGACTAGAACAACTTAGGAAATTTGTCAACTTAATTTGACCAACTTGGAAGGGTTTGAGAGATCTACCTTTGCCTTCCTGCAAATCAAGCTGAATACAATTCACAATAGCACCCTGCTGCAGTAAACAAGGACATCACACCAAGTGATAAAGCGCACATTTCTTTACACATGTTTGCAGGTATGACACTCGCTCCTATAACTAGCGAACTTCTAAGTCATGCAGTCATACAAAAACATCCACATTGAAGAACCAATACTGTGCCCAAGCAGTTAATGCATTGCATATGGTGCAACTCGCACATAGGACAAAGATCTTGTCATACGCATAGGACCCTGACCAAACCTCTCCCCAATTGCTGTTGCCACAGCATCTTTGGAACTTGCTCCTGTTAGTGATTCTTCTCGTTTCCATTGCAAATGTGAAGTCCCAGAAAAGGGCTTTCCTATACCAGCTGGTCTCTGCAGCATATGCAGTTTTCCTCTTAGAAGACTATCCCTTGAGAAAGGACGTTGATGAGGACGTTGCATGGGAGCACGAACAATAGGAAGGGTTATCATTTCCACAGCTGCAGCATCCTTGCGTACAACCTGGTCATACAACCAGATTTCATCAGTCAGTATACTCCATTTCATGAATCACCACTCAGCATTCAAGTTTTATGAACCAGAATGTGGGTTGATAGGAACTCCAACCAAGAAATAAGCTGCTGTACCTTGAGAGTACGTGATAATAGTGAAGATTCATTTAATGCTAGAGCCTTCTCCACCGCCTCTTTTGTAGAGAACTCAACATAGGCAGACCTGCCACAAGTTGTGATACACACATTCAGTATTCAATACTTGGAAAGTTTGCATCTTATGTTCAATTTGCAATTTTAGGAGCAATTACTTGGCTTTTTTAAGGTGCTCATCTCGCATACTGCATGAGCATCTAAAATTACAAGATATGTCAAAGGATATCCTTGTATTATTGCACATCACAACCATGATTTTGAGCTGTATCAAGGCAACAGTGAGGTTTCTTAATTACTGTTATGCAGCCTACTGCCATGCAATTAGCTTACTCAAACCCAATACGATGTGAAACTTGCAGTCTCTGATACATCATGCTTCTAAGTTAGGCTAATCTACATGGATGTTACTACAAACTGGCCTATAACCTGACAAATAACCCTTACAACATATGCTGTCAAAATGCAAACAAATGCTCAGAATTTTGAGATAACAACTTCCAATTTCAAAGCAAACAATGCCTGACAGTCATTTAGTTAGGATTACATGGCAAGCAGAGTATAAGTAAATTTGAATACCCTTTTGGCTTTCCAGTGGCAACATCACCCAGCAAGGTAACACGCACTATTTCCCCACAATCACCAAAATGCACACTAAGTGCTGCTTTAGTTGCAGCAAAGTGCACCTGCAAAAACCAGGCCAATTTAAAATAAGGAGTTCATCATTTAAGAACGAACTTTCAAAGACAGACTACACTACTACAAAATTTTAGGTGGAGGTTTACCCTTTAAGTGGCTTTGTGAAACTTAGAAGCAACAAGCAATGAAGAAAAAGACTGACAAGGCACTACAGCTCTGCTGTCATAAAAACAACTTTCCACAATACAGCCATTGTGATCAATAATTGTTTGATGTGTGTGAAATATGAGAGCAAAAAAACTGCAAAAGCAATACCCCAGGACATCATTCATCATACTCCAACAAAAGAAGTCATTTATAGAAAAGAGCACTTAATGCTGCACACTATGAAAGGGGCGAAGATGTATCAAAGAAACCCAGTAACAGCTTTCTTACTAACTTGTGACCTTAAACATTCTCTACAGTTTAGCTTCCATGCAGCAAGGCAGATTCATTTCACAGCTGTCTGAAACTTACATTGCTGACGAAAATTGAACGTGCATTGATGTCCTCTTGACTTGGCTGGACAGGCAACGGCCTCACACCTGTTGCCAAGATTAAGAACATTGTTATGGGATAACTGTAAGAAATCTTTGGGCCTGAAGAGACTTTCTTAGGCTGAAAACATCCTTCAACCTTTTCAGATATTGCTCTCCACCCTTTACAGGTGCAGTATCCTTGATGCCCCAACCTAAGCTTTCATACAATCACTGCAAAACAAAGAACAAAACAATCTTATGGACTGCATGAAGAAGCCACTCACCAGAAATAGGAGCATTCTGCACCTCCTTGGACACTTCTGCTTGCCTTGCTCGCAATTTTGTCATTTCCAACTGCACCTGCCGCAATCTTTTCTTCATCTCAACAACATCCTGACAACATCAACCAAGAACAACATTTATTGTGAGAAACTCACACAAGGAGGCTTGACACAATTATAATGAACACTGCCATCAAAGTTGCAGGCAGCATAAAATGGAGCTTTACATTGGGATTGAGCTGAGAATAGAAGCCCGTCTTTCCATCATCAGCTTCCTCAAATTCCCTTTTTGCAATAATCCCATTGGCATTCATACCACGCACATTATATGCTGGATTGTAAGATTCAAGTGGATGACTATCAACCCACATCTGACTCCCACTGTAGGTGTCACTCTGAAGAGGCAAACCCTGTTCCAGGCTAGCATTAAGTGCAGAACCCAGTAATTGACCATTTTCTTCCAATCCAGAGTTGTAATTCTGATGCTTGCCACCTAGATAAACATGATCCATACGTCCATTTCTGTTCTTCCTTTCAGGAACTTTTCTCCGCCTGGGTGTATATTCAGAATATTCGGCACCAATTCTGGCACCATCTGCAGATACTTTATGTGTTTCCCCTTCACCCATGTCATCATCTCTAACTACTCGGCCCAAGAATTCATCCTTGCTTAGCCTCTCATTATCCTTAACTCCCAGTCGGTCCCACACTGATGTGGGTCTTTGTTGAATTTGAGACTCCAAGGATACATCTGGAATCTGCATGTTGCGCATATTTGCATCAGCATCAACCATTTCGATGCCATGCTCCTGCACATCTGGACGCACATAACATTGTAAATCAACACACGCTATGAGAAAAGAAAAGACAAGAAATTTTTTATTACATTCTTAAAGGCATGAACACTCTTTAGTGAATTTGACAGCTTCTTAAGATCAAAACCTACCAACATCTGTTGAAACCACGGACGGGAGGTGCTTCAGAGCTGATTCTGCCTTTTGTGTTGCACTTCTAGAACTAGCAAGCAGTGCACTTCCTGCCACTGCCTCTCTTACTGCTGAAATCAAAAGGCGACGTGACGCCTTGACATCTGGAGGGGACATTTCTATCTGCAAAACAAATCATGCTTGAGTTAGCAATCTGTAGAATACACAAATAATGTCCAAGATTATGGATTATATGACTGCAGAACAACAAGGAATGCATATTTAGTTCAGAAAAAAGTCATACCATATCAGGTCGACCCCTCCCTTTTCGAGTCCAGATCTCTGGAGATCGTACACGCTTACTTTCAGAGCGGTATGATTTCTCCCCATGCTGTCCTCTCTTCATGGAATGGTGACCCACTTCAAGTTGACTCTCTGATCTCATTCCTTTGATTGCTGCTGCACCATCCTCAGCCTCAGTGTCAAAAACTGCAGTTGCTCCTTCATCAACTGCTATCACAGAGGCTAAGGTTCTGCCACTGTGACCATTCTGCACACAGTTCAAAAGAGTTTGCTGTCAACTGATAGGTCAAAGATAAACAAGCAAAGATAAAATGGTATCACTGCAAAAATCTGCTCTTCTACAAGTCTGAACTATAAGAGGCTAAAAAAGTCACCAGTTGCTTGGTCTCAGGCTCAATTTCCATAACCAACTGTACATCCTCATCACCGGCATCCATGCTCAAATGATTGTCTTCCTTGGTGCACATATAGAGATGCTTATTCGTGGTAAGATGATCCCAGAGCCTGCATAAGTGATTCAACAATGCTGACAGTCAAAAACTTGCCTCATGATTTCATCTATTTCTCGGCCATGACAATTGCAAGAAGCAAAAACTTATTCACATCACTGTGAAGCAGCTAAACAATCATCAATGCGGGTAGCCAACCTAACAGGAACAGACATACCAAGTCACGAAAGCTGTACTTTCATCGCCCAGGAATGCTTCCAGATCCACAATTGCCTGAGACTGCTGCTTCCCGTGACTCACAAGCACAACAACATATTCCTGCACGTCACATAGCCACCGAGATAACACGGCTCTCAGTTGCAGAGCTGCAGCCATCTCAAGAGTGGCCATGATAATCAAACCCTAAAAAAGTATCCAGCTTTTAGAACTTTTCCACTTTGCTACAAAACCATAAGGGCAGGCAGGGAGAGATGGCAAGAATACCACAAGGACATCATCGGTGTCGTTTCCAATCAACTCGGAGAGCTTAGTCTTCACAGCAGCTCTAAGTTCGGCTGCTTCTTGACTGCTTACATCCAACGTGAACTTCGTAACTGCTTCCATCAGTCCTAATTCTGAGACAGAGATCAAGTCCACATGCTTGATGTCGCAGTGTCTCCACTTGGCGTGGCCACCACGCTCTTCCTCCAAATCCCCCTTACGGCCAAAAATCCAACTGCAAATCCGATTCTCTGGCTTGAAAGAAATGCCACTGAGGGACAAAGCAAACTGAAGGTGCCGCCTCTACTCACAACATGCGAATATCTCCACCAAACCGCCGCCTACAGGCGAGTGTACCTCAAACTAGGGCAAGGAGGCCGAAACCTAGAGGCTGAAACCCTCGACTGCTTGCTTGCTTGCTTGCTTGCTTGCTTTCACAGAAAAAAAATCACCTACAAGTCAGAACAAACTGTACATCTGTAGGTACATGGAAGGCAGTCCTTGCGAAACAAGAGACGGAGGGAGCGAGCGAGCGAGCGAGAGGGCGATTTTGCTGCTTGCTCTTCCTCTTCTTGTTGCGCGGCGTTGGAGAAAGAGCGGCTGCGGAGCAACGACGTAACGGGCAAGAGGAAGAAGAAGAAGAAGACGACGAGGACGACGCCGGGGGAACGCAACCGCTCCTCCCACTGCCCGTTCCACACCACGGGTGGTCATTCTGCAAAACGGGTGACAATTCCAGAGCACGGCTGCTGTAGAAACCCAGAAGGTAGCAAAATATTATTTTCTAATAAAATATTTGAGTCGGTAATGCAATAGTGATGGGTTTTTTTTATTAAAAGGATTTTTTATAATTTAGCTTAAGTGGCAATCTTCCAAATGAACATATATAGAAAAAAAATGGTGATCCTCAATAGGAAGATTTAGCCAAAATTAGGCTATAAACTTTCTTCAAATCTTCAATCAACCTTCTATATTTATGGCTATACACAACAAAAACTAAACATATAAATCTGGCAATTTTAACCCTTTGTTTCCCTCACTTCCACCATTTAAAATCCTTCCAAAATCACTTCATTTTAATTTTTTTGTGTTCTTTAGTGTGAATGATAGAATCTCTCATTACGTGTGCTACGGAATGGGTCATTTAATGCACATTCTGTTCTGTAAACTACAATTGGGTAAGCTTGGGAGGGGGTAAGCTTAGTAGAACGAGGCACCGAGTAGAATAATGTGCCATTCCAGGGTGTAAAAAAGGTTTGGGAACATGATGGAAGTGTCATTGGGAACATGAGGGGAACTACCAATTTGACATTTGCTTGGTGATTTGGGCATCAAAGGAGGAGATGGGAAAAAAAAAATGGGGTCAAATTGGACAATTGAGGTCCTTTTTATGATTTCTCACTCATTGTGAAACTCATGGTCAAAAGAACCACATAAGAAAACCACAAGGAACAACATTGGGTCAATTGGGTCACTAGCATAAGGGTCTTGTACAAGGGTGTGTAGTTTCACTTGAATTTTTAGAATTTTGTACAAGCACAAACTCTTATGTTAGAAGCCATGTGTGGAATTCTAATATGATTGTCATATATGCCACAATAAACATAATATATTTTACATTGTAATGTATGAAACCCATGAACTTTTTTATTACATGCATGCCATGAGTCAAGGCCTACTACAATAGGAAATATCGTATTCTTTCATAATGTATGTCATATGATTTCAAATTATTTCTCAAGATAATCTCAAAGTTTTCAACATATAAGGTTCATAAATTAATCATCATACATTTAAGTATGTTGAATTGTTGTTAAATGGGTAATGTGAACAAAAGTTACAATTCGATTCAAATTTTTCTAATGTTTCATGGGGTTTGTTCTTTACCTTTATAGCTTTTGTCACAAACCCCATCAAACAAAGTACAAAGGGTTAGGGTACCAAGGGTACAAGGTTTTTCACCTTGATAATGTTTTTATTGTCCCAAGCTAATGGATGTGCATGTGTAGATTTTGATTGCACCCATCCAATTGATGGGTTGTTTGAAGTCTACCTATCTACATGTTGGGTTTCTTCTCAAAATATGAATGTTGAAAAATTGATGTAATCAACCCTTTATATCATTTTATTTTTTTGGGTTGTCACTTGCCTTTTCGGATTGGAAGGTTTCATATCATTATGAAATGTAAAAAACAATTCATATGATTAAATGTTTAAATGAAATTTGTTTGATAAATAAATAGCTTCCTTTAAATCTTATTAAAAAGATTTGATTTGACAGATTCTACCAAAATTGATTTTTTAAAAAATTGTCAACCTTAAAATAAACTAATTCTTTTTTTATATGATTTTAAAAATTAATTTGATATTATTTATAAAACTTCAAAAGGGCTTTGATGAAGATATGATAACAAAATTCATAATGAAATTAATTTTTAATTGATTAATTTGTTTGTATTGTTGTTACCTTTGATGTTATAAAAAAATTATTATTGCCCTAAGATAATAAACATGCATGTATGATTTTGGGTTTTACCAAGCATGTATGGGGCAAACACCAACTAGTTGGTGTATGGTATTGGTGGAAAATTTTGTAAGTAGTAACAATTGTTTTGAATACATGGAATGGGTTGTAAGAAAATAAGGAAGGGAAGATGCACATATGTGTAGCATCTTCTAATCACATGCTAATTATTTTAGTCTTTCTTTATTTGTTGTTCTTGTGCTTTGAAATTGGTCATTTCTTAATAATTTGATGTCAAAGATTCATTTCATTTATTGTAGTTTTTAAGTTTGATATTTGGTGGACATGATCACTTGTGTGGGAGGTTGAGGGTGATTTTTTCTAGTATTAAAGCATGGTGCACCTTGCTTTGCTAGTTTAAATGATTTGCAAGAGGTTTACATATTCACTTAAATTGATGTGATGGACTTATATGACATGAAACCAAACACAACTTAATGTCACAAATGGTATTACAAGAGACATGTGTTTGGTGCAACATTTCAAACATAATATGTGCTATAAAAAGAAATTCAATCAACTTGATGTGGTCATTCCAATGTAATTTGTAAACAACTACACATTTTGAATGTACATTAACATTGTTTGGAATCATTTTTTATTGATAAATGGCTTATTGAAATGGGAACTATTAAGTTGTTACACAATTTTATGTAAATTCCTTTTCAAATAAACATTAAATTTTTCATTATTTCTTTAAATTTAACAATGTTTTCTTTAATCATGTTTCCAATGCATAATTATCAAAACATTATATATTATGTTTTCATTAATTGTGTCCAAATTGTGTGAGAAATTTGTTGCATTTTGAAATTTCCTTGCATTTTAGGTCATGGCAAATACAAGTGTTTCACATCTTTGGGTTTTATAATTCCAAGGTTTTAGTTTTAAAATGTGAGTATATAAATATAACTTGAATGATATCTAAATGAACTTTGTGAAAAAAGAAGGATATTAAACTTTTGTTGATATTTGATTTTTTAAATAAATGTGGTATCAAACTTTTCAACTACCATCATTTTAAAAACCTAGAGTTTTTAGAATGTTTTGTTTGTTATTTTTTTAAATCTATCTAATTTTAAATTTGTCAAGTTTGCACTTTGTCAATTCTTTACCAAATTAATTACTTCATAAACCAAAAAAATCATATATGTAAAGGTTTTTTATGCTAAAAACCTTGCAGCTTCAAATTTTTTTGACAAGTCTTAATTAATTATTTGGTGATAACTAATTTTAAAAAATATTTTACAACTTGTCTTATGTAATTAAAATTGGTTGTATACAACATTTTTTAGTTACATATGACAAATTTCAAAAGAATGTTTTTTTTTCTAATGAATGGTTTTTATGATTGTTTCACATGATCAAATATTTTTAAATTTTTAAAAAAGGTTAAAAAAACTCTTTTTCACACCACAATTGTGGAATACACATAACACACATGTGCATTCATATCTTTTGGTATATTAAAATATCTTTAAATTAAATCGTTGCATTATTTGCAATAGACAACAACACAAAACCTACACATGCTTAACCACCTCATTTCACAAATCAATTAATTCCTCGACCATCAAAAAAAAAGTTATTATTTTGTGGGAACATAACATTCATACATGTCCTCTCAATGAATACTTAATTTAAGTCTATTTCACACCCATGTTGGAAATCATGTGACATTCTCTCTCTTTCCATCCATATAAACATTTTAAACTAAACTCTTACACCCATAGTTTTAACAATATCCCAAAACCCCCCAAAGGAGTTAGTGA
>Ga0209208_10012576_pt1 | contig 10689 bp, 7 predicted proteins | sample S1TSphfallax_3_FD_187694 | JGI IMG/M metagenome (GOLD analysis project Ga0209208, IMG submission 187694) | Host-associated microbial communities from peat moss isolated from Minnesota, USA - S1T2_Fd - Sphagnum fallax MG (SPAdes) (version 2) | ecosystem: Host-associated > Plants > Peat moss >... | reverse complement strand
CAAATGTAAGAGGGTGGAAGGATGGGAGTTTGAAACAATCCCAATTGAAAAGCATTTTGCAAGTTGTAGTTTCATAGGAGTTTCAAATAATTGTGACAAAAATGTAAGTAGTTAACAATGTTCAAATGAGCTTTCAATGTACCATAAAAAAGGTCATGAAATTTAGGTATTGAAAATGGGTTCATAGTTTCCATTTGGAGTAATGAGATAAAAGTTATGGCCAAAAGAATGATTTGGAATTGAATTGATAGTTTGACTTCCAATCACTAAAACCCATGAAACAAGGGTCAAATGATTTAAAAATTGAACATGTGATGCAACAATGAAAATTCTTTTCAAAGGCTACATGTTTTCCTTTGAAAGCTTTTCAATTAGAGTTCATATGCGAAAGTTATGAGCCCACAAAGTTGTGAGATTCATAACCAAGCAAATTCAAGAATTTTCAAGATTCCCAAGCCTAGGACTTTTTTGCATTTTGATGTAGCCCTTGCCATTGGTTACATAATATAATTTTGAAAAGGTCATGGTTTTTTTCTATGTTTGGCTATGTTATGACTTGTGAGTTTGGTTTGCCCGTATACCATTTTGGTTCCAATGTGAACTAATCACTCTCTTTCTTGATTTGTGCAAGTTTATATCACCTTGAATTCCTAATCCTATCCTTGTTTTCTCTCTTGGGAGCTAAGGAGTGTCCTTGAGTTTGCATTTTGTTACAAAACATGAAAATTGACAAGGTTCTTTTACCTTTTATACCACTTGACAAACCTAGGGGTATGTCATTTAAAGTTACCTTCAACCACCAAAGGTTAACATCTTATCATTTTTGGCAAACTACCAAATCTAACATGACAGTGATGAACATGGTCATGACATTATGAATGCCATTCACAAAATATAATAAACAAAAGGGAGGGAAAAAAAAAGATTAATAAAATTTAAACACACCACTGGTATAGCAATCAAAATCAATATTTTGATTCATGAAAACTTGTTATTATGCCTACAAGATTATAGAGAAATTTCAAAACTATTCTTTTTGCTATTAGTCCAAAAAAGTTGAAAGTCACTAAATTGTTATGTAATGCCAAACATGCATATTATGCAAAATTGACCACACATAAAACAAGAAAGAAGACAAAAGTCAAGCACAAAGTGGAAAAAATTGTTGAAATAAATGGAGATTCATATGCACTCAAGACCAACCACATAGAGCCAATGAACAAGGCCACAATTGTCCATTAAAATATGATTTCATCAACTATTGCAAGTGGGTATAAATTTTTGCATATATAAAAAACGTTTTTATAAATTGTAGCAAAAAACCAAAACTAAAACACCAAGAATGAGTATATATGATCATAAGTTTATTGATTGTCACTCACAAAGTATCAAACCATCACCTTTATCACGAATAGTAGTGATAAAGTGGCACATATATATGAGTCTAACCAAAATTTATAGTCAAAATGCACAACAACAATTATGGTGGATCTTTGGCACATGTACTTACTTGTTTTGAAACATCTTGTACATCTGAAAGTATTTTATCAACTCCATTCAAAAATGATGAATCAACTACTAAGGTTAACAATTCTATCAATGCATAAGGTTCTCCCTTCATCATTTATTTTTGAGAAATCACTTGGGTCTATTTAAAGATATTTCTAAAGTGAAAGAAACATAATATTAATACCTTGAGTCTGGTCACAGAGGGGGCGAGATTTTAAAAACACAATAAAAAAAACATTTCATTTAAACAAGGAGTGAAAACAATATAAAACTCAAATTACACTGAATTTTGTAATAATTTGAGTTTCATCTTCTCTTTCATTTTTCCCTAAGCACCTTCATTGCAACCACTCTTACTAATGCCATAATTATTTCAAATCTTGTGCATTAAATACAATAAACCCCCTTTATAATCACGCCCATTTTAGTCACATTCTTATTTGTGTCACACATTTTTTTAGTAACCATCCATTTTAGTGAGAAACACTATTCTTTAGAGTCACTATCACATTCATTAATAGCATAAATATTTGCAAAGCTTTTTTTATAAATGTGATTATAATGGGGAAATTTTAAAGAAAATATTAGGGTTTTGTAAATTGTAGCTCCCTTTGGCAATGTTAGTGTTGCTTTGTGTTTAAGTCGTGCAAACTAATAACAATGAATCCAATTTAAAAGAATAGAAAAAACAACTTTTTAGCATAGACAAGCAAAAGATATGCGAACTTACCAAGAAAATAGAAAATTTTAATTAAAAAAATATAATTGACAAAATACACAAACTAATAATTAAAGAGTTCAAACTCAATATAAATCATCACATTAAAACAAGTAAAAATCACAACCTTCTTCAAGTCTAATAATGCATAGTAAAGCTTAGAATAATCCATGTAAAAAATTTAAACAATTGGCACCTTTATTCTAGCATAAAAGGCTGCTTTGTATAAGGTTTTTTTACTTATAGTCACAATCTTACAAGGGTGTAAATGAAGTGTGACTCTACATGTTTAAATCACAATTCATTAGTGTCACAAAAAAAGTGCTCACCAAGGACGTGATTATAATAAAGGGGGTTTACTATTCTATGATACTGAGTTTTACTCTTTATTCAATAAAATTCTTTCACTTTGCTAATCTCAAAGTTTGAAGGCAGTCAGGTGGTGATGAAAAAGGACCCGAAGTAAAGGTCACTTTATGGATTTCTCTATCATATGTTAATGGAATAGAAATAGCTGGGCCATTAAGGATCGAAATATGTGATTTTTCAAGATTATGATATGATAAACTTGTAGTGGAAAGGAGATCTTTGTTATTAATGTTTGCATGAAGTCATAAAAATGTTCACTTAGGTTCGTCTTCTATAGATTATTATTTTTTTTTTCCCACTCGGGTCGAAAACATTCTGTAAATAATAGAATGAATCTTGCTTGAGTGCCTTGGAGATGGGTTAGGGTTGTACCAGATTTTTGTTGCTGGACCTGTCCAAAATGATGTCCATTTTGCTGCTGTGATGCATGTTCTGCACTTCTAAAGATGAGAATTTGAGAATGTGAGATGATGACAAGGAAGTGGGTGCAATCATGTCAGCAAAGAATAATGTATCACCTCATTCTGCAGACTGGTTTGTTGGGATATTTTCCATACATCAAATTCCCTCGCTTGACATGCCATGATTCTGTGGGCTGACATGGACCTTTCATCACCGGTTTGCAATCAGTGCCTGTTTCTGCCAGACTTAGGCATTGAAACATAAATGTGTTCAACAGAGTTCCAATAAGGCAATGATTCTGTTTGTATCGCTGTGAATGGTATCATGTTACTTAAGGAAATTGAGTTTTGTGCAATAGTGAGTTCCTTACCATTTCACTGAGTTCCAATACATCGAAACTATGGCTGAAAGGTGTGCTTTTCCTATTGCACTGTAAAGGTCCTAAACACAGAAAGCTTCAGCACTCTCTCTTGTTGGATTCTGCTGTGTGTTAAGATGAAGGCCAATTTCCTTCCTCCTGCAAAAATTGCACTTATTTTGCCTAATATTGCTTTCAGGTAGTATCATGATTCCAACATGACTCTGAAGAAGGTTGATTCAATGACTGCTTGCATCAACAAAACTGGCATTATGCTTTCATGATGACTCCTTCAAGTGGCTTGCACTCTGCACACTTGCATATGAAGAACTGAGTCAATTTAAATCGCCCATTAAAGATTGAGGAGATTCTTGGTCCCTCTATCTTTTCCATCACAACTGAAGCCTCTACACTATGGAGCTACTACTAGCTTTTGTCAAAATCTTGAATGTGGAATTTGTATCGAGCTTCTTCTCTCTTTACTACTACTACTACTACTACTATGTGCCATCTTCACTGGTCTGAGTGGCAGTAACCTAATGATATCTGGCATTATATTACACATACTGGTCAAAAGAAAATTCCAGGACCTGAAGCTAAGCCTGCAGCAATTAACTAGAGGACAAAAACTGAAATGTCCCCTCTATCTCAAGCACCTTCTTGACAACATGAAAGCCATTCATGAAGCCAAAAGCTCGTACATTGACAATCTACCTCTGTACAATATTCCATCCAGCCTTTATCTATGAATCACAGAAATCGGTTCAGTAAAGACTGTTTCACAACTGATGCTTCAGCAGGCACTGGGTCCTTTCTCCGCTGCTGATTTGATACCAGAGCATTACGTGTGAGAGAATTCAGTGACCTCTGGAGTTGGGCTTGGTCTATAAACATATCAGTTAACATCTTTTTAAATGCAGACTCCATTTCCATGTCTGAACTGGAGGCCTGTAAATCAGCCCCCTGCTGATTTGATCTTCCAGTGTCACCATTGCTGTGGGGTTTGTGGCCTTTGGTAGGTGATCCATTCCTTGCTGCTGGCTCCACGTCATCCTGTGCAAGGAGTTGAGCCTGCAAGCCAGCAATTTTGCACAATTTGGAAAAATTGGCCACCTGTGCAAGTCAAGGCCTTTGCACCTCCTATCTTTCAGAAAACCACACAACCATGACATCTGCCACCAGAGAGAGCTCTAGTATATCATTCCCCAGCAGGACTGCTTCATCACACTCTTCTCCCTCGTTCTAGAAGAGAACCCTATTGTAGAAAACATATGCTGCAAGGGATTGCAATGCAAATTTCAACCCACCTCTGCCAGCAAAAGGCTAATACGGTTGTCTGAGGTTGATAGAAGTTCAAAAGCATCAGTCATCCCTGCTGCCACTCTGTTCTCATTTGCTGATGTGTCATCTTCCTTGGCCAAAATTTCCACCCTGCACTCTTGCAACCGTTTTCGAAGCATGCCCATTTCATGCAGAAACTTCAGTCTTGCGGATCTTCCCTCTTCTTGCCTATGCTTCTCTTCTTGCAAACTCAACTGCAGTAAAATTACCAAGTTCACACATCACCAAGCATAAGATAGGCATACTCCAAAATAAGACCCCTGCCACTTTTAAGGAACCCTGGAACCCAGGTCTCCAAATCTACAATGAGTGAACAGAAAGGATTCCCTTCACAATGAGTCTAACTTTGCACACCATGCATATGACACCAAGTGCCTAGATAATGCCCATTGTTTATGATGGCCAAGCTTGGCTGCAAATATCAAACTCATAACTAAGCTTAATCTTTGATTTTATAAGAATACATCAAGGAGAGTGTAATAGAGAACCCACCTCAAGAGCAGCCTTGGCCTCAAGTGCATGTGCTGCTTCCTGCTTGAGTTCATTCTGTGAATGTCGAAGAGACCTAACTTCTTTTACAAGCAGCTGACATCACCCCACCAGTAAACTTTTCACACAACTTGTCCCAGCTGACATCACAATTGAAACAGGCTGAAAGATTCAGCAATCTCAATCTAAAGAACTTGCAGCAGTAGTTACACATACTGTGCTATGGCAATGCCAGACCTCAAACTCCATGCTCATGGACCATCCCTCTGAAGTCTGATCAAGGTAATGAAATTTGCAAGATATATACCTTCTTATCAGTGCGTGCTTGTGACTCTACTGCATCACGGTCTGATTGTAGTGATTGCAATTGCTGCACCATCTCCTGCATCGCCTTCTCTGCCCTTTCAAGTTTTACCTCAGCTTCTTTCTGCCCCTGTTCTATCTGGACTCTTGCATCCTACAACCATCAAACCATAGTTTATGGAGTATAATACACCAACTATATGCAAAATAAAACAGAATTTCCAGGTGACTAGACAAATCTTAACTTCAGTTCACGATTTTCTTATTTATCCACAATCATAACAACACATAATCTCATGTATCCATGGAATTGCAGAGAAAACTACACAACATCAATTTGAAGGTAACCATTGAGTGCAGTCATAACCTCATGAGAGTGGGCTCACAAAGTGTCAGACCATCAACTTCATCACGAATAGCAGTGACAAGCTGTCATGACTACCTGCTGACTTCATCAGCTCCTGACAGTGGGTGTACATATGTATATATAATAATCCACCCAGAATTTTGGGCAAAGCATTACATATAATCTGCATTTGTGTTGCATTTCCCGAAGCAACAGGAAGACTTGGTCATGATGTTGGCTAGCACTCAAGAGACATAGCTAATTTAAAAAGTCCATATTATCCTCACTAAAGCTTGTGAGGGTAGGTTTCATTTCATTTTAGCTTGTCCTGTACAAGCAAGCATGTAAACTAAAAGGCATACCTAATCCAAGTTAACACTAGAGAGAAGCACATATTTCTGATGTGGAGGTCGACTTCAAATAGAGTGAAACATTGACCAATAGTACAATAAAGAAGACATTCATGTAGACATATTGGCATCCACCAGAAAAAAACAGCAGGAACATACCTGATAAGTATGGGCAGTTTCTTCAGCTGCATGAAGTGCAGCACGACATTCTTCAAGCTCCCACTGCAAAGAGGTCACATGGTCCCGCTCTGTCAACACAGCTTCTTGTAGCACCTCCCTACCCTTCCGTCGCAATCTGTCCACCTCCCCTTCCAAGTCCCTTACCTGAAAATGAAGAGGACATATCTTTCAGTTTCTTGCTAAACTCAAAAAGCCTTAGCTTTCATGCATCACCAAGCTACCAAGCAGCAAATCAGCCTTAAAACAACATAGATATCACAAACAAATGTGCGTCCATTGAGCATACATTGGGCTCTTCAAGTGCTTAACAATCATTTTTTTAGACTTTTGAAGTAAAGACCCACAGTTGCCTTACCTTCGCCGTCAGAAATTCCTTAACAGCAGTTTCTTGCTTCAAGCGTGCAAGCACATCCTCCATATCTGCCTTCACAACTGCTAAACGTCTCTGCAATGTCACCATGAGAAGTCTCACTTTGCCCCGCTGATCTACTGGGACAATCAACCCTATCCCTTTCAGGAGATCTGGATCTGCCACCATCCCATCTTTCCCACTTGGCTCCCCACTGCCAGCAAACCCCCAAGATGAACCTTCAAGTGGCATGTCTGAAAGAATACCCCGAGAGAGCTCACTCCCTGGCACTGAACTTATCTCACTGGCAATACTGTCCTGGGATGCAACTCGTCTGTGGTGAATCTCCAATTTTCCATATCCTATGTCAGCCAGTGAATTCATCATAGAGGCTTCCAAACCCGAAACTTCAGAGCTTACGCCTGTCAAACCACCCTGGTTCCCTTCCTCAGCTGCTGGAAAGTCTGGGAAGTTACCACCACTACCAATATCTGATGCAACCTGCATATTGCAAAACTGCACATCAATGTTGAGAAGCAACACAATTTTTAATAACCTGCAATATAAGCTGGCTCAATAGAGAAGAGAAAAAGTGACTTAGAATCTCCAGTTTCACTGTACAAGAGATTACCAGGGCCTCTGATGGCGGTCTTCTTCTTTGATCACTTTGCACAAGTTCTTCCTGAATCAAAGATTGGACCTGTGCATCAAACTCAGCATCCTGTCCACTATTATTGCTTGCAGTTCTTAATACTGTGCTCTGATCTGGGAGCAGGTTGTCACCACAGTCAGACTGTGCAGCAACAATAGTTGATTGTTCCTCAATGGCAAGTGCTTTCATCTCAATCTCCAGGCCATTGTCACTCCCCTTCATTGAAGTGCCAACTCCAGAATCTGTGTAAGTCCCATCACTTCCGAATTCAAGGTTTGACAAGCCTCCTGAAGCAATGGAGGAACCCCCAGCTATCCATGAAACTCTGGAGTTTGAGCTTGGTTCTAAATGCAATGAAGCATCATTGGTTGGTGGGAGACCTGCTACTACAGGAGCATTTCCCTGTGCTTGCCCATCACCTATTGATTGCACCGCTGCCACTCATAACAAGAATCACTTACCATACATCCATGGAGTAGTATCTCTCACAATGCAATACCTAAAACCAGCCCATAGCTATTTTTTACCCGGTTGGCATAACATGGACACTAACATCTCAACTTCATTGAAAGAAAGTGCATGCAGCTACTCCAGTGTGCAGAATTTCACAATCTCAAAGATGAGCAATACTTAGGGTTGCAAAAGACAACATGCAATATTGGAAAAAACCATACAATGTGAGAACAAGCTCTGCACACAGAAAAGCATAAACATCTTACTGAATGTCAATTTACAGTACTCACAGCAAGTGCATTACAAGAGAAAAGCTTTTCCATAAGGTCATGGGGGCAGATCAGCACAAAAGAATTGCTTGACTACAAACAACCCGCACCCTCCTATATTAAAGTATACAAAGCATATGTGCAGCTTGCTTACCAAATCTGGCTGCAGCCTCAAGCTCAAGGAAGGAGGCCATAGGGGCACTGCGTGATATGACAATGTCTGCCAGCAACCTACCAAGCCAATCCTCTAATGCATACCTTCTCTGCACGCAACAAAACACTAAGCTCTCAGTATTGGAGGAAACAACTCATCTCCACAGTCACAACATGGTTTCACCATTTAAAACAGCGGCACAAGCCTGAAAAGAATGGTCGAACTAGTATTGGACTAGGCAGTCACTTTTATTGAACCCAAGTTTTTTCACTACTAATTGCCATTCATAATCAGATCCATGCAGCTCCCATCAAACTCAATGTGCTAAATGAAAAAATAGGTTGCAGTGCCAAATAGCTGTGATCATCTACATTTGTGCATAAACATCAGATCACTAATTTACATCTGTTGATGAATGCTAGTCTATAAAATCTTTGGCTAAGGCATTGGAATGCAAATACATGATTGTTGTACCTCCTGAAGAAGTGAGTTGTTTGAGTTCATACGCATCAATGAATGTTTAGCTGGGGCTGCTGGCAACTTCTTCTTTGGGAAAAAACGCTTCAACTGCAGGACACAGACAACTGCTTCCATTTCAGTATCTCTCTGCCTGATACCACCACCTACGCATGACATGGAAACTGACAAGGTAAGATATGCCAAGTCAAATCTGCCATTGCCAGGGAACATAAGAGTAGAAAAAGACCATTTGAAAAGCTTAGGGGCAGATAGATACTCACAGCAGCAAAAAGCTTCAAGAAATCACTGAATCTCCGGAGTATTCCCCGCAATGTACTTACACCCTCTGGGGACTGGATACCCACTTGCACCCTGAAAAACTGCCATCCCAAAAACCAGCACACAAAATATGAGGAGGCAGAAGCCTTGCATGAACCAATTATTCTCTGAACAGATTGCATAAAAGGTATTAAATTGGAGAGGATGAGAGGAGAGAGAGGTGCTGCTTTACCACTATGGGATTGATGAAGGAACCATCCACAGCTTTGGCTTCAGGAAGGACCACCCATGAGGGAATGAACGCACAATAGCTCCACCCACTGCGGGAGTCATGGGGCCACTTTGTCTGTGCACCATTCTGTATAAATTGAAAATACCCAAGGTAAGGTTCTGTGAAGCTTTTGGGTTCTGATCCCTAGGTTATTCAGGTCAAGCTTTTCTGTTTGAACGTTCGATTCTAACAAATTCAGGATCAATAAGGGAGGGGATTAAAGCTCTTTGATTACAAGAGCTAAGAGCATCTCTAACAGTGCTCAGAATGTGACCCTGCAAAAATATTTCTCACATCCAAGTTTAGTCATTTACTTTGTTCCAACCCACAGAGAAAACTAAAACTGGGATGGCAAATAGGTGAGAGACTACTAATAGCAAACCATCTGGACCGATCAGAAACAGGGAGTAGCGGTCAGATCATATGGCAGTGTTAGAATTTGCTGTGGCTTTTACCAGCCTGGGCAAACTGTGCAAAAATGCTGGGCCAAAACCATTTTGCTGAGCCAAACAGGCATGTTTTGGCTTCCCTTCATCCAATTTTAATGTGCAGGGTCACATAATCAGCACCGCTAGAGATGCTCTAAGGTTGTGAGAGAGAACTGACCCATTGAGAAGGCGGTGGGCTGGCATCCATGCCCAGGGGCAATGGCGAGGTTCCGTCATGACGATGTCGAGGTGGGCTACGCCTCGACATCTCCGCCTCCTCCTTCCTCCACCTCTTGCTGCCCTAACAAGTCTCTCTGCTAATAGACCAACGCCAATAAACCCTAAAATCAAATGATGCAAAGATGGGTCCAACAAGCTTTTTCAGTGGATATTTCAGATGATGAAATGGCAGGAACAGGACTCCTCCTCCTCCTCCTGCCGCTGCTGCTGCTGCTACCACCCTTTTTCCCCTTTCAACAAAAATCTTTAGGATGCAATTCGAGGAAGGATCCGAATCGGGCTCGACAAAATGGGGCCGGTTAGTATGGTGATCAAACCGATTCAATAATGTGCAGAAACGCATCTGATCCACTACAGCTTTGGAACTTCAAATCCTGTTTCGCTGTCTTTGTTTTGAATCGTCAGCCGAAACTCTATGTTTTACCGACGACATCAGCAGCTTGTGATCTGCCCTCGTACTACTTCTTGGCTCCTCGGTGTTGCAACAAAGCAATAACATAGTCAGATTTGCGTGATCAAGGTGCAAATCTGCGCTGTGCAACATAGTAATCAATGACATAGGAGTCAAAAGGGAGCGCCACGGCAGCTAAGAGAATTCCAGGAAACGCGTGGAAACGATTGTCGTGAGCAACACTAAGGAAGTGTGCAGCGTATAAAACATATTATTCGGTGCCCGCGATGCCCGCGATTCCATTCCAGAACACTTTCTAGGCCAATTATGCCGTGGGATTTTACCCTAAACGCCCTCTTCTTGGCTGCTCTTATGTACA
>Ga0209208_10012575_pt1 | contig 10689 bp, 4 predicted proteins | sample S1TSphfallax_3_FD_187694 | JGI IMG/M metagenome (GOLD analysis project Ga0209208, IMG submission 187694) | Host-associated microbial communities from peat moss isolated from Minnesota, USA - S1T2_Fd - Sphagnum fallax MG (SPAdes) (version 2) | ecosystem: Host-associated > Plants > Peat moss >... | reverse complement strand
AGTTGTGAGAAGTTGATCATTCAACACATTGGGATGCAACAAGGTCCTCACCTTGTTGAGGTTGCATTCATCCCCACAACTTGAATGTTTGATTTCATAGTTGGTAAAGAAGGTAAAGATGGTGGACGATGTTTTTTTTTTTTTGCAAAAAATGCATCATCCACCTTGATAATGATTTGCGACAATTGTGAATAGCTAATGGTTTCAAGTTTTCAAGGTTCGAAATTTAACTTCTATTACATTTTTACACCAATATTTGCATACATATTATTAATGTTCACCATTTGAATTAATTTACTATTCTATAAACATGAAATATGTGACTAATTTTTTGTTTTGTGATGCAATTTATGTTCATAAGTAGCACTAAATTGGTTGTTGGTTCTTTGTAGGTACTAATGTCAATATGGTCCCAATGATCTCACAAATGTTGTGAAAGATGTTGCACAAAACCATAATGTAATTCCAACAAAAATGGATGTCAATGAAAAGTAATCCCATCAAGGGCAAGCAACAAGGGTACATGAATTTTGGGAAAAAATGAGGTGGTTTTATAAAGAAAGGATGTAGAGTTGAATTCACCATTAAAACATTATATTTGCTCAAGCATGTATCAAAGTTATGTTTCATTCAACGAAATCATGTTAATCAAGATGGTCTACATGTCCATGGGGATTTAAAGATGGGTGATAGATCTACATTTGTTGCGCATTTGTCACAAAAGATCAAGGATTTTGTGATGGAACAATTTAGGCTTGGACTCATAATGTGTCAAATTATGGCAAAACATAGGCAACATGTGAAAACATCATGTTATGGACATGTGAATTAAATAGAAAAATGTTCCTCACTGAGCAAGATCTTAAGGTGTTGTCTAGGAAATTGGCTCGAGAAACATATTAACTACATAAGAATAATGTGAAAAGTGTGTGTATGTGGGTTCAACACAACTTCAATTCAATGTTTTACTATCAGATGAACCTAGAGTATATGTGGATGGTGGTCTCATTGGGCAAAACATGCCTTTCACTCTCAGTATCCAAACACCATGGCAAATGGAAATGATGATTAAACATGGGCACCAAGGGGGTGTTGTAATTGATGCAACCTTTGGGACAAATGAAAAAAAGGTGATACATTATGTCTCACACGTAATACATGCACATGTGATCTAATATAATATTATATATGTTATATAATGTCATTGAAACATTAATAGGATAAATCAATATTGGACATAAAAAATACATGTAGAAATTTGAAATTGTTAATAGATCATTCATTATATATCTCTTGTCAATGTTCAACTAACATATCTTTATTGTGATGTAGTAGTTCCCCCTTTATACCATGATGGTGTTTGACCAATGACACAATGGCATTCGTATAACATATTGCACCACATCATGATGAGGATTTGACACCATGGATGCACACTTTGACTAAAAGCATTCACAAATATCACCCATCACTGCATCCCAATGCTTTCATTGTTGATTGTGCCCAAGGGGAAATCAACTACATCAAGTAAAATCCTTACCCCTTCCAATTTCTATTCAACAAATTGCCAACTATTTATTATTCACGTCACTTGCTCCAACAAAGGTAACATGCGTAATGTATAATGCATTTTCTTTTTTACGTGACTATTTGGCCAAACATTACCTTTTCTTATGTTTGTGGCATGTGAAAAGAACATGGCAAAAACAAGCATGTATCAAAGTCTATGCAAAAACTTTGGGTTCATGAATAACAAATGCCAACAATTGTTTGTGGTTGGGCCGACCTTATTGGGGGGATAGTTGATTCTTGACACAAATGTGACATTGTTTTACTTTGATGATGGTCTAACACTAGTCGTATCATATAAAAAAACCCATTTGCAATACACCATCCACAACCCAACATCAAAGTGGACATGTTATAACTACGTCAATGCACAACATGGAAACATTTACAAAGATCAACTCAAGGTTTTAATGTTTATTCACCCAACCTTGCAAATGGCATAATCGTTCAGTTTTATGGATCATTGAAAGGGACTTCTTAAGGTGTGTTGAAAAACCTACTTAATCCACAAGTGGGTACACCCCCCCACATAATGAACATTCCACCTACACCAATTCATAAGTTGACCACCCCAATACAAGTTAATTTAGAGGAACAAACTTGAAGCATGGCATTGGATATGGTGGATGCAACCAATGGGAATCAAGTTATCTTTCAAATTTTGATGACAAATTTTTGCTATGCACAAAGCAATCAAGCAAAGGTTGTGGAAAAGTTACAAAGTGAGTTACATAACCCAATAGGCCCAAACCTTGTGCTTCTACCAATTGAAGATGGACAAAGGTTTAACCTCAAATGACGCTTAGACTTTTTGGCTTGTGGGCATAAGCCAAAATTGCAAAAACATGACTATCATTAGCACCACCTCAATAAACAAAACATTGGTACATTGGTACATAATACATTGATACACTAATTTTCAATGACATGGTATGGACCGATGCTTCAAATATGTTGTTCAATAATATTAAAACAATGTGTCGCTAATATGTCAATTTTAGCCTCCCCAATTTTACAACCTCACATTAATCATATTTATCAATTTTCATAACCTTATCACAATTTTTGTTTAAATGAATTTTATTCCAAAGGTGATGAACTTTAATATTATCAAACAAATTCAAGCTTACAATATGTTTTTTAAAGCTTGAATCTTTTTGAAATAATTGTTTGCATCCAAATGTTGAATCATCTAAGGAATTAATTCACTAATGAATTAGAATAATAGATAGATACATTATTACAATGATACATTCACACATTAATAAATAAACACATTAGCACATTGACACATTAATACACATACAATCATGCATTCATATAATAATAGAGTCATAAACAAACACACCTCCATCTCCACTAACACAATAAAATAATGACATAGTAGTACAATTACACACTACTACAATAATACATTCATACATTAACATGGACTAATACATTGACACACACTCATTAACACAGTCATAAACAAACAAACTACTACACTTACACACTAATACATTGTCACACTAACACATTGATAGACTAATTCATGATTACAAACTTTGATTAAAATGAAACAACGTACTTCATAACATTGCAATAAAATGGATTAATAATTCACAAAAATCATATATACATGCACATTACCACCCAACCGTAAGCACCAAAATGGGGTCTAATAGAAGTCTTTAGTTCATAAAAACTCCAAAAATTTGTTTAATGTATCCTATACCCCCATTTGGGCTCCCCTCATGTACAAAAGTTAGCCTCCATACTACTTAATACTTATGATACACCCAATCCTCTTGCCATTTGAAAGCCACCTCACCTACATTCTAAGGGCCTTGTGAATTTTGCACGCCTACAATCACATCCAAGAAAATATAATAATTACTAGGTTTTGTTCATGTGACAACCAATGGTTTATATGGTGGCAAATGGCCACAACTCACGTCCTTAACTTCAAGCTCCTCCATAAGCTTCATAATGGTCTACTTTTGATACTTTGAAGGATCAAATTAATGGTGCACTTTAAAACTCACTTAAGATCTGCACTAACACATAAGGTGATAAATTACACATCTAATGGTACAATGATACAAATTGACTATTATATATTGACATTCTAATTATTATGTTTTGAATGTATCACAATGACAACATTGGTGTTGAAAACCAACCTTGGGTTCTTCAATCGTTTGATTTTTCAAACATGCCATGTAAGCCAAGTATAGGCAAAGGTTATGTGAAATAACATATTCACACTTCCAATTCCCAACCTATGTAAAGATGGGGACATTCAACATTGGACCAATTCATTAAATGTAGGATCACTAGGATGGACACCTCATAACAACAAGGCCCCATGGATCCACCTATTAAAAATGTCACATACTAAATAATCATGTATTTCAATCTTGGAGTCAAAATGAAAGGTGTGAGAAGTTTTCAACACAAGCAAACTCCAATGTTCCTCACCATGATAAGGTATTACCACAATGTCATATTTAGTTTTACCTCCACCCAATGATAGGTGAGACTTGGCCCATCCCATGATGGCCTCCAACTTTATAATTCCAATACCACCCCTTGTACCAAAACATAATTTCTTCAAAGATGGGGTGATTTAAACACTTGCCACAAATATTGCCTTTTGAATGTCTAGAATGTAATTGAAATAATGGCTAAAATTTAGGAAATCCGTCATGGAACCCCCCAACCAAGCCTAAGGTTGCCAAAACTTGGCAAATTCTAAATTTGTAATGTTCATTCAAAATGTGGTTGTTTTCCAAATGAAAAACAACATTGGGATTTGTTGCCCCGGTCTCCAAAGAACATTGATTATAACATAGTTTATCAATGTAAGACCATTGTTGATACAATAATACACATGATAAAGATCAAAATGCAAATGAAAAAAAGAATATTGAATGTGTTTGTGAAGGGGAAAATTGTATTGGATGGATTGAATCATTTCTAGTACTTTGAATTTTCCAAGGAAAAAAAGTTAATAATAACTAAAGATGACACATTCACATGCCTAATAGATATGATTTACTATGTTAACTTACCATATCAACATATCATTTGATACACTGAACTTGAAGACAATATGATTGAAAAATAAATTATACCTATGGGAAATGGCAAAGGTCAATCAATCATTGGCATCAAATTCCTTTGCTAAGTTCTATGATTGTAAGTCACTCAAGGGTGTTTTATTTTGGCCCAACTACATACCAATTTTTCTATGTTTATAAATTTGTGAATTTGACATTTTGTGAACAACCATAGTATCGTCATCCAAAGGCATTGGAGTCTAAAGCCCAAATGCTTTCTCATATGCATATAATGTCATTTTTTTTCGTCTTTAATATCCACTAGATCGCATTTCTTCAATAGTTCCAAGGATGTTATTATTGCAACATCTCCACATCTAAAGAAATGGTTGTAAGGTGACTTATAAAATCACAAACCATTGTTAGTATTTTTTAAAACCATATATGTAATGTATCGAACAATTCTCTTTACATATGCACATTGGAAAAGACTCACCAATAGCTAGGGGGACCCATTGGATGTCCAACGCCTCACAACAATGTAAGAATTGATAAAATGCAGTGTCCTTGCATTCCTCCCATCTATCACTAGTTTAAGTCTACCATAAACCATAGAAGAAATTCAAATCGAACAAGGCCACATCCTCCAAGGCTTGCACTTGACAGGTTAATAACCAACTATAGATTTCATTCGTTATGTCCTCTCCCTTCCTATTTGCAATTGTCATTGTAGGTGATGGATATTTTGATCGGTACTGGACTACCCAAAAACATATCAAGCTTCCCTTTGAAAGGCATTCAAGGTAATTTTTAACCATCTTGAATGCCCTGCAAACAATTCTAATACGTCGATACATTGCCACATTAACATATTATAACATTAATCCATTGTAACACTGCAACATTCACATAATGCAATTCTAAAACATTAACACACTATAACATTAAAACATTGACACATTAACTACATGGTACATTGAAACATTGACATATTGAAAGATTAATTACTTGATAAACTAAAAATATTAACACATTGAAACAATAGCTACTTGATACATCAAAACATTAGCACATTGAAACAATTACTTCATACATTAAAACATTGACACATTGAAATATTTAACTACTTGATACATTGAAACATGGACACAATGATATAATGACACTAAAAGGTGTAAGATTTAGTTACCTATGTGGGGGTAAAGATGACATCCATTTATGTATATTTCCTATTCCAAACCATTAAAGAGACATATAAGGAGACTTCTTCCCCTCCCACAATGAAAAATAAGATAGAATTTCAACATTTGCATAAGCATTGGTGGTGGGATCTTTGGAGTCTAAAGCCCAACTAGTAATTTTTGTACAATTTGTGCTTCCACAACTACACAATCAAGTAAACATGACTAGTAGTAGGGGATGGGATTAATATCTAGCCAAAGTAAAGCAAACATACATGATTGACTTACAATCATGGCACCAAAATAACTTTAGCATCTTTTTCAAGATGTATCGATTAGATGAAAACATTTGTTTTGGATTCCAGTCCCAAGATGCCTCTTCAATCCATCGACAATTTTTTTTCCCATTGAAATATTATGGTATGCAAAGTTTCAGTGTGCATTAGAGCCACCTCCGTCTCCCAATTAAACAATTCAACCTCGAATGTTTTCATGCATGTTGATATGAAACATAAGATATCAACATCTTGATTTCGTTAAAATGGTTGCATTTCGTTGATATCAAGTTAAGTTGTGTAAAAAATTGTTAATAAAGTCATGCACAAATTCATAAGAATTTTGGAATTGTGCCATAACATCCACATTAGAAGGAGAAACACACAAATAAAATGAAAAAATACTTCACAATTCATGATATGCTTTGTGGGGCTCATACATATAATGTAACCTAATTCATTGATACATATAGCTAACTTGATACCTTGGTATATACATGTAATATGGTACATTGATAATATGTGTAACCCAATACACTAATATCAACATTTAACATAATACATTGATATAATATATTAATGTATGATGCAAATGAGGTTACAAGTAATAAACCATTAGAGTGAAATTATTCATACCACCCCAATGCAATACTAATGGCCAACTATAACTTAAAGGGTTGTTGTGAATGTATTAGTGGCTAGAAAGTGCCAAAAGGTGTTGGCAAATTTGGATGGATTTTTGCTTTTCCATTCCTAATTGACAAGCCTCATCCTACTTTTTAAGACATACCATAAACCATGTGCAAGATGTGCTTGTGGTTTGATTAGCCTTGGCAAATTCTTCTCAAGTTCAATAGCCTTGATTGTGGTTTTGTGGAACACATCCTGTCATTCTTGAACCAACTTTAACTTCCTTTTGCCTTTATCCAAAACCTTATTGCATTTTATGGAATTCCCTTTGGCAAACTCATTTTCTTTTTCATTGGCAAGGTCAGTTGTGCAAGTTGGTGTTGATGAAAAAAACCACAATCTATCCCACCTATTGGTTGGAAGCAAGCCATGAGAAGTGTAAATGCTAATAGTGGAGGAGGGGGAACTACATATTTTGCAAGTGTGACAAATTTCTTTTACACTATAATGACAACCAGAGGTAGGTGAGGTGGAATAGGATCAGTGAAGATGTAGGAGGAGGTGGAATAGGAGCTGAAGATGGAGGAGGAGGTGGAATGGGAGTTAAAGGTGGAAGAGGAGGTGAAATAGGAGTTGAAGATGGAAGAGGTGGTGGTGAAGGAGGAGGTGAAGACAAAGGGGGAAGAAGAAATGAATTTGGGATGGTTAAAATGACCCTTCCCTTGGACACAGGTGAAGATACAAGGGGCACCATAGGGGTGTGTTTCACACCTTTTAGTTTTTCAATTGAAGCATTAAATTTGGTACCTTACATAATGCAAAAATATTAAATTATTATTTATCAATAAAAGAATGAATTGATTGTACATATTATTTAATACAATGATAAATAGATTTTAATACATCGATACATTGATACATAGTTCATACATAAGTACATAAGTCTAATTCATTGATTTAATATATTGGTACAATATGTTAATACATTAATACATTGATACATTGAAACTTACATTAATAAATGATACATTCATACACATTTTTATGCAATTGAAATAATACAATGACATTTTGCACCTTTGTAAACTTTTTGGGGTTTTGTGTGTCTTTTTTCTTTGTAGATTTCACCTTATTGACATCCAAGTCTATTTCCTTTTTAGTTTATGCTTCCTGTATTAATACATACAATTTGATATATAGTTATATATGTGTACCACTTAATGCATAAAATTGTATACATTGATATCCATAGTTTGTTACATTAATACATATGGGGTTTGAAAACTTTAAAATTATAGTAAGACAAAGTGTAGTTGATTTCACACCTTTGTAAGTTTTTTGCGCCTTTCAATAATTCTTTGTTTTATAGCCTTCACCTTAAATTTTGCCTCTTCTTCACTTGTGTTGCTCCTATGGTTTCAAGCTCTTTTCAATCCATTATTCTTCCCCAGGGCTTTTTCAAGCATTGAAATATTTCCAACTACAATTTGCACATTTTATTTTCTTTTGCCAAACTCAAACATAAGATAAGGTTTCAACATGAGCTTATTGTACCTTGTTCATCCAAGGCTTGATTACAACCTTGGATAATTTGATGATGATTAAATCAAATCTTGTTGGAGAAATATGCATGGCATTTGCAACATTAGATAGTTTTAAAAAATATGATTGCATTATTGTATCAATTGTTATATTTTGGTCCAGCCTTTGTAGGTAACATCAATCTTAATGGAAAGGGTAATTGATTTAGTATTTGACATATTTGCACAACTTGAAAAAAATCAACAAAAGTTATAAAAATTTATACATTGTCAGATTGTTACATAATGCATTGAGACATTGGTACATTATGTATATTGACACATTGATACATTTATACAATATGTAACATAGCCAAATATTAGACACCTAAACATTGAGGTGATACATTGAAACACATAAGTCTGATAACAACATTATGGAAATAGAAACTAACATGTGTACAACATAGAAATGGATGTAGATAAAATATTATGTAAACACAACAAATGGCACTAAAAGATCTTACAACTAAAGTAGTAACACATTACACAAAGCATGTTTTCAAATAGAAACACAATTAACATTGATAAACGATGCAAATATAATGAAAAATGATAGCCAAAATGTTTTTCTACAAAATGTTTTTTTCAAATAAATATGTTTCATTACACTATGATTGAATGGGCAATTCAAATATCAAACGCTTTATGAAGATACAACAATGTGAGCATGTGTGGCCACACCAAATTTACAAAGTTTCATTATGGCATTAATCATAATGCACCAAAAACACTAAACATGTACCTCCTCCTTAGCAAAGATGTGCTTGGGGATAAATTTCAAGTTGTTTTGGATCAATGATCAATTTTTCGAAAAAATTCAAATTTCAATGTCCTTCAACACTCCCTTTAAAATGAAATATACAACATAAACTTTATTTCAATTATACGATCATTTCCATGCCAAACCAAAATAAAAATAAGAAAAATGTGCATTGTCATAACAAAGTAACACAATTGTCTTCTTCATCACAAATATCAAAGATTAAAAATAATCCAAAAGAGTAATAAGACTTATTTCAAAACATGGTTTCAAATGCACTTGATAGTATCCCAATCTACCATTGGCATATGTTTCAATTAACACCATATCTCAATCTAATAGAAAGTTTATGGTCAAAGGTTGACAAAAGGGCGAAGTTGCACGTGTCTATTTATCGCATAAGTTTTGCACAAACAAGGAGGGTGCAAAAACTTTCATATTTCCTAGTACCAATTGTTTACCTTAAGTAGGTCCAAGATCTCATCCTTGGAAATAACACAACAACATTAGGAAGCAAGCATGTGAATGTGAGCCTATGAGCATGAACATGTGAATAGGAATGGATATTATTGGAATATTCAAATGACATGGATGAAATATGACTAGAATATTTCTATGCCACATAAGATCGACATGGAAAATATTCTGCCACATGTACATGGATGAAAGTCATTCAATGGATGTAAAATTTGGATGAAAATTGAACATCAAGAACTTTTTGGATGATAATTACAAGTTGATGAATTATTTGGATGAAACATTTGATAGGTAGAAATGAATGGATGGAACTAATTCCAAAACAATTATGACGATTGAAAACCACAATGCATGGATGAAAGTTATAAGAAGGATGAAATATTTGGATGAATGTGGAGCATGAACGAAATTTTGGATGATAATTGGAAGTGAACAAATTATTTTAATAAAACTTCCAACTGATTGAGTGTATGGATGAAAGTAATTCCAACACATTTATGACAAATGGACATTATTAGATTCACATAATTTTCATGTCCAAATTCATCCGGGAAGGTTACATTCGATGGACCTACATTACAATGTAAACATGTGAAACAATAACTTGTGTAAATTAGATCAAATCACATAGCAAATAAAGGGTAGAAAATCCACGTAACGATGCAATGGGAAAATGCTTGAAAAATTAATGAATAATGCACTACACACATAATGTTGAAGAATAATTTCATTTATGAATCAGAATAAATTACAAAGGAAAAAAACCTATAATAGTCCTATTTAACAACAATCTAATGACTTTGTAACCTAATTTACCTCTAGGACTTTGGCACAATGTAATAATCTATGAACTTCATTTGTAATTTTCATTTTGAAGGGAGCATTGAAAAACAAACACTAAAGGTGGAATTTTTTCGTAGAACTCATCATTGTTCTAAAGCCAATACATTTTATCCCAAGCGAATCTTTGCTAAAAAGGAGGAAGTACATTTTTAATTTTGTGGTGCACTATGATTAATGCCATTATGCAATTTTGAAATTTTGATGTGGCAACATATGATGTTCACATTATTGTATCCTCATAAAACATTTGATATTTCAATTGCCCATTCAATCATAATGTAATGAACCATGGTTCTTTGAAATGAACATTTTGTAGAATATCATTTT
>Ga0209208_10012574_pt1 | contig 10690 bp, 9 predicted proteins | sample S1TSphfallax_3_FD_187694 | JGI IMG/M metagenome (GOLD analysis project Ga0209208, IMG submission 187694) | Host-associated microbial communities from peat moss isolated from Minnesota, USA - S1T2_Fd - Sphagnum fallax MG (SPAdes) (version 2) | ecosystem: Host-associated > Plants > Peat moss >... | reverse complement strand
AGAAGCACTCTGTCTTCAATGGACATACCGTGAGAGGGCAAGGACTTAAGTGAAGGCGGTCCGAGCGCCAGGCTGCCCACCGCTCAGTGAACAGCGGCCACATCCAGTGTAGTACTTCTCCCCATCCCACCTGCCATGCTATACACATTTTTCATCACTCACTCACAGATTTGTCTCATGCACCTGATTTTGTTTTCACACCCAGTTCAGTAACATTCATCTAGAACCCCAACCCTGTAGACAGAATCAATTGCTGAAAAAGTTCTCACCTCTCCTGGAAGGGCTGCCTGAAGCCTGTTGTACAGCAAAGGTCGCATGGAGCGGAATTGTCGCTCAAATGATGTTGGTGCACTGCCATGGAGATGACAGCTGAAAATGTCAGAATCTATCGCCATCAATGCCATGTCAAGTCTGGTCAGCTCTCCCTTTTTCAAAAGATGCCTACACACACAGTCTTGGGATTGCAATTATCAAGCCACAATTTTGTCCAAACACATGTTGGGATATCCCCTACTAAGTGTGGGGGTGATTACTCACCTGTATGGCACCACATAAGGAGCAACAACAGCACAGGGCACACGATACAGCTCTGCCAAGTGCCACCCCTCCTGAAAGCAAAGACAAACCAAGCAAGCAGTGTAAGGGACATCAGATGTTCAACTAGCAAATGTTCACAAAAGCCAAGTGAGGGGAAAAACATGCAGAACCAAACTAAGGGCAAAGATTAATATAGAATGACTGATCAAGAAAACCTGTCTGCCCTAAATGGACTGCATTCAGATACATGGAAATACCCAAAGCTTATGTTCCTGGACAAGTACCCAAGGTGCTTCATCTTGCTGAAAAATAGGGTTTTCTGAATGGACACTAAATCATGGCTGGCTGTTAATATGTATGATATATCAAACATTTATTTAGGACAAATCAACCAAGTAATGACCAAAAGAGTTGCAGGCAGTGAAGAAAACGCCTTCAGAAATACAGGAGTTTACCAAGGCAAAGAAATTGAAAATGACAAAATCTCTACTTGCATCTGATGAAAACCCCATCACATTCTCCATGGCAGCTATGCATTCTTCACGATGGGCATGCTCAATAGTGTCTTTCCAACATTTAGATTCTTGCCAACCTATTCGTGGAGAAGAACATCAATGATGTTAAAAAAAAGCATTGTTGCATCAGGAAATGACTCAAACCCTGTCCTTGAGTGTCTAACTCTACAATGAAGAGAGAATAACCTTCTTCTTCTTCTTCTTCTTCTTCTTCTTCTTCAGATCTCTTGTGTGGAGAGTCTGAAGAACCTGTGATCTCATTTCCAAACAGATAATCACCTTCACTTCTAGGTGATGGAACAACTGGAGGGCTGGAGATGGAGATGAACGATACACCAGCTTCAGATAAATGAATTTGCAAATTCTGGCCAGCAAATGCACATCATCAGTTTCCTTATGAACAAAACCCTAAACCCTAAACTCTAAACCATTTGAGGTGCTAAATCCATAGCAACAATGACCACAGCAACTAGCAACTGAAAATGACACTCACACACATTGCAACATGAGATAAAGCTACACACTAAATCACATTGCATATGAGCATCATGATCATCATCATGCTGAAGAAGTGGGGTCGTTGCATATCACACCTGATGAGCAGCATGTGTTATGAAAGTGATGGCAAGGCTCTTCTTGGCCTGAGCCAAAGCTGCCACCACTACCTGGTTCCGGTTTCACAAACCCCAAAAAGTATAGTGAGCAGCACGCTACAGAGTTGCAACCTTATCATTTCCTTCTTGCTCAAACTGGGTTATGGATCCCAACAACAAGTCCAATGGCCAGATTTTTCAGTTACAGCATGGTTCCCCTAAACCCTAAACCCTAAATCCCATGTTACAGCATCCAGTTTGAGCGGATTCTTCATGCAACTGAGTGATTCAAGGAAATCGGTTGAAGAAAAATGCCAAAGTTCTTCCAGCAGACACACACGCACTGGCATCATCATCGCTTTTCCCTTCACAGTCAGAAAGCTGCAACCAATGGGTTCTCGAGACAAACCTTATGTAACTCCGAAGACTTTTACAAAGGAAATAGGGAAGAGGGAGATTTACGCGAAACTTACAGCGACTGGAAGAACATCGCCCCGAGTTCCGAATGCAAAGACTGCAACTCGGGAGTCTCGCTGCTGTCTCCCTCCCCTTGAATCCATGTTTGCGAACTCCTCCTCCTCCTCCTCAGGAACGAAAGTCCGAGATTCATCAGAGAACTTTCACATCCTAATATATCTCGTTCTCTTCCAAATTCAAAGACAAAAAAAAATCAGCTGGACCCAGAGGACATGAATCTCAAGAGGTAGATAGCAGCAGCAGGACCAACAAGTCAGCTCCCAGGTTTGGCAGGGTTTAGGGTTTAGGGTTTTGGAATGGCAGCAATCCATTGTTCATCTTCAATTAAAATTATATATGGAGCTATGGAGTTTGTGAAAATCCTATGAACTCCAACATGGGTTCTCAACTTCTTAAACACCCCTTGGAGGGGTTTCTCATGCTTTTGCATCATAGCTCACTAAAGGTGACAATGTCATTCATTCTATATAATATCAAGCATAATTCAACCTTGTTAAAATCTTGTTCATAATTTCTTTTAATAGTAATTACTGTCACTAAATTACTTTCAATGGTGGAATAATTAACTTTAAATTATTATGATAAATTTTAGTAATTCAAATTTACTAGAAGTAGGTAGGAGGAGTGTTTGAAAACTATTTTCATTGTTTTAGGATGATTTTTTTGTGATTTTTTTACAAAATGGGTAGGTGGAGAATGTTTTCATTGTTCAAAAAAAAAAAAAGGAGTTTGTAACTTGACTTTGAAAAATAATGTGAGAAATTTTTTTAAAGGATAAATAAGTCCCATGTGTATTGTAATACCTTGGCTAGTTTCACACCAAGTTGTGTAATAATAATTATATTTTTGCCATTTGCTTTTGACATCATAAGTTTTCATTTTTGAAGATTAAGCAGTTTCCTAAAAACACAAGATATAGTCTTCAATAACTATATATTATTATAGTTCCCGATGCTACTATGGGGTAAAGTAAGGTAGGTGCACCTACTCAGTTATACATGGGCTACCACCTTGCCTAGCCACGGGTTTGAGTATGGGTTATGTAGGGAGTTATCAAGAGTTACCTAAGGAACTATTCAAGGGCTAACTAATGATTTTTTATCTTAGGAAATACGAAGGGACTATTTACGGGCGTCTACATAGGGTTTATTTAGGAGACTATCTAAAGGCTTTTTAAGAGTTTAGGAATAATTATGAGGTTATTTTTTTGGGGTTCCATAGGGGACTATTTAAGGGATACCTGGAGATGACCTAATGGCCTACCTTGGTTGGGATGCCTAGGGATTTTGTAAGTAAAGGGATACTTAGGGAGCTACTTATGAGCTTACATAAGAGGTTATTTAATGATAAAATAGGGAGTTATTTAAGCAAATTTGACTTAGATAAAAGGGTACCTAGGGTCTTACATAGGACTTATTATAAGGGCTATTATAGTCTTAATTTAACATCATAATCAAAACCCGTAATCCTTATACCCACTCATAATTAACCCCCTGAACCAAGAGTGCGATTTAAAATCTAAGTCTTCAACCTTATGAAAAAAGGGTTTTCATAACCTTTGCTTTAAACTCATATTTTTTTGTTATGGGTGGGAACTAATAAGTGGGAGCACTTCTCACTCATTTTTTTGCTCTTTCATTTTTCACTTGAGTTCTCATTCAAGTTGAAAGGTTTTTTCATTTGTAGATCATGGTTTCATGGTTTTAGTTCTAGGGGACATAGTTTTAGAAATTCTAGATCAAATAGTTTTACTCTTCATCTTCAAGTGACAATGGGTTGTAGATGTTTACATGCATGGATTGACAAAGACAATGTGCTTTTGTAGCTACAATTGTTGTTGTTAACTCATCTGACATGTTCAATGCCAATGAGTTAGAGGCATAGGTCATTCAATGGATTCAAATGTGGGAGTTTGCAATGTGCTTGTTATTATGTTAGCAACATCATGGTTGTTTAAAACTTTGCCAACTTCACTTTGGCCAAGTTTGATGAGTCATGCACAATCTACAAGTGAGCATCACATTCAAGTTTTGGATTTAAGGTTTACATCAAAGTTTTAATTTTAATGATTTGGATTGAGATTTTAGGGTTTAGATTTAGGGTTTGGATTAAATTTTTGTTTTAGCATTTTAGATTAGGGTTTTAGTTTTAAGGTTTAGGATTTAGGGTTTGAAGGCTTTGGATTTAAGGTTTTGGATTAGGGTTTTAAGGTTTGGATATAGGGTTTAAATTAATTGTTTTGTTTTAATGTTTTAGATTATGGTTAGGGTTTTCTATGGATTTAAGGTTTAAGGTTTTGTACTTTGCATTAAAGTTTTAAAGTTTGGATTAAGTTTTTGTTTTAACGTTTTAGATTAGAGTTTTAGTTTTAAGGGTTTGGATTTAGGGTTTTTTGTTTTGCATTGGAGTGTTAGTGTTTAGATTTAGGGTTTGGATTTTTTTTTAATTTAATGCTTTAGATTAGGGTTTTACTTTTAAGGTTTAGGATTAAAGTTTAGGGTTTTATGCTTTGGATTAAAGTTTTAAGGTTTAGATTTAGGGTTTGAATTAAGTTTTTGTTTTAACGCTTTAAATTAGGGTTTTAATTTTAAGGCTTTGGATGTAGGGTTTTAGGTTAAGGTTTAAGGTTTTGTGTTTTGCATTAAAAATTTTGGGTTTAGTGCTTTGGATTAAGATTTTAAGGTTTAGATTTAAGGTTTGAATTAAGTTTTTGTTTTAACGTTTTAAATTAGGGTTTTAATTTTAAGGCTTTGGATGTAAGGTTTTAGGTTAGGGTTTAAGGTTTTGTGTTTTGCATTAAAATTTTTGGGTTTAATGCTTTGGATTAAGGTTTTAAGGTTTAGATTTAGGGTTTGGATTAACATTTTATTTTAGCACTTTAAATCAAGGTTTTTGTTTTAAGGCTTTGGATTTAGGGTTTTGGGTTAGGGTTTTAGGGTTTTGTGCTTTCCATTAGAGTTTAAGGGTTTAGTGCTTTGGATTAGGGTTTTAAAGTTTAAATTTAAGGTTTGGATTAAAATTTTGTTTTAGCATCTTAGATTAGGGTTTTTGTTTTAAAGCTTTGATTTAGGGTTTTGGATTAAGGCTTAGGGTTTTGTGTTTTGCATTAGAATTTTAGGGTTTAGTGCTCTGGATTAAGGTTTTAAGGTTTAAATTTGGGGTTTGGATTGAATTTTTGTTTCAACGTTTTAGATTAAAGTTTTAATTTTAAGGCTTTGATTTAAGGTTTGGATTAGGGTTTAGTCTTATAATTAAGAGTTGGGATTTACAAATGATCACCACATTTGAACTATCTCTTTCAAAATTGACCCTGGAATAATAGTTTTTACAATTCATTTTGTATATGAAACATGATAATGTTTCCATGTATGATGAATTTGTATGGAATTGGTCAAAGAATGTAGTTTGTGATGATGCCATTTTCATTGCATCTTGCATTAATGATGCAATTGGAAATGATATTTGATGGCCCATAGCACATGAGTGGGTTGTGTTGGGCATGAATTTGGCAGAATTCCAAGGTTACATTGGGCTCATTGATGGCATGTTCATAAAGATTTGCAAACCTTGGAATGATGGGGTCCACAAAGTTTTGTTCAATGGGCAAAAGAAGATTTATTCAATTTACCTAATTTCTAGGTTTTAAATTCTTACCATGACATTACCATTTTGCGTTAGTTTAAGCTACATAAGAATTGGCATTAATCTTTTTTGCATGGTGATGAATATTTTGAGTATTTGTTGGGAGATCTTAGCTACTTAGGTGAAGAGATGTTCATCATGAGGAGGATTGGGAGGTGTGAAATAGGTCCTCATGCTAACTAAGGTGTTATTAAGACCTATAACAAAATGCATGTTGGGTATAAAGTGCGAGTGGAATGGGGGATTGATGGATTGAAAAAGAAATGGAGATGGTTTACGAAAAGGTTTGATTCCACAAAGCCAAAGTACACACTTTTGTTCAAAGCTACAACTATATTGACAAAGTTTATGCACAAATGCCAAATGGACTTCACATTTGAAGTCATTTACGTGAATAGTTGCCATACCCCATTGACCATGGGTGAGACAGAGACTTCTAATTCTACAGGTCTAAAATTTGTTTAACTTTTGTTTTGAATTCCTCTTCACTAATAACCCCTAACTTCCTAATAGTTTTCAGGTTGTTGATTTAACCCTGTTTGTTTTGCCAACAATAATTTGCATATGTGCCTACATCAGAACTAGGCATTATTCTGAATCCACTTTCATGGTGGATGCCATATGCTTGATGTTTTATGATTATTGCTACAAATATTCACCTTTTGTTCTCCCTTTATTTGTTGGAGCTAGAGTGGAAGTAGATGAAGGGCTCGAATCTACAACAAACCCAACTAATGGAAGATATGTATCCATAGATATGGATGTAGGAATAGATGGAAGAGCATATCTAGGAATAAAGTTTGAAGTAAATAGGGTTGTTGGACTATTAATACCTAGACTTTGTCGACGTTTCAAAACATTGCGCATGGCATGCCCATCTATTGATTTCAAGCTTACCAACACTTCTTCATTTTGCAAAACCACTATGTTTGATCCCTCTTCATTTGATGTCCCTATTTTCAACTCATGTAATGTTTTTCGCAACCTTTTTTTTCAAGTTTCCTCTTGGAACTTTGATTTTAAATAGTTAGACTTATATGAAGCATAAACAACCTTCCACACTACATTATGAATGAGTTGTGTATTTTTGGACTTGTTTTTGCTATAGATGGCAAAGTGATGGTTATAAACAACACACATGCTACTCAAGTGAGTGGACTCCACAATGGCATGGTTTCCTTTCTCCCGTTGTGGTGCTTTTGACACATGCATAGTCAAGAAGTTTTCTCCATGTTGAAAACCTTCCACCCCAACATAAATAGACCCATCCATACCTAAAACACCTTCAAACTTCCACATCATATTATTTCGATCTCTTTTTCTTTGTCTCTTTTTGTGTTTCTATGTTTCTCTCTTTGCTTATTTATTTCTAAATCTTTCAGTTTCTCTCTTTTAGTCTCTTTCTGCTTCTCTAACTCTATCTTTGCCTTTATGTCTCTCTCTATTTATTTTAGTTTCTATCTTTATATCTCTTCAACTCTTTGACCGTCTGTCTTTTTTTTTTTTTCTTTTTTAAGTCTTTTTTTTTTGTTGCCTCCTAGTCAATCTTTTTCTGCTTTTGTTTCAATCTATTTCTTTCAATCTTAGTCTCTCTATCTCTTTTTCTGTTTTTTTTTCTTTCAATCACTTTATTTTTTTCCATTTTTTTTAATATACTTGTACAATGACTTACACATAAATGTGTCTGTGTAGTCACATACAAATATGTGTACATATATGTATACATGTGCAACGTAATTGCACTTATACATAATTTTATAAATTTTATGCACATGTATGTCCCTTATAAAAATGATTTTAGCATGAAAAGGTTTGACGAACTAGTGTGATGGATCGGGTGAAAACTATGACTCAAACACCATTACCCATAAAAGGGCTTCCAAGTTGTAATTATTGGTAATTATGGTAAAAAACATTTTGGGCCAAACCTTGGAGAAATAGAATAAAATGGCATTTATTTCTCTCTTATGTAATTCGAGCATAAAATAATTTTTGGTTTTTTAACAAAGGACTAGTGAAATTATGAAACCCATAAAAACTACCAAGCACAAGAGGAATTACATATTAAGAATCACTAAATATGTTTTCCTATCACCCCTCAAAGCTTTAATGATACAATTTTTTTTAAAATTGGTTGTTCTTAGAAGGGCCAATTTTTTAAAGAAAATACACAAGACTATTGAACTTCTTGCATATATCAATAATGGACATTTAAGGTTAGACCATAATTTGGAAAACTTTGGGTAACATATCCCAATAGTTGATGTATAGTAGGAATATTGGTCACCAAACAAGGGGTCTTTTTAAAGAAGGCAACCAACACCTTATTACATTTGGTTCGGTCCTTATAATTATGAGTCGGACATGGCATGTATTTTTTTAAATGGCTAAGGTTACAAAATCAAACAAACTAAAACCCATGGTTTAGACACATTTCCATATGGGATTTCTACATAAAGATGGATTTTTTCCAATAGTTTTTGTAACCTTACATACTTGAAATATTAAAAATATTATTTATGTATTACTTGAGGTAGTTTAAAATTCCAATTAGCAAGGTTGGTTCATTACAAAAATTTCTATGTTGGAAGAAAAGTGACTAACAAGGATGTGCATGGTAGAATTAATTATTTTTATGGTTGTTTATTATAGCTAGCTATCATTTTTCATTTGGTTCTACCGAAAAACTCTAAGTAGTTATGTTTGTTAGGACACGTATTTAAGTAGTCGCAAGAAAACAATTTATTCAATCCTTTATAAAGTTCTACATTTGGTGGAAGGATTTGATTGAATGCATTGGTCTATGCAACTTGAAACAAGGTCTTTGTAAAGCAAGGGGATAATGTGCATTCTTGGTCTTGCAAACTTTAGTTTCTGCAACAAAAGGTTGTGGTATCCAAAGGTCTAGAGAATAGTGAACTTCTATTAAATTTCACATATTGTTGTCGACCAAGATGCCAATAAGTGAATAGGTAACATTGTAAGAGGATTGATATATGATTTTTGTGTAAACCAAAAGGATTGAAAATGGGAAATGTGAATGGATCAATGTATCTTGTGGTGGTTTTTCTATGATTAGATTGAAGCACATTTTTTGTAGGTTTGTAAAACATTGATAACAAGTCAAAGTGCATGTAAAGATCTGGTATTCCTCACTATTTACTTAGTTTTTGTTTGTGGTTCTAAAGGGATGGGACTAGGTGAGGTTGGCTTTGTTTACAAGCCTTGTAAAAATGTTATTACAAACAAAAGAAAATTGGGTTTGGAGGATAGTTGATTACATCCCTTTTGCGTCATATATTCCATTATGGTTTTTTCATAAATCTTTTATATTTTGGCAATATCATGACTCAACAACCTTACAAATGGTATAATTGTAAGGCATGAATTTGGGGCATACATTAAATTTGGTGGTAACTAAAGATTACCATAAGTTGTGGTTGGTTTGTTTTTTATTTTTATTAAAAAAAATATTGAAATACATGTTTTTGAAGAAGAGGTGGTGTTGATTATGTGTAGCCAAATAGCTTGCATGTTGGACAAATACTTCATAAAAAGATATGCTATAGGTTTAATTTTTACACAATATGTATTATGTGAAAATGCAAGGTTGGTTTCAACAATGATCTTTTGGGATCTTCAAAGATGGTATCTAGATTTTTGGATAGTAAGTCGGACATTTAATGTAAATAGTTTTTAAAAAAAATGGCCAAAAAAAAAATGATCAACAAAAATTGATCAAAAAGATATATATTTTTATATCTTTCTATTTTTCTCTTTGTTTCTCTCTACACGTCTCCAATTCTCTCCATCTTTTTCTTTCTTTCTGCTTACGTTTCTTTCCATTTCTCTTTCTGTTGTTTAGTTTATTTTTCTTTCTATTTGTTTCTTTCTTTCTTTCTACACGTCTCTAAATCTCTCCATTTTGTTTCTCTCTATTTCTTTCTATGTGCCTATGTTTCTCTTCGTATCTCTTTATGTCTTTATTTCTCCTTTTATTTGTTTTTTTCTTTCTTTATGCCTCTTTAATTCTCTCCATTTTTTTCTTTGTTTTTTTTGGTCTCTTTTTGTGCCTTTGTTTCTCTCCATTTCTTTTTTTTGTTTATATTTCTTTTTCCACTTGTTTTATTTCTCTCTCTATTTCTTTTTCTATTTATTTCTCTTTTTCTTTGCATTTTTGAGTCTCTCCATTTCTTTCCATCTCTCTTTGTCTCTCTCTTTCTTGGCTTTTATTTCTCTCCATCTCTTTCTATTTGTTTATTTGTTTATGTATATTTTATACTTTATCTTTTTAAGCAACTGCCTAGCCTAGGTGATGTTAAATCCTAAACCAACAATGGCCATAGATGTAAAAATTCAAAAATGATTTTTAGAATTAGATGAAACATGACTAACCTTGGATTACAACTTGTTACAATACAATTAATGTAAATGTATTTGATTCAAAATTTCGTGGATCTATGAACTATTTCCTTCTTTAGTTGCATTATGGTTGTTCCAACATCAAGTCCCTTAACCCACGATTGGTCATCAAAAGAAGGTTAATGTAGGAACATGAGATGGCACTCCAACTTGAATTAATGAATATTAAGTAGTTCACTAAGCTCACTAAACTCACTAGTTCATTGTGTTCAAGATCCTAAGTAGATGAATAATAATTAGTTCATTACGTGTATTATGTTCAAGTGACTAAGTAGATGAAATGTTGACCTAATTGGGTTGATGATTGTGTAAATTTGTATGTTGAACAACCAACTCCTTGGGTTCATTGGGTTCAAATTAACAACCACATGAAATGGTGAGTTCATTAGGTTCAAGTGATTAATGATCTAGATCTCTTGAATGTTGATAAAACAAAACCTTGAAATTAACAAAATGGTCAACATAATATCAATGGAAGAACATGTTATAAATGTCCGAGTTGAA
>Ga0209208_10012573_pt1 | contig 10690 bp, 3 predicted proteins | sample S1TSphfallax_3_FD_187694 | JGI IMG/M metagenome (GOLD analysis project Ga0209208, IMG submission 187694) | Host-associated microbial communities from peat moss isolated from Minnesota, USA - S1T2_Fd - Sphagnum fallax MG (SPAdes) (version 2) | ecosystem: Host-associated > Plants > Peat moss >... | reverse complement strand
CATAATCATCATTTTTTCCTTCTCTATCTTACCCACTACAATTAAATCATTTACCCGATCAAGTACCATGCAGCAAGTTTCAGATATGCTAAACCCTAAATAGTAAAAAGTCTTTCTTCTTTTTTGCTAAGGTATTTGAAAATATATAGGGATTCAAAATGTTTCTGCTTACATTGGCACAGAATGGCACATGTGCAGAAAACCTTTAAAAGAAATTAATGGGGTAGCATTATTTCTACAACTAGAGTATTTGTGGAATATGGAACTTATATCATTAAATTGTATAGGAGAAGTGTTAGTCGAATTATTCTTGTTATTTTTACATTTTTATAGTTCATTTCATATTCAAATATTCAAATTTTCACATGAATTTTTAGACCAATCATGTTTTTAGTGATATTTAGAAAGTGCTCTACCAATTTTTTGATAATTGAAGTATTTGTAATTTTATAATTATTATAACTACATAAATTTTAACTAATGTAAGATGTGAAGTCTTCCAAATGTAAAAAATGGGTCACCTAACCATGTATTTACTCAAAGCTAAAATTTTCTTGCAGTTTTAATAAGGAACCTTTTTCCCCCAATTTTGTAATGTCTTCAAACTAAGGATCATCCACAAGAACATTTAGCCAAATTTGGCTATAGAAAGTTTTAAGATCCCTTTTACATTTTGGCTACTTGCTAGAACCTGTTGAAGATATCTTACAATTTTCAATCATTATTTTCAAAATCTGCCGAATTAGGGCATTTTTTTTTCACAAGACATCATCTGTATGTGCTTAAATCATTTATTTCATGTAAGAAACTGAAAAAATCCACCCCCAACATAAAAAGTGGTTCCAATCATGGAGTAAAGCATTGAGATTTACTTTCAATGCCTTAGATTATTCTATTGTGGCCCATGGGGTGTCAATGTCCAAGCTTCTTGGGGTTTTAACTACATTAAAGCCAAGTGGCTTTGATTTAATCATCCATTTATTCATCACTTTAAAATCCATTCAGTTGTTCAATTTTCATACTTCATCACTATTTTTTTTATTAAAATCCAAGGTATGAACCTAAATTAGGTTTTAGGTGTTTGTTACTTATATCCTGATATTACACACTAAATATCTCTATTCAGTCAAGATGAACATGATGCATGATTAGGTTAATTTGCATACCAAATTAACTTGCAATTAACAAAACCTTCATTTTCAAACTCTAAATCAATTGAAAATGCATTCCACATTTAAATACAATTTAGATTAATGGGAGGGGAAGAGGTTGTAAGACTATTTAAATATTTTTTCCTCAAGTTAAACTCCTAGGGGGGACAATAGTAAAAAATAGGTAAAATTTACATGAGTAAAAATAATAAGTTAATTAGTTAAAAATAGAGTACATTTTAATAAAATAATGTATTTAATTATAATATAAGGTATTTAATAATTTGAAATATTAAATTATAATTAATATAGGGTGGCTTTAATATGTAAATATTTTTTAAATTAGATTAATAATAGGGTGATAAATAAAAAGTTGGACATTTATTTAATACCCTTTTCAAAATGGTCATTTGATGCGCATAGATCCCAAATTTTACACTTAAGTGTGCCCTTGGGGTTAAACTTCCTAATTGGTTTTCAAATCAAGTGTTCTTGTTCCATTCCTTTGCTTTTTTCCATAATTTGGCAAAGTTTCGGTATTTCTTCCAAACTTACATACAAATTGAAATAGCCAAAATACATTTATGAAAATAAATTTGTAAATGTCTTAGAAGCAGGAATTGACGAAACACACAATAGCTTGTATGTATAATGTTTATCAAACATACTTTCACTCATATAAATTGCCTTTCAATTTATTACAAAAATATTTCACAATCTCTCAAATGCATTTATGATTAAGTATAGTAAGATTTGAACTTCATTTGTCATTTCAAATTTTACAATTGATGTCTAGGTGTATTTATGATGACATGAACCAATATGAAAAATGATTCTAAAAATGAAATGTTATAGTGGCATGCCACTTTGGTGTTTGATAACATGCCATCAACAATATTGTGCACTAAAGTTTGACCAAATAAATTCTAGATTATTTTTAGTCAATTTTTAAGAATTCCAATGCTCTCAAAATTGCATTTTGAAGTGTTTAATTGTTGGAAATCATTTCAAGGTGAAAAAATCCAACTTTGTTATACATCCCAAGTGAGCTCATGCCTAAGATATTGGGGATGGCTTGTAGTGCACACCATTATTGAGTACTAAAGTATAGTATTAAATTAATAATCAGAACAAATTGGAGTTAACAATATCCACCTTGGGCAATAGTCCAATAAGTATCATTGTTTTAGTAACCATTTATCAATAGATTTGGTGGGTATAAATTTGGAATCGAACATACTGGGAACTAGGATTTAAAATATAGTTTCATGCAAAAATAGAAAATAAATAAATTTGGAAAACTTGTAGACAATTGTAAAAATGCCTAAACTAGTTTCCAAGTTTTTGTAGCTCAATTGAATTTTTCTATTGAGAAATGTAACATGTTGTAAATAGGATAATAAGTTTTTTTTTAAATTAATCCTTGGATTTGAAATAGGAATTTTTTTCAAAGTTGCAAGTTTGCTACAAATGTATTTATTAACCAAAAAAATGATCGAACTTGTTTTGTATAACCATTTTGTGAATCAATTTGAATTCATAAATTTTCCATGGAGAAATTTAGGCTCAACAGAATGTTGAAATCATTTTTCACATATTTACGACTACTCTCAAAAGTTCACATGATGAAGGTGGACCCATTGTTCTTTACTCATTGCATATTTTTCTCACTATTAAAACATTCTTGAACAAAATTTAATTATTTTTCAGTTCATAAATATAGTAAACCCCCTTTATAATCACACCCATTTTAATCACATTTTTGTTTGTGTCACATTTTTTGGTAACCATTTGTTTTAATGAAAAACACCATTATTTAGAATCATTATCACATTCATTAGTAGCACAAAGTTTTTGCAAAGTTTTCTTTGTAAATGTGACTATAATGAGCAAAATCTAAAGCAAATATTAGGGTTTTGTAAATTGTAGTTCCCTTTGGCAATGTTAATGTTGCTTTGTGTTCAAATTGTGCAGATTAACAATAATGAATCTAGTTGAAAAAAAAAAGAATTTTTTTTTATAATGAAACAAGCAAAAGATATGTGAACTTGTCAAGAAAGCAAAAAATCTTAATTAAAAAAATCTAGTTGACAAGATACAAAACTAATAGTTGAGAATCTCAAACTCAATGTAAATTATCACACTAGGCAGAAATCACAACCTTCTTCAAGTCTAATAATGAATAATAGAGCTTAGAATAACCCATATAAAAAATGTAAACCTTCTATTTTAGCATAAAAGAGTTGTTTTATAATAAAAATTTGCATTAATCACAATCTTGTAAGGGTTTATATACAAAGTACATGTTTAAATTGCAATTCGTTAGTGTCACAAAAAAAAATGCTCACCAAGGGCATGATTATAAAGGGGGTTTATTGTAGAATATCAATTGGATGAACATGAATCTAAGAATGGCATTTCAGTAATTTTAATTCATAGCATTAGATTTTGGGATTTAGAAGTATAATATGTTGAGATCCAAATATCAAGACAATATTAGAAATATAGATCCTTGAACTAAACAAAATTTTCAAATAATTAAATTAAAACTCTAGTGGAAAGACGTTTTAATTTTCCCTTTAATTTGGTTGATGACATCATGAGAAGTTATTGTCATGTCATGAATTGTGATGAAAAGGAAATAAACCTGGTCAATTTTTTATGGTCCATGAAACAAATTGTAATAACTTAGTGCTTGAAGTTTATGTAAAGACCATTCCCATGAATATGACCCACTCAAAATAAACTTAAACCCAAGTTAAATCCTATAACCTTTTTAAAAATTTATCAAGGCTTAACTTTAAAAGCAACTCATCTAGTATATCACACCCAAAACACCATGACTTCATATTAGAAAAGTTTAATTTCTTTCAATTAACTACCTAACACAAACCACATTACATTGTTTGCGAACTTTTTTGAATATGATCATGTGAATGGATTTGAATGAGGGTTGCAAATTCATGATTCATTTATCAAGAACATCTTACTATCACTTTCTATGACTCCATCCAAAGAAATATCTCAAACTACCATGTGAAACCAAAAATAAAAATGAACCTTAAATAACCATTTTTATCAGGTTGATTACTTTAAAATCCAATCATTGTACATTTGGGTCTCAATTTAATCCAAATGTCATCTAAGCTTTTGCAAGTATGTACTAGTGTTGGTGTGGTACCAAGTGTATACCATACTCATCCTAGTATTGGGTACTCTAGAAAGTTTGATACCACCCTGGTCCTAGTATGGGATCCTTTGTAAAACTTCCATACCAGCCTAGACCAGGACTTGGGTCCAAGATTGATTTTGGCTGGTATGCAATAGGTATACACTATACACCCAGTATTGAAATGGGTACAAGGCTGGTATGTGGTAGGTGTATAATATACACCTGGTATTGAAACCAGTATAAGGCTGGAATATACTTCATATTACCTCAGTTTGCTACAAGGCTGGTATCATCTCATCTAATACCAGCCTGTAAGGTCCTTTACACCAATGTTTATACATTTATACCAAGCACAGACCAATATACAACACCAACATTGGCATCCACATAATCAAAACATACATTATGCCCACAAAATTTCAAGAGATGGTGTAAAACACCATTGAATCAAAAGCATAAACTAAATTGATCTTTTGTGGCAGCACATCAGTGGGTGAATTAATTATGAAAGTTACCCACATAATTGATTAATTTTACAATTGATTCACCTACTCACTTGCTGCCACAAAAGTAGCCCACGGTTTTCCCACATGTGAACTTTTTGTACTTTAGAATAGTCAAGACCCTGCCAATTCTTTTGGGTAACAGGCCAGCAACCCCATTAGGGCTAGCTAGGTGATTCACCCAACATAAAAGGGCAAGGCCATAATATGACAGTAAGGTCGAGCCACAGATTCAATGATTTAAAAACAAAATCTACCTTGGTTAAAAGACACATTTTGGTCACTAATATCAGTGAATGACCACAGGAAGATAGTGTCATGTAATGTGATCAAGAAAATGACATAATTAGCCACCCCAGACCTTAATGTTTCTTTCAAAAGCAATCTCTCCTCAGTTTTCACATGTGAAAACCATCAGAATGTGTACAGGTGGAGCAGAGCACACAGCTTCAATTCATGTTATCAAACATGATTGGCAACTGGCACACAGAATCCCACCTCAACAGTGATTATTGCTAACAGAAAAAGAAATCATGGCTACACCAGGAGAAAAAGAACACTGACAGGTGGAAGGAACATACCAATGACAATTCTTGGTTGATGTCATGGTCACAGTTGCATTCTTTGTCTTCTTATGTTTACAAACTGCAATCAACCCCAAGTTCTGTAAATGCTGTTTTTAGCCTAATGTGAAGCTTGGTCAGCATAAGCATAAAGCCAGCTGAGCTTTTATCAACTGCAACCAGCTTGCTATCTGTCACTGTTGTCGAGTAATTATTATCATCTGCCAAAGAGCCCACCAGAGCTCCCTGCAAGTATGCCTCACATGACTTCAACAGTCCAGCTCCATGTTGCACAAAATGTTGTTGAATGAGGACCTCCAAATGCATCAGAGGTCGACGGAGCAGGTACAGCATGGACTTGCAAGACAACAAGAATGCATTCTCATTATACAGAACAGCATTTTTCTCACCCTCCGCAGTGCCCACCTGGCGGTCATATCCAGCTTCATTGAAATAGGGCTTTGCATTCAGAACAAGACCCTGAATTGAGACAAGAACTTGAAGAATGCTTGATGTTGATGGGTTCCATACTTCTGTACCTTGACCTGTCCATGTGTTGAGCAGGCTGAGGCAGACTTTACCATTCTCATACAAATTTGGGTTTAGTCGTAATCCACCTGAGTGATAGTGTGCCAGAGGGGGTGTATGGGGATATCCAGGGGGAAAATAAAAATCAAAAACAAACAAGCCATCATGGTAGGGTGTGCTTGGTGCACCCAGAATAACAGCTCTCAACAAATCCATCCGATCTTCATAAACCCGCACATAGATTGTATCAGGGAGGTTCCTCTGAAGAATGCTCCACTCAGACTGTATTTTCTTCACCCATCTTCGGTCGCTGCTTGCCTGGGCAGTCTCAGCAATGAAATGGTGATCCAATGGATCCATTACACTGTCAAAGTGCTTTATACTCTGGAAATCAACAATCTTCCTCTGCAACTCATCTCTCTGAGCTTCAGGCAATGCCTCAGGTTGTAAGAAAGACAATACATTTTCGCTGCCAGCTTCTGGGACAAGTTTTAGGTCTCTGTGCAAGTCTAGAGACTCTGAAATATCCACTGGTTTTACATACTGTGATGAACCCAATGACCTCCCACTCACAATCAGGTGCTGCTCCTCAGCATGGTTTCTTGTGGAAGAAGACCCCTCCTCATCATCTTTCAATTCAGACTCTGCTGCAGTGTCAAGTTTTTGAAGAGCATCACTACCACTTGGAGATGAGAAATCATGTGACTGACATGGGTCACTATTCCTGTCAAGGAGCTCTTCTAAATCTGGTTTTCCAGCAACTCCTATTTCCTCTGGATAAACAGACTTGTTCCCATCCCTGAAGCCAAGAATTCCTGATGCCATTCTTGAGACAAGCCCTATTGCTGCAGCAATTGGGCCAATAAATCGTGCAGGCCTGGAAGGAGTTGAAGTACCACCTTCCACAGGAATTTCTCTGGTACTCGGGAATGGTAACGAAATTTCCTTGTTTGCATCTGTGTCACTTGGGTCACTGTCTCCCAGGTCCTCAGCTGCTTGATCACGTTCATCAGAAGAGTCTACAGTTTCCCAGCTGGCTGCATCATCATCGCCATCATTCTCCTCTGTATCATCAAGGTCACTTGTATGTGCAGATGAAATATCATCATCATCACGGGCTACCACATATACTGCCTGTGGTCCCACCTTGGAAACCACACCATTGGCCCATGCAACTTCAATGTCTCCATCTTGAAGCCCAACAATGAAACCAACCCATGAAACATCCATCTCTTTCAGCTTAGAATCAAGGGCAATTGACTTTGTGCAACCTTGCTGCTCCAAGCTCTTCTGTTTTTCTGGAGCATCAACCACAAGATCCATGGACACTGCCTCTGCGGTGCCTTGTAAACTCAATGTCTCTCCCACCTCAGATGCATCTCCAGGGCCATGGACACTGCTCTGTCCTGCAGGTAAGCGAATTACAACATCTCCTAAACAATATGCATAGTCAGGGTGCTCCAAAAGCTCATACACACTCACAGTCTCTTCCTTATCAAATTCTTGATGCTCCTCAGGGTGCTCTACTGCCTTCAACCATCGCACAACAGCTGTGCGTTGCTTTGCATCGACACTTTTCACCACACCTGCACGCCGAACCTCATTTTCCAGTCCTTCTCCATCTGCACCTCGCTCCAACACATACTGCTCAGGCCAGAAATCATGGTCCCCAAGATGATCAACTGGTATGAGGGAGCAAGCGCTGACATTATTTGATCGTGTTGCATCTTGCCACAGCACATCCAAAACAGTCCTTGTACTAACAACCAAGGCCGACCTTTCTGCCACTTTGTCCTTCTTCAACACTTCTTGGTCCTTCTTTGCAGCCCGCCTTGACTGCTGTTTACCTGCCCGCCGCTTTCCCAATCGCTGCTGCCGTCGCTGCTGAAACTCCTTAGAATCTGGAGCTGCACAGCAAGAGCTACATGATCCTGAAGCAACACCTCCATCCATGAGTGAAGCTACTGGACTCGATGAAGGAGCAGGAGATAGGTCAAGACTACTTGGCATCAACAAATTCTTTTCAGTCTGCTGTGTTTCATCTTCCAGACATTCTTCCATATCCTCATCTACTGTCAGAGCTCCAATATCCCTAGTTCTGGCAACAGTGACCTTTGCCTTCCCCTCTGGCAATAGGGTTCTGTCTCCAAGCTGCCAGTTTGTATGGACAAAACACATCATCGGGACAAGATCTTTAGGATCTTGTTGCTCAGTGGGCACTGCAGATGAGTGTGTAGCTGATGCACCAATCCAGTGAACTAGCACAGAGTGTATCTCTATATCCACAACTGTCCCTTCTGTTTGATTACCCTTCCAGCTTCCCCGCAGCCACTTTGCACCTTTGAAAATCCCAGAGAACGCTGCCCGTACTCGCTGACCTGGGTAATAGGGCGATTCTGCATCATCCAGAGGAATCTCACAGACAGGAACTAGTCGGTCCGGGTCAGCTTGAAATACCTTACATCTGCTGCCATCCTTGAACAGCACTGTGACGTTGTCGATAACATCTTCAACACGGCCAAGCCAGTGGCAATGAATGACATAATCTCCAGGGTTGAAAGCTCGCACACGCCGTAACATCCGACTATCGACATCCCGCACAAATCTTTCTGGCATGTTCTTGGAGAGCTCCAAATCCACAAAAATATTTACATTCACAACGGTACCAGTCTGTCCCAGCGGCGTTGCTGCGGATGCTACAATATCCCCATGCATGAAGGCACGATCAACAACCTCCAGTTTACTCACCTCTTCAGTAGTCTTTGCGGAGTTCAACCACACAACACGAGCATAGCCTTTCGAAAGCTCACGATTCTTCTCCTCCTCCTCCTCCTCCTCCTCCTCTTCATCGTCCTCATCTTCACTCTCGTCACTATCATCACTATCGGAATCTCCTCCCACTCTGACGACCAAACCTATTCGTGGAGGAAGAAACGCAAGGGACGTTACAACATCCTCCCTGAAAATTTGGTCATTCGACAACACTCTGCGGTCTTCTGGATCGCATCCTTCTGGTTCAGCAGAAAGAGCTAAGTCTACCGACCTTTCCATGTTTGCCGTACACCACAACACAAGAGTTCCGGCTTGAAAGATCCCTCTCTCAAATCCCCTGCAGCAGAACAATATAAGCTTTGCGACTAAACCTTTCCCTCTCTCTCTTTCTCTATCTCTCTCTCTCACACACAATTCTGCAGGTGCTTGCCTCTTAGCCACTTCACAAATTCTATGGCTCCATCTCCAATTGCAAGCTCTGACTACAATCCAACAAATTCTAACACGGATTCCAATTTATCTCTCATAGAAAGCCTTCTTCTCCCTCACTCGAGATCTGCGAATCAAACTAAATCAGGACAAGAGAGAGCCATCTACGGTTGCGTTGCTCGAGATTCAGGGCGCTGGTACTTACAGAGAGAAGGACATTCATGCAAAAGCCATCATAAGTTCGGAGTGCAGGAGTTAGGGTTAGGGTTTTGGTCTTCTCTCCCTATCCATTTTTCACTCTTACGAATTCCAACTCGCCTTGCCTTTTGCTTTCTTATTTACACAGTTCTCGACCACAACTTCATAGCTTTTCCACCCCTGTTCATGCAGCGTTTGCATTTTACCTTTTTCTTTCCTATTTTCTGTTTCAGAATTCTTCTTTCCAGAACGTCAACAACATCAACAACAGCAGTCTACTAGTGGAGAGCAGCTCAGCTTCATCATAATATTTATTCTAGAGGTCACTTTGTGCATGAATGGAGTTTTCAACATTGCTAATGATCTTTCACTCATTAAATCCATCAACCATGTAGTTGTTGAATCAAGCTGAGCCCAACTAGTTGATGAGAAGTGACTGCCAACCAATCAGGAATTCCATTTCAAAAAAGATGGAAAATACCTAACAAGCAAGAAAACTCTACAAATGCTGCTTTAATTCCTGTTTTCTGTGTGCAGGCATGACTGAATGACTAGATTCTGACAAGTGCTTGGGAAGTAACGACACAGAAACATAAAAGTAAACATTAGACATTTGAGGCCTACATCAGAAAAACAAGTATTGAAGGAAGCAGGAGATTATCTCTGCAATCTACTACACCTTCAGGTGGCCACACCCACATAGTGCAACAACAACATAGGTGCATCGAGTTCTAAACCAAGGCTTGAAAACCAAACCTTTCTAGTTATTTCTGGCAGAAGACAACTGCCTCCTGTATGAAACATAGAACAGTCAATGTTTCTGATTCCAAACTGCCAATCAATTTTCAGTAGCTGGATCAGTCTGCACCCTCCTCTGTGCAGTGAGTTGAGCTGAGGTGCTGTGAATGATATTCATTATACTGAAAAAATAGCAACATGGAATTGTCCTGTCTCTACATGATTTGTATGTCTTACTGGGTACAGGAAACTCATCCTTGATCATCAGTTGCCATTTTAGTAAATGGAGCTACTAGTCCTTGTGAGTGGATTTAGTTCTCCTTGGTTCTTCAGCAGATAGAATGTTGAGATCGCAATGGGAACACGGGGTGCTTACAACCTTGTCAGGCCCATGTTAGCTAATCAATGGTTACCTGTTGTACTCATTGGTGCTGGTGATAAATGAGTTGCTGGTCTATATTGTTGTCTTTTCAACTCCCAGCTAATCATGGAACCATCTACAAAATCGTAATACCAGCCATGGAGTCCCAGTTTTCCTTGTTTGACTCGATCTTCAATCCATGAAAATGTCAAGAGGTTTGCCAGAGACACATTTATGGACTCCTGTACATACAAAATTTTGTTACTATGGGTGCA
>Ga0209208_10012572_pt1 | contig 10690 bp, 6 predicted proteins | sample S1TSphfallax_3_FD_187694 | JGI IMG/M metagenome (GOLD analysis project Ga0209208, IMG submission 187694) | Host-associated microbial communities from peat moss isolated from Minnesota, USA - S1T2_Fd - Sphagnum fallax MG (SPAdes) (version 2) | ecosystem: Host-associated > Plants > Peat moss >... | reverse complement strand
GATGGGCCAATCAAAGATGCTTGTCACTCTAAAACAAAACAAAAATTGAACTTTGGGGGTCCCGTAACTAATTCATACTTATGCTATGGTTTCATTTTGGTGGTTCAAGCATTCACGCTATTTAGGGTTTACCCAATAATAAGTCAGTTGATACTTGATACCCACCTACACAAATGATAGATGGGCACTCTTTTAATTTCTTGGCTATTGAATCTGGACCTTCCAATCCACCTACATGCAGCCGCAACGAGGAGAGGGGGGGGCGGGGAAATGTAAAAGGGCAAAAGAGGAACTTTACCTTATCCACAAAACTTTCCCACTCCCTTCCAACCAGTGTTTTTTCATGTCTATAAATTGGGGAAATTTTACCTAAATTAGTCGATTTTACACTAGAAAAAAAAAAGCAATTAAAAAAATTTCCCAATTTCTTTGTCAAAAAATAGCGAAATATCATATCGGCAGAAAAGAAAAAGAAAAAGAAAACATTGCTTCCAACGTCCAACAAGGGGTGTCTCTCTCACTGTGGCCTTTGCCATTTACATTAAAAAAGTAAGTATCTTAAAGGCAAAAGAAGAATTATGAAAACTTCAAAATATTTCACCATGCAAAAATTATATAATCTTCCAAAAAATCCTCTAAAAGAAAACCAAAAATAAATCCTTCAAGAGAATATAACTCTATTATAACTAATCTCAAGTTTCAACACAAGCACCCAAAATATCATCTTTCAAATTTAATACTCATATATATAAATAAATAGACCTATTATTATTTATTATTACCTAGGGGCCTATAAAAATCCCTTAAGCTACTATATACTCTATTATAATGAATCTATAAACACAACAATATCGTTTGCCTTGGTTAAGGCAAGACCAACAAACACCACACACACACACACACAGAGTCACATGACAAAGGTACACATACACTCATCCCCACATCCTCACATCCAACATTATCTCACCATCTTCTTCACATCTCTTGTGGTCATCTCTCTCCCCCACCCTCCCCTCCCCTCCCCTCCCCTCTCTCTCTCTCTCCCCAATTCTCTGGCTGCACTATCCTTTTGTAGAGTGGTTTTTTCCACCCCCTCCAATTTGCAGGGAGGGGAGTTAGGGGACGGGGTTTGACATGGCTTTCAGATGTGTTGCAGCTCATGCTGTTACTCTGTTTCGGTTGCGAGGAACACCCACGGTCACTACTGCCACCACACATAACTTGTGGATGCCTCTTGCCAGAAGGTTTGCTACCGCCGTAGGTAGAAGACGCAGAAGGTAAAATTGCGCGCGCGCGTGTTTTGTGTGGTTGTTTTGGCTGCGGCTGTCTTGTTAGTTGGCTTGCCATCCAATCATTTTACAAATGTGGAGAGGGTACATATAGTATTTTCTTCTTGAGTTGGTGGAAGAAGTGTCTTCGTAATTGGGGTTTGATGGTGTTTTGGTTGACGTTGCATTTTGGAAAAGGAAGATATGCGTGCCTCTGTGAGTGTGCGCACACTCACATGCGTGTTTCTTTCTTGGGGTTTTATGCTTTTTCCCTACATTACATTGTTGTTCATTTGGGTGATTTAATGTTCCAGTGATGTCTGTGTCATTGCACATTATCATGAATTTCAAGCATATGGTTTGTGGAGATGTGAGGATTTTCTTGGTCTCTTGTCTGTGTGTCCCCTGGAGAATTTGCAGTCTTACAGGGGTCTGTTTTAGGGTATTGCAGCTGTGCTGGATGGACTGCATTACGCGGCATCACATGAGTGGGTGAAAGTTAATGGGAACACTGGAACTGTCGGCATCAGTGATCATGCCCAGGTTTGCTCCAATGTCCAGAGTGTTCTAAAATTTCATCATGTATTGGTAACATTGTTGAGATTGATTGCGAATTGAGTGAACTGTGCAGAAAGAATTGGGAGATTTGGTCTTTGTTGAGCTACCAGAGGAAGGCTCCTCATTCAAGCAGGGTGAGAAACTTGCGAGTGTGGAAAGTGTGAAGGCTGTGAGTGATATCTATGCCCCAATCTCAGGAATTGTCAGTGCAATCAACACAAGACTCTCAGAAAGTCCGGATCTGGTAAGCAGCTTGAATCTGAATCTCAATTCTGTGAAACAGGTTGCACATATCGATATCTTTTAAGGATCCAAATCTATCATTTGTTCAAGAACAAACATATGACTAATGGTTGCTGCATACTTGTCACTCCCATCACAGGTGAACAAGAGTCCATATGCTGATGGCTGGCTTGTGAAGGTGGAGGTGGCAAACAAGGGGGAGATTGATTCATTGATGACACCTGATGCATACAGGCAACATCAGGCTGCAGATTCACATTGAAAGAGTCGAAAGGGTGGAAGACTCTTGTAGGTAGTGGTTTTCTAGAGCTGGGGATATACAACTCTGGTGTCCTCAGGATGCTGACAAAATATGGAATTTGATGGAAATTCAGATTTTCTATTGTAGGTCCTATGCTTGGCTGGGTACTTTGGATCAAAAAGTACTTTGAAAGCTGGCTTATTCATCACCTGTTATCTGCGAAGATCTTTTCAATTTGGAGATCTTCCAAGTAGAAGAGGGTGAATGAGCTGGATGTTGTACATCTTGCATCTTGGGTATGGAGGTCAATTGTTTCCAATATGGTTGTACTCACCTATTTCACATGACCTTCAAAACAGGAAAATTACTTGAGACCAGAGCTATGTGCCTGTTTGTGGCAACAGATTTCTACTGCCTACTGCTTTGTGGGAGGGCAATAGATAAGGTGTGTGCTAAATCCCGAATTACTTCTTTATATGTAGTGTAAAGCCCTACAACTGGGGCTTTTGCATGGTGTAAAGACCAAGGCATTTGCTGGAGAGGAAAAGCAAAATCCCTGCCCTCAAACAAAAAATCCTGCTACAAATCAAAATATTCCATCTTAGACATAAGATCCCCTGCTTTTGTGCATGCAATGGGTCATCCAGTAGGTTACCATAGTAACTTGGTGGATTGGGCACACGAATGCCGAATAATTAATTTAAGCTTAGTTTCCTTAATTTAAGCTTAGTTTCCTGGTTCAGCGACCGGGTTTCTAATTCTGAAAATTTCAACAGTAAACAGTGAAGTTGTTGTAAGTTACCATTCATTCAAGTTATTTGAACTGTTTTAGTGCTCAGGTGAAGCGCTATTTGGTATCCTCCCTTCTGGACATCTAGAGATAAAGTTTTTTCATCTTCAGTAATGTTTTTGAAGTTTCGACAGATTAAAGATGCCAAGGTACTATTGTATTAGATTTTGAAAATTCAATACTGGGTGGTTATCAATTTAATAGGTTATCAAGAAATCAATAACAGACTCAAAACTCAATATCTGGCCAACACTGGTTTATACCAGTGTTGGGTGGGTAGGTAATTACAGAGATACCCTATGGACAAGGCATTAAGAAATATATATATGTAAAGCCCGGAGGGCCTGGGCTTGTTTAAAATTTTAGTACAACTAGGCGTCACAGGCATGGACATAGACTGATTTTCTTTCCACATATGGGCATGCAAAACTTTTTTGGAAAAGTAATTTACTTGGTGTACAAGGACTGAACATGTGCATGACAAGCAAAATCCAAGTTCACATCAATTTCTTTGCAAGAACACATTCAAAGGTGTAGAAAGTGTGAGATTATTGTTACAAACATTGTGCTAAAGTCAACAAGACAAGAAATGCATAAAATTGTTTCACCTAGAATATGTTCTAAATTCTAAACTCTAATCAAATGAGCTATTGATAAATGGCTACACTACATAATGACTACATAATCACGCTTGGTGTAATTCAAAAGTTGGATGATCAAGAGGCATCAAAAAATCAATTGTTGGAACTGCTTTGTCACATGCACCATTGTTGCCTTCTTGAGGTAAAATGTCAACAATTGGCACAATAAGTTCAAAAATGGGCATAGGCTGAACTTTCAAAATGTGGGATTAACACTTTCTTTTCCTCAACCTCCCAAACACAATTAATAGAAGGTGGGTACAATGGCGAACGATGTGGACCAAAGAAAAGTGGTTAGGGGCCATTCCGCAAAAGGAAGATGACATGAAACAAAATTGAAGGCATTTGAAGAACCATCCATGCTAGTAGATGCTAGATGGCATATCCTGCCCTGGCCTTGGTTGTACACCTTATATTCATAGTATGTGTGGTGGTGCCACATTGACAAGAAGTGGCCACTTTCTAAGCATGAAACTCATGGAAAAAATAATTCAGCCCAATATACAAGTTGCTTAGATGAACAAATGAAAGCATGTATGTTGGAGGTGTTGATGGGGAGCCAATTTTTTTTCAAAAACCAAGTGCCTTTGACTGTGGCACAAATGGTTTATGCATAGGTGGTGTTTGGGGTTCAACTCAATTGGAGGACCATTCTAGACTCATGAGGGGCACTATGCTTTTGTATCAAACACCTTTCATACCCAAGATCCTTTTCTTGTAATGAACAATTGAATTGTTTAGCACCCTTGGGAATAAAGTCCTCGTTAAGCATGGACAACCCCGTGGATGAAGAACAGTTGGATGTTGTGGTTCAAATGGCATTTTATATGCCATTTTGACATGATAGAAAGTTGGGGGGGTTGGCACAAAGTACTAACATATTGACCTCCACAAGATAGGCCAACATTATAGAACATGCTTTTGAAGCATTGCAAGGGGAAATGTGTGTAATGCAAATCTAATTTTGGGAGGTGACAATGGAGCGCGATGCACTACATGAAGAATTGTGTGCATGTTAAAAAAAATGTTAATTTGGGTTATAACAAGAAGTTGCTTATTAATAAAATTAACTAGAAGACACACTCACAAGGGTGGCCACTAAAGTGAAAAAAAAACGTCTAAATTCCATGGAAGTCATCGAATGTTACAATCAAATGTTGATGGACACGAAAGAATAATATTGAAAAGATGCTGAGATGTTTGTGAAAGCAACCCAATGGAATTCAAGTAACAATCAACTTACATATATTTTGGTAGCATTTCAAAGCTACATAGACGTAAGTGAAGTTTATAAAAATGCAAACAAAATACCATGAAACTAAGACCTTCCGACCACATGGTTTGACATCATGGCCTAGGATATTTGAAATGTTTCATGACAATTTGCTAAAGATGTAAGAGATTGTAAGCATAAATTGTTGAACACATCTCAAACTTGATTGGGAATGTATCAGTATTATGGTAGAAAAAATGAGGGAACTCTTATGGCCCACACTTCAACCCTTCATGCGAATTGGGGAACTATGTTTTATTTGTTGTTCCCCATTTGGACCAAAAAGAACATGGCTTTTGGGCACTATACCATCTGCCATATTTAATACCTTTGATGATGGCAAGGAGATGTCCATAATGTAATCACAAACTTGTTGCAATGATGTGATGTCCTTTATCCATAAAATGACAAAGCACATTAGACCATAGAGTTGGCAGGCTTGTGGGAGAAAGTTTCTCGAAGAAAAAATTTAGACTAACACCATGAATGGAATAAGGTGTTCAAAACCTTTTAATTCAAATTGGAAGTTGTGGTGTGTTATGGATCCCAAACACAACAATTGTGCTCCCATTATTGGATGGAGATAATCAAAGTGGTTTTGGTATGGTGCGTAAGATGTGAATCAAAAGATTTGATTGCATCCCAAACATGATTGAGTTGGTGAAGAAAACACCCAAAATAGATGATAAACAATAAACACATAAACAATGATCCATGGAAGCTTTGGCATGCTCATGCAAACATGTAGGTGTCATCAAATTCTTTGTCAACCACACAAACACCATGGAGGCTTACACATTGTGGTGGAATGGGGAAACTTTTTGAAAAATGTTGGATTACATCATGAAGTTCTCCCTAATTATGGATAATTGAACTTTATTATGGTAAAGGGGGCTAGATATGGAAAGGTGAACACAACTTATTGCCTTTAGGTGAAATCATATGAAGTTGGCATGGGCATTTATAAACAATATGAATGTAATACATCATTTTGGAATTTTGCACAATGCTTTGTCTAAAGACAACATTATGTTGTAGTTTTTATTAAACAAACTAGATGTTGTGTACATAAGCATGTGTGTTTGGGGTGAAATTAGGTGCTTGCGAAAGGTGACACCATCATTGTATGGGTTTGCAAAAGAACAAGATGCCACCAATGGAAAGAAAATGCATTGGTGGGTTGCCCCAAAATTGTTTTTTGTTTATAGCAAATTGAGATTTGCACCCTTCAACAAATGGCTAAGCAACATGCCATAATTTTGAGGTTGTTAAAGCATATTTGGTGGGCAAGCTAACAAATGTCATACGGGGTGAAGATTGGGATGCAAAGTATTTTGTGCAAACAATTCAACCAAGATGTCATTTGGGAAAATGGTCCATGATATGTCTGAGCCAAATCTAGAAGCATGAAGAATTTTTCAACACATCATGCCCACATTGATGGGGCCGTCATACAATTGTACTGCACCTGATGAATGTTATTGAAGGAAACCATAGATAGTTTGTAATTGCTACATATGGAATATGTTGTAATTTGCATGATTTTTTAAAATGACATGTTTTGGACTTGCAAATTTTATAAAACCCAATTTTGTGAGTGAATCATGTTGTCATGTGTAATCAAATTTGAAATTTGTGAATCCATCCTCTTTGCACATTCAAAATTTGTGGATCTATGTTCTATAATGATGATGAGTTTTTTGTAAACATAAAATACAATGATCATTTACAATTTTACATAAATACTACCCATTTATTTCTTATATTTTTGAATTATGGATGATTTGATTTACCATTGATAATGCGTTTCAATAGATGTTCTTGTATAATTAATAGACATCAAGTAATGAAAAAAATCAATAGAAATCCATTTGAAACAATATTTTTTAATGCAAATACAAGTCATTCAATCTGTAGATTTTTGTTTTGGTTCTCATTCTTTTTTTGGCCTTGCCTACCAAGGCTAGGATATTTTATTTAGATTCATTATAGAGTATAATAGCTTAGGGAATTTTGGCCCCTAAGTAGCATGTCTATTTTTATACGAGGATTTTTGAAAGATGATTTTTGGCTTGTGTTAAAATATGAGATTAGTTATAGAGTTGTGATATCTTGAAGGATTTTGGTTTCTTTTAAAGGATTTTTTTTGAAGATTATATTTTTAGATGGTGGAATATTGGAATTTCCATTAAAAAAAATTTGCTTAAAAATATTTAATTTTCATAATGGCAAGGCCATGGTGTGACACACCCCATGTTTTCAATTATGGGGACTTATATTGTACCCAAACTACATCATACATTATCTTTGAAAGTAAAATAAATAAATAAAATTTCAATCTTTTTGGCACAAAAACAAATATTAAATAACCAAAAAACATTGCATGAAAACATTGAGACAATCCTTGTTGTGGTGAAATCTTGGTAAACATTTGTTGTCCATTGCCAAAAGGGTCATTATCCAACGACTAATCATCTTAGTGCTGAAAATAATGTTGACCCAAAATTGTTAGCAATTGAAAAATTGGCAATCCAAAATTGGTGACCAAGGATGTGGTGATGAAAGCTATGGTGATTGAAATGTGTGGTGACAAAAATTTGTGGCAACCAAAATCCTATGGCAACTAAATTTTGTGGTGATTGAAAATGTGTGGCAATCTAATTATTGTGGTGACCAAAAATTTGGCAACCAAATTCCTATGGCGACCAAAATTTTGGTGACCAAATTCCTAAGGTGACCAAAAGGCATTTTAGTCGCCACAAGGTTCATGGCAACCAAAATTGGTCTTATTTTTGGTGATTCAAAAGCTTACCATGGGGAGTTCGAGAGTGCCTTTGACCTAAGTTGAACTTAGGTTGACAGAAAATGACCTTATACTAACATGATGTAGGGGTGCATTTGCATCTAGATGTATTCGTCGCATTGTAATAGACACATAGATGTAATGATAACCTTGATTGAAAGGAAATTGATGATAATACCTTGTCATTTGTTCCAAAAGTTACATCACAAACAATAGCTTTTCATGCCTTAGATTCAACATTAGTTTTATTTGGTCCAGAATCTGGATGCTAATGGTAAATTTGAAGCTAGACAATTTTGAGCCAAATGTTTTTTGCTAAAAGAGAATTATAATGTATTTGGGATTTGTATTTACCTAGAATGTAATGCTAGTTACAACATCCATGTGGCGTTTATACTCCAAACTAGCATATGAATCCATAGCGTTGTGAATATCATATGAAAGGACAAAATGATATGAGGCCATGATTCTTTGGTGGGATCATCATCAAAGTAGTGTTGCTCATGTTTTGCCATGATCTATGCAATGGATAGACCAAACCTAACATTGTCCCTAATCCAATCTTTCATGGCTTGCCCCAATTGTGGGGCATACCCCAAGTGCATACATTTAAACATTGTGACCCAATGTTCATGATAGGGAACACCTTGGCTGTCAACATGTTCCATACAATAATAGTGTAGAAGTCCAAGGTTAGGTGAAATATAGTTCTACCCATCCTTAAATCCACATTAATAACTAGTCTTGATGGATTCATTATGTGTTTGTTTTTATTTTCTTAAGGTTGATTGTTTAGTTGATCAAATACCAAATTTTCTACCCATTCACAAACTTTAAATTTCTTCCCCAAAATTGAATCTAGATAATTTTTTCCCAAGAGAACCTTGTGGATGTCAACAACTAGATGTGCCATCTAGGCTAGGTTTCATGATGAAAACCATCCTTACGCATAATAATGAACTTTTCATGGAAACATTATGCATTGAAAACTATGATAATTAAAAAAGTGTTTTGGGGTACCTTAAGGAGAAGATGTGTCTCCCAAGGATGAATAATGGTTAGGGAGGAGATGGGGTAGAGGACACAAGTTGGCCTAGAGAAAAGATGTTCTTTTGAGGAGAAGATGTGTTTTGGGGATGGGTAGTGGTCAAGGAGAAAATGGAGGAAAAAACATTCTTTGGGGAGAAGGTGGGTTTAGGGAAATGATGGGGCTTGGGGAGAAAATGTTCCCAAAGGAAAATATGTGTTCCTAGGAATGGATAATGGCTGAGGAAGAAGAGATGGGGCTAGGGAGAGAATGTGGTGCAGAAAAAAGATGTTCCTTAGGGAGAAGGTGGGGTTGAAGAAATAATGGGGTTTGGGGAAAAGATGTTCTTAAAAATAAGATGGGTTAGGGAAAAATTGTGTCTAAAGGGATGAACAATGGTCAAGATGTTCCTTAGGGAGAAGGTGGGGTTGAAGAAATAATGGGGTTTGGGGAAAAGATGTTCCTAAAAATAAGATGGGTTAGGGAAAAATTGTGTCTAAAGGATGAACAATGGTCAGATAGAATGTGGGTTCAAGGAAATGATGGGGCTAGAGAAAAGATAGCCCTTAAGGAGAAAATGTGTCCTTGAGGATGGACAATGGCCAGGGAGAATGTGGGCCTTAGGAGGTGATGGGGCTTGGGGAGGAGGTATTCCCCAAGGAGAAGATGGGTTGGGGAGAAAATGTGTCATTAGAAAGAAGACGAGGTTGGGAAAAGCATGTGGCTCAAAGGTGAAGATGGGCTCAGGGATGGTTCCCCATGGAAAAGATGGGGTTAGGGAGAAGATGGGCTTAAGGGATGATCTTGACCTAGTGGTAGGGTGATCCTTGGGAGCTAGGGGTAAAAATTTGGAATGATGGGCAAGCAGGAAAAAAAATTGTCTTTTGAAAAGTTGGGACGAGGTTAGGTTTTGGCAAACAAGCCAAAGAAGTGGTAGCTAGTAGGCTTGGAGGGTCCAATCAAGTTGATTAAATTAGAGTAAGTTTAGTAAATGGCAAAGTTTGGGTCATTAGGGTCCACAACCATGACTATTAGGGTGCATTGCAAACCAATCTATATTTAATTCATTGCTATTGTAAATATTGTTTGCCCCTTCACTACTGTTCAGTGCAATCCAGTGCCTAGCCAATAGCCGCAGCCGCCCACAGCCGCAGATTGGCTGCAACTATGGCTAGGATTTTTAGCAGCGACTGGGTGCATGCGGCTGTGCACCTCAACGGGCGGCTATGGCCATTATTCAAAGAGTATGTCTTGATTGGTATCAATTTTCAAAGCGTCATGCATATTTATTATAAAGAAGCCAAATTAACATCATTAAAACAAGATATTCCGCCTTGGCAACCTTAGAAGTTAGTACTAGAGTTCAAACTCTAGAGTTACTGCTACTTTGCGGCTCATTTTGTAGAGTAGCTTACGGTGCTCACTACTTCCTAGTGCAAGTTTTTGACTTTGAAATTAGCATTCTCAAATTTTGCGTCTTGATTGGCACAACACATCATGCAGTGCTTTGAGTCGCTTAATGATGCTAAAAAAATGATATCCATTGATTTGACCAGCAAGAACCCGTAGTATACGGTGATACCCTTTATGACGCGCTCCCAAGTCATGGTGTGAAACCCACTTGAGGGTTTCACAAAGTCAAGTTGCGGAAAGTTGAGACTTGGAGGCACGCTCCCGGCTTCTAACTCTAGAAAGGGGTAGAGGGTCGAGTTAGGAGCCCAGGGATTAGACTAGGAAGAGGTATTAGTTGATCAAGCATGAATCTGCATCAAAACAAACCACCCACGTGGTTAGTTCACATTCCGGGACACCCTTGGGTGTTGGGCCAAGCCACGGCCACTTTGAA
>Ga0209208_10012571_pt1 | contig 10690 bp, 6 predicted proteins | sample S1TSphfallax_3_FD_187694 | JGI IMG/M metagenome (GOLD analysis project Ga0209208, IMG submission 187694) | Host-associated microbial communities from peat moss isolated from Minnesota, USA - S1T2_Fd - Sphagnum fallax MG (SPAdes) (version 2) | ecosystem: Host-associated > Plants > Peat moss >... | reverse complement strand
CCTTTGGCACCAATTCCAGACATGGAATTGGGTTTGCTCCGCCTCATCATCCTGTTGAATCCACTGGGAAGCATATCCCTTGAGCCTCGATGTGATCTAGAACTGCCTGGGTTTTGCATCTGAAAACACTAGCTAGCGGAAGAAGGGAAAAAACTCCTGCTCATCATTATCATCTAGGACCTCCTGTACATACATGTGGTTGGTGTGTCTGCAATTGCAGGGAAAGTCAGAATAGAAATTCTTTTGTGTTCCATTTGTGTGTCTCAATAGGTTGAATCACTTGCTAGTTTGAACAGTGCAGACTTGAGGTAAATTTGCAGGAAGTCGATTCCAACTGCCAAAGCAACCAAAGAGACCAAATTGATCTCCTGAGTCTGGCCTTGAGAGAAGATGTTGTCATGCATGTGTTGAGGATCTGCAGGAGCTTGGACTAGTATTGACCAGATTTTCAGCTCTCGTTTTTGTACCCAGTGTGGCAACCGGTTATTCCCTACCTCACTGATTGAAGCAGTACAATGTTTTCAAAGCCATTTAGATTAATGCTTCTGCAGTCAAGATCTTTCATGACATCATTAATTTGATTTCACAAGCTAGCTAAAGTGTTCTAAGATCAGTATGGAATTATGTTGCAGCTGCTCTGCAGTTTATTGTTTGTGGAGTTCTTGAGTTTCTCTTAAATAAAACTTCAAATTGACTATTTGCTGAACTGTTCATGTCTGATATATATTTGCGTCTCAAGTGAATCTCTGAGCTAAATTCTTTTGAATTCTGCAAGCAGCAAGAGCTGCCTGGTCCTTAAGATTTTCTTCTAGTTTATCATGAACTTGAGGCTGTAGAAAACAATCTTTGAACTTTTTCCATAGGAATATAGTTCAGCTACTTGAAGCTTGTGTCAAGGTCACAATATAGATGTATTGCTTTTGCAGATTTCTGCACTTTCTAAGGTTCAACAGCTTCAGCTTCTTGTCACTGCTGCTCCTCTTGTTTTGCAAGTACTGTGCAGCTGCTTGAGATTCCAATGTTGAGGATCCAAATTTTTGGCTGGAAGAGAAATTATGCTCAAGATGGGACTTTCATATGTCCTTCAGAGATTCTGCATATGAGATACACCACAATCTCTGGTGCTCGTTGAGATTCTGCATTGAGCAACAGAGATAATAGACCACATTTCTTAGATACCTTAGTACATTGTATCTTGTTGGGCTTTGTGGTTCAGAGATTCTGCATAGAGCAACCCAGGTACAACCCAGGTACAACACTGCAATTTCTTAGATTCTGCAACTTTGCGTCTTGTGTTAAATTGTTCTCTCACGAGATTTAAACTGCATTGAGCAACAGAGATAATGCACCACATTTCTTAAACATCTTGCAATTTTTGTAACTTGAGCTTCAGAGTCAGATTTTAGAGATTCCAGGTATTAAGCAAAACAGAGACAATACACAGTAATTTTTTAGAGCTTGCAATTTTGTACCTTGAGCTTTGTCCTGTAGAGATTCTGAATTGAGCAATTCAATAGAGATAATACACCACAGTTTTAGAACTTGCAAACTAGCATCCCACAACACTGTATTCATGTTCAAAAGTAGTAGTTACTTTGTTCAAATCATGCCATTAAGCTGCTCCTACAACAATTTGCTCAAGATTATGGCTTTTTGCTGTGATTCCAACCTTTTACTGGAGCAATGACAGTGTTTCTCATGGCTACTAATTCTTTTTTTTTTTGAAACGATACTTGTGTCTTCTCATCCACTTGACCTCATGCATAACGCAGACATAGTGAACTTTTTGTTGATTTCATTGACCTCATGCATGATCGGTATGTGCATACTTTAGTGAACTTTTGTGAACAAGATGGACCTCATGAATAATCGGTATGTGCATACTTTAGTGAACTTTTGTGAACAAGATGGACCTCATGCATGATCTGTATGTGTACTACGTACATATGCTTAGAAGTCCCATAACCACAAAGTTTTAAAAAGTCACAACAAATCCACCAAATTTGGTTATGGACATAAATGACCTTACATCAAAGGTGGAAATAAAAACTTATAATGTTGAGTGTTTGAATGAAGAGCATTATCAATTAGCAATATGTTATCCTTGCCATATCTACTTGTAAAAAGGACAAATGGTAGGGATCCATTAGTCAAGTATTCAAAAAGGCATGTGATAATTTCATATTGATATTTAACATCATGTAACAAAAGACAATTGAAAAAGAAAAAGTAAAAACAATTAGACAAAATCAAAGGAAGGTAAAAAAAAAAGCTACTAGAGCTTTTTTATCAATAACATGGGCTAAAAAAGTAGCTTAGAGGAAAATTGAAGGACAAAAATGAGCAAATTACATTTTAGCTTAGTGAGCCAATGGAATCTTAACAACAGGACATAGATTTCAACACAATTTCCAAGTTGGAATGCAAGTTCACTCATTTGGTGATAAAGGGGTTAAAACGGATGGATAATAGAAGGTCAAAGGATGGCTAAATAAAAAGCAAATACCCAACAACAAGCAAGTAAAAGGACAAGTTGTAACACATCTACAATATTCTCAAATACACAATTGATAAGCAACAGAAGGAAGGGGAGAAACTATTCTAAAGTACCAACAAGATGAGAGGATCATGATCACAACTAGCATGATGGGAGGAACAAGGCAATGAGAATCAGAACAACTGTGAAAAAAGGGGTTAGAAGTTCATATAAACACAAAAAGAGGACAAACATGTGACAAACAAAGAGGGGGGGAATTGTGCAACAAAGATGAAGATGAATAAGATGATTAAAGGGGGGCAATAGCTTTATAATCACAAGACAAAAATAAATAAGATGAATATGAAAGGGGAGAGCAAAAAATTCTTATAAATAAAGATAGATAAATGTGATGAATACGAAAAGGGAGAATTTTTGTAAGCATAAGACAAAGAAGAAAAGGGGAAGGGTTAGGAGCTCTTGTAGGCACAAGACAAAGGTGAAAACAATAAACAAGAAAAGGGGGAAGCTCTCACAATAAAGACGAATGGAATTAATAAAAAGGGAGGACTGAAATTTTTTGCAAGTACAAAACAAAGATGAACAAGATGAACAAGAAAGGTAGGGGAGGTCAAGAGTTCTTGTAATGACAATTAAAAGACAAAAACAATGAATAGGAAAGGAAGGAATTGTTGCAACAAATGTGAAGATGAAGGTGATGAACAAGGAGGGGGTAAGGCCAAGAGTCTATGTAAGCACAAGACAAAGAATAATGTGAAGGAGAGGGAAAGGGGTAAGGTGTAGAGTTTTTGAATACATAAAAAGATGAACATGACACTCAAGAAGGGAGTTGCAACAAATTGAAAAATGACAAATAAAAAGGGGTGAGATTAAAGTTGCAAAAATGAAAATGATGAAGATAAATAAAAAGCTAACAGAATGGAACATGAAAACAATGAACACCAATGCAAATGCCTCCATTTGTAGTTGCAATGAAAACACAAGTTATAAGGGTTGAAATATAAACATAAAGAACATGAACCTCAAGACCATCACCCACATGTACCTCAAGAGAGATTACCAAACATGAAGGTGAAGAACATGTTGAAAATCAAGAGCAAGCTCACAATGTGAGCAGAAGTTGAGCTTGCAAGAGAAGAGAAGAAAACATAAATGTTGTCCATGTGTCAGCTTTGAAATGTGTGTTAGAAGGGGCTCTATTGCTTGAAGTTAAGGGTGTGGGACATTTGATGAGGATTTTGTTGTAGGCAACAAGACCCTCCCTTACTTTAAGGCGCCATATCTTGAGCGTCCCTTAACCAAATTGAGCAATCTAAAGAGCATCAAAAGCGCCCAGAGCAACTCTATAATCCATCTTTGGACCCCAAAGGTAGTTGACCATGATTGAGATCACAAATCTCATCAATGCTATGTTCCATTAAAGTACGAAGTTGTTGCAAGGTTTATGATGATTCAAGAGTTGAAAAATGTTTTTAAACAACCTAAACTTGGTCCAAGACAAATACTTGTTTTTTTCTCTCTAAGGATGCAGGCTTAGACAAATTAATTGCAATTTCTATTCTGAGATAAACCTGCCCTGCAACTTAAAAATATATTTCATTTGAGAATGCACCTGTAAATTTAGCTTGGTGGAACATTGGAGATGAAAGTCTTCAACGAGGTTGTTATGGTTTCAGAGTCAAGAGACGTTCCAGCAGGAGCTAGAGCGAATCCAATTCCATGTCTGCAGTTGGTCTTGAAGCCGGAGATTGCTATGACCGATAGCACCAAACCCACCAAAGGTATGGACTTCACAATGGAGGTGGTGATTCCAGGGTAGAGACAAGTAGTTATAGGAGGTGTCAAGAGCGAGACAACCACGAGAGCTGTGACGGAGATGGCAGCATTAACGAAATCGCTAAACTTAAGCGTGTATTTCTTCTTGTCGCCGCTACTTAGGCCTGTGAACATGCAGCCCTTCACACCCGCGATGTTGGCAGTCCTGAAATTGGGATTCCACATTCCTCTGGTAGTCACGAATCCGTAGTACACTGTGCCATTCTTGTCCTTGCAGCTGTCTGTGAAGGACGTGAAAAAACAAACGAGGCTGAGGACCAAGATGCTGATGGCGGTCACCACTTTCTCCGTGCCATGACAGTCTCCATTGTTGGTTGCCAATGGTGCTAGCACTTGAAGCAGCAGAAAAGTACCAGTAGGAAGCACATTCGCCAATTTGGTGAAAACATCTGCTGTCGACTCTTTGGTGCCGCGAGATCCCACAAGCTTTACCACTTTGGTGACAATGAATCTCAACACTTTGCTCTCCTCGACGGAAGGTCTCGAGGCCGCCGATTGACCATCCACCATTGTTGTTGAAGCTTTTCAAGACAGAAACAACTGTGCAAAATGATCAGGCCGAGTTCTCAACTGTAAACCAGGACACCGAATATCTCCGACAGATCGAGGCTACTAGCTGGGTTCAATCACAATGGCAAAAATACTCTCCTTTCGAAACCGACTGCAACAGTTTGTTCTTCGAGATTGCTTCTGGAGTCTCATGAGAACTGGAAACCTTACACCCAAAATCTCCGACAAATTGATACACTTATCGATTGCAATGAAAGCTGCAGATCGAGCCGACTGGGGTTCAATCTTCACAATTATAAAAAAAAACCTTTCTGCTTTTGAAATTACCATCTATTGCAGTGACATCATGTTGTTCGAGATCATCAATTCACGTTTCTTGAGGCTTATTATTCTGAGAACGTGAGATTGATGATTTCTGGAGTCGAAGAACGTGATATTCTCCAGGGTGATCTGGGCTAGCTAGACTCACTCGAATCTATTTCTGTCAAGTAGGCGGAAGGAAGGTCAAGCACGCTAGCTGCATCTAATCTTGCCAGATCTTTAGGGCTTCCAAAAGCGCAACATTAGTAAACTAGAATTGTAGTCCAGCGACCAAAACAAACCACGTTTTTGTATCTTGGAATCTCACCTCCCTTTATCCCTCACTCACACACACACACACTCCCCCAATTGAAAACATATTCGCTTACAGATTCCTTGCTTTTTTAAAAACTTGTCAAAAATTGGGAATTTCTTTTGCCACATTTCCACTCTAGTTTTGGTAGAAATTTGGTTTGGATTAAAGTTATCCATAAAGTCAGGCGATTATGGGGTGAGAACGGCCAGTTTTGGCATAATAGGGCATCAAATGCTTAACTGCGAATGAAATCTTACAAAACAAAATAACTGGGACCCAAACTAGTTTTTCCACCAGTTTTGGTGGTAAATTGAGTTTCATTCCCTTTTTTCTTTTCCTAAGCGCCTCCACTGTTTCTACATATATTTTCACTGCTCCTACCTGTACAACTATTATAATTACTCTCTGACCTTGTGCATTAAATGCTGAGTTTCAGTATTTCACACTGAGATTTAATAAAATTTCCGTACTTTGTATTTACCATTGAAAGAGGGGATAGGGGGTGAAGTCACCTTGTCCTTGGGCCTTCTTTCACCCCAAACCCTTCTTTGAGTGCTATCCATAAAGTAATGAAATTTTATTAAATCTCCGAATGAAATGCTGAAAATCAACATTTAATGGACAATGTTCAAAACTAATTATAGTAGCTTTACAAGTAAGAGCAGTGAAAATATATGTAGCAACAGTGGAGGCCCAAAAGAAAAAGGAAAGACAGGGTGAAACTCAGTTTACTACAAAAATTGATGGTTTTCTGACCCCCCCGCCCCAAATGCTAATGTTCTTCTTCTTTTTTGGGGTGTAGGTTTTTATTTTTTATGATCAAACTCAGTGTTCTAGAGCTGTTTTCCTTACTTTACAGATTATTTTATTTTATACCTTTAATGACCATACTATTTTGCAAAGTCATATTATTTAGTTGTGGGAGTATATTTTGATGGTCTTTTTTTTTTTACAATTAGCTATTTAGTTGGCCTATCATAAAAACATTGTGAAATCTCCACTCCTCAAATAAAAATCACATGTTTTACATTGTTTTATATAATCACATAAAATTATATAAATGTATTTATTTTTACATGTACACACACATTGTTTTACACAACACCAAATAAATTTACATGATTCTACACTTATACAAAGTGTAAGTCCGAAACCATTTACATCCGCAACATTGGTTCATACCAGTTCACCAAGACTAATTTGATATGTTCAAAGATCAATACCTGTCTAATATTGATCTTGATGGATTGAGAAAACAAGTGATGCAGCTCATGATCACATCTTGGGCTTGGCCCCTTTTGACAAAGTTCAAACCAAAGTACTTGGTAAACATTTCTCAAAATGTGGGACCAAATGAAAACTTGGTCACCTATTTTAGTCTCTTTCCTAGACAACAAAGCCAAGAAACAAAAGTTTTGCAATAAAGATGGGAGCAAAGATTTATACTATTTTCAAAGTGAACAAATGATAGCTAAAATAAGAAATTTGTTGCAAGACATTCCCCAAAAATGAACTCAATTTTTTTTCACACTACCAAGACTTAGAGAACATTCTTCAAAATGTTGGGACCAAGCAAAAAACTATGTGGTTTCATGGAGTATTCCACAGGGGTTGTGCACATCTCTTCCTTAGAATTTGCATATCCAATTGAAAATCTTAGCAATAAGAATGTGAAAATACATCATCATGTTAATATAACCTTTTATTCATTCATAGTTGTGACAAATTTCACATTTTCAAATGTGAAATTACAAGTGTCAAAATTAACGTTGGGTGGGTATTAGAAAAAGGGTCAAAACTGGGTCGGATGTGCAACTTGATTCTTGAGTATTAAAAAAGGGTCAAAATTGGGCTCATAAAATTCAAATCAATTCTTTCTTAAAGAATAGTCAAGTTATCAACCCTTGTAATAACCATCATCTAAAAGACTTGTCGATTCTCTAATAGGAGTGACAAGTCTCTTTGGTATCACACTTGGCTTGAACTTTGAGTAAGTTTTTAATTCTTAAAAATAAACATTCATTCCAGTTCTTAGGAAGGTAATAAACTATATGATATAAAGTATAAACTATCTATAGATAAGGTTTAGGTTAAGTATGGTTAAGGTTTTGTTTTTAAACTTAATGTTAAGGGTGACTATAAATGGAGGCGAAAGACCTACTTGATGGGGAACAATTGTTGAGTTGAATAAAAAACAAGTTGTTATAACTTGGGTTTCACTTTCAATTTTTGTTTGTGGTTTTTTTTAAAAATCACTTTGGGATTTGCTTTTGATTAATTCAAAGTGTTGTTCACATTGGTGTAATGCACTTTTTTGTTTATGCTTTTATTCATGACACTGCTCCATGTGATGTCCTATGTTTTCCTCTCCTCTATTCATGTTTTTGCTCATGACATTATTTGCAATGATGACATTTTGCCCTCCTTTGCTTGTGCTTTTCCTACACGAATGAAAGAAAAAAGAACACATACATTCCAATATGATATTTTTACTAATGAATAAATGTTGAGTTTAAAACATTCTTTAAACAAAGACAACGTAATGACTCAAATGTTTATTCATACATGATTATACTAGTCATGACCTTTGAGAACTTAATTATCTAATAATAACGTTAAATGGATGAGATCAACATATTCTTATAGCCCATCCCCTTAATCCATCCATAGTTTAAAGATTCATCAATTTTTAACAAAGTTAAATACTCCAAATAATGATCTACAAACTTCATGTTTTAATGTTGGCAAGGCATTAATAAATGTGTCTTCAACCATATGATCAATGTTACAATACATTAGTTCAATTTTAGTAGCTTCCCCCTTCCTCCTAATAAAATAATATCACAATTTAATTGGTTTTGATTTGTCATGAAAACATGCCATACATTAACTTTTTTCCTTTTGTCATGAACTTTGTAAACTTTTACACCTGATCATCATATGAAGGAAAAAATTTATACACAAGTTTTCTTCAAGTTTCATTAAGCGTATGTACTTGGGTAACAAACCCAAAAGCCCTAACGCTGCTTAAGTTGGTTTTTAACGATACCATATTTCAAAAGGAATAGCATTGTGACACACCTTTAGGTTTGTCAAGTGGCATTGGAGGTGAAGAACTAGTCAATTCTTGAAAAACTAATTGATTTTTTATTTTGCTAGAAAATGTGAACTTTAAGTTTTTTTTTTAACCCACATAAAGAAAAAGGGTGTAAGACCTCCAAGGTGGGATAAGAATGAACTCAAAAACAAAAGTTGAAGGTGAATCAATCTACACAAAACAAGAAAAAATAATATTAGTGCCAAGCAACAAATTAAATACAAAAGAAATCAAAAGAGAATTTTGTAAATAACAAGTAGTAGTTACAACTTTCACCCAAATGTTTTTGGGAAGTTAAATGTTAATTTGAACATATGCCTTGCATTCTCAATTGGGGTTTGGTTTTTTATTTTCATATTCCATTTTGCTACAAATTGTATGAGGTGATTGGTTTACATAAAATTTCATGCTTTTTCACAAAACCCATTGAATTCATGAATAATGTATTCCCCCACATGATTTGAACAAAGAACTTTGAAATCATTTCCAGTTTTGTTTTTGGGTAAACATTTTATATATCTAAAATTTCTCAAATATTTCACTTGTTGTTAAATAAGAAATATATCATTTTGTAACAAAGCTTAATATCATCTATAAAAATGGTGAAATATTTAAAACCTTTCAATGAAAAGGTTTACATAGGCCCACAATGTTTGAATACACAAGGGCAAACTTGTTTGTAGTCTGTGCTCCACCATCTATAGGAAAAACAACCAATGTTTTTTTTCTGCTAAACAACTTTGACATAAAGACGTATTGAATTTCAATACCAAAGTCTTATTTGCATGTCCATAAAAAACCAAGGATTTTTTTTAGTGTATTTTTAGGTTGCCTATAGGCTGATAAGGAGAGGGTATATGTATACCCTTGATCAGTGATTCTCAAAAATCAAATAACCAGTCTAGAACCTTAACCAAGGTTCTAAAAAATCAAAGAACTGGTCACACAAACACTAGTCAAAACATGGAGTGGTGTGTATAGTACAACTAATCCATGAGCTACAGTAGAAGAAATTCCATAGCTATGGAATATGATAATAGACTTTATTGGCACCTGTTCTGTTTGCTTTTTTCATTGCAACAATATTCCAGCCAGGGGAAGAAGGGGGAAGAGAAGGCTCCACAATATTGTAGAACCTTGACAAATTTGACACAAGTTTGTCAATTAATTAATTTAGAGATTTTCATTTTGACAAACTGAATATTCTTGAAATTTCAATATTTTCCTTCACGTCATTTTATTCTTTGAAAAATTTACAATATTTGAACATTACAACAGTTCTGAAAACAGCACCTATAATTAATCTATCTATGAAGGAAGGTAGTTTGATTTGTTTTTGTAATTACGAGATCCACACACCCGGGATGCTTCAGATCTTGTTCTTGGTGTCTCTGGAAGGCTCTTGATGAGGAGGGGTGCATGGGCTTGGATCCATGGTCTTTGGACTTCTGGTGCAAAAGTTTTTGAATGTTTTTCACTGAAAACTAAATTAACTTGTAGCTGAAATTTTTGGAGGAGTTGGAATATGCCTTTGGTGTTGTTGGAAAGATCTTGATGAGCAAGATTTAATGGAATTTATTTAGTAAGATTTGGATTCAGAATGTGGGAAATATTGATTTTTAAGTGATTTCTATCACTGAAATTCAAATAAATTCCCAAAAAACCTGGTTTTGGAAGGAAAAATCAGTTGAGGATGTGATAACACTTGGGCCAACAGCACAAGCCACACTAATGAGTGTTATACTTAATTAGTGTTGTTGAAGCTGATTATCGTAGTTAACTGACATAATATTTTGTCCAATTGAACCCAGTACCTCAACTTCTGCAACTTCAAAAGTTTTAGGAGTTGAGGATTGGTATAGACTCTAGCAGGTTTGGATTTTCACGTGTCTGCTCCACCTCGATTCTCTACTAATTAAATATGTCGATCGTTGACAAACAAGTACTCTATCACTTTTGATGAGAGCTTTGACAAGACAACCCTCTGCAAAAGGAGGCCACACAATCTGAAGTGCACCAATAGTAGCATTCAAGAAGGTCAATCGTGTGGTTTTGACAAAGTAAAGAAAATATGAACAAGATTCGTTAAATTTAGCACACATCAAGCACATTGTTTTACAAAGTGTAGCGCTAT
>Ga0209208_10012569_pt1 | contig 10694 bp, 15 predicted proteins | sample S1TSphfallax_3_FD_187694 | JGI IMG/M metagenome (GOLD analysis project Ga0209208, IMG submission 187694) | Host-associated microbial communities from peat moss isolated from Minnesota, USA - S1T2_Fd - Sphagnum fallax MG (SPAdes) (version 2) | ecosystem: Host-associated > Plants > Peat moss >... | reverse complement strand
AATTACAAAATTCAAAATCTAACTAATGTAAAATAAGGGTTTCTTTTTGTAGATTTCAATTTGTTGATATTGAAAATGAATTTTTTCCCCAAAAATAGAAAAATCATTCAGTTTACACTAGAAAAAATAAGTGAAAATTTTTCCCCAAAAACATTGTTGGAAAAATGTCAAAATTTGTCAGAAGTGGTAACGGGCAAGGGGGTTCAAAGTCTCCCTACCCAATTGGTCTTTCGAGTGATGCAGTTGTCTACAAGGAAGCCTTCAGCATTGTAGTAAACAGCCGGCGGTCTCATCCATTCACAAAGGGAACGGCAACCGGCACATAGAAGCAAAGTTCCGAGGATAGGCCCGAGCACATAGGCTATCAACTTAAGCTTCCCTGCTGTTAATGACAAATAATTACCCACCAATTTCAGCTCTTGGGAAAGTAACAAAGTTGCATATTTTCCATGAAAAATCTCATATATGGAAACCTAATTATATATCTTATATATATATAATTTTTCTATTGATCCCTATAGAAAAAATCTTAGGGATTATTTTCTAGTGAGAAATGTTCCAATATGTGTCCACATGTAAGTTGAAATTTGGAAACTCTTGTGGGGGTGGTCTTGAGACTCTTACCAAGAGTAAGTGGAGGGTTTGGAGCAACAAGCCAAACTTGAATATGGGCATGGGCAAGCAATGACTCGATGAGAGAAGTGGAGCAGTTTTGTGAGCACCCAAAGTTTCCCAAATCATCCACAACAATGGACAAGTCCACCATGGTTGTGTGGCTTCCACACTACACAACCAAACTCCACAACAACACTAGAGTGTTGGAAATTTTGGGTTTTTTAGGGTTTTAATTCACCAAAATTTTGGGGAAAAAAAATCCTAAAAGTTGCCAAAATTCACAAAAATTTACTATAATATAGCAAAATGCTAAATTTTTTCTAATTTCATACTTTTCTTGGATATTGCCAAATTTAGCTAAAATTTCTTATGGATGATCCTCACTTAAGCAAAATCAAAAAATCAAAAAATAAATAAAATCACTTCTCCTTGTGTATTATTAATATGTCAATTATTTTTCTTGTGGGAAATAAATTGAAATTAGATAAGTGACAATCCAAATCAAAAGGGGATTAAAAAAAACAGAGATGCACAAAATAAATACTCGTCAAATATCATGACAAAGATTCGGACATAGGTACCTTAGTACACTGATATTGCCACGTACTAAGAGCTTTGTTACAATCTTCAACTGAGGATTGAAATTTGATGCCCATACCGAGCACCATCGGTGCTATCGTGCCATCAATCAGACTCCAAGAGTCATTCCCATCCACCCTATATTTCGCAGAACTTAATGACGAATTTGGAAGGGTGACATATAAAAGCCCCCAATTGACTTGTAATGTTGCCTCCAACAAATATGTTGACCCATCGGCTAAAAATCAAATAATTTGTTGCGAGCATTGGCATACTTTGAAAAAACCACACAAATGTGAATATTTTATGAAAAAATCACTCTCTTTCTCTCTCAATTTGCTCAAGTCTTAATGTATAAAAAAGGGTAAAGCTATATTACGTGTAATCCTTTGTAAATATTTTAAACTATGGAATTCTGCAAATTCAAACCTTAGATTTGTGCATGACGAGGTTTGTGCACCCACATATTGTATACGTGACAGTATATTTTTGAGTGGTGGAATTGTGCATTACTTCGAATGTCAAATTCATCCGGGTCCGCAACTGCTATAGCTGGTAATGGCAAGGTAGTAACAGAGTTATTGGACAGAGAAGTCGATGCCAAAGTACTTAAATCGGCCATAAATGGTGCGGTTATAGAAGGTGGGTCATTGACGGGCAGAACGGTTACTTCCACACTCCGAATATCTCCAAGTCCCGTCCCATCCTTAGCTTTCATTGTGATTAAATCATCTCCGTTGAAGTTACGATTTCTGTGCACAAATAGATTGCATTTTTTTTTCATCCATGTAAAGCAATCAGAGAATCCCTCATCCATGAATAATCCCTCTTTATAGAAGACGAGCAGGGTCATTATATACTCCGGATATACAATATGAGAGGGATCTTACACCTACTTACCCAATGGGCCGATGGGGCTTGAAGAGCTTGATTCAAAGGGACTCACCCAATGTACTGAAGGGCTTGAAGAGCTTGATTCAAAGGATCGACGGTGCTTTGCAGCTGCATGTAACCCATGCCAGGGGCCGATGGGAATTGGCCACTAGTAACATTGGAACTGGAATAGTCATCACTATGAGGTGGGTAGATTGGCCCAATCGAGATTATAACCGGCTGCCAAGTGATCGACAAGTTGCTACCGGTTAGCCAATAGTTTGACATTCCAGAGGCCGGAAAGAGACGGCCAGATTGTGCGCCCACTTCTACCATCATGACAGATGCCAAATTCGGGTTTGCTACGGCAAACTTGTCAAATGCCCTAATTGCCCACCACCATTCCCCCGAGTTTACATTGTGTTGTTGCACGGAACCATTTCAATTTACTAAAACTCGATAATCCACCAACTCGATATAACAATTTATTTGTGTATGTAATGTATGTTAAAAGTAGTACCCAATTGAGGGGAGCGGGGCATCCTCGTATGTCAAGAGTGCGGTTTGGTTAGGGATGGCCCATATGTAAGGTTGTAATGGAACGGTGGAAACAATTACATGCCCTGTATCGGAGGCGTTCATATCATCGACTATATAGTAATCGAAGAAATCATTTCCGATATAACTCACATTAGGACTATAGATCACCACACTCCCTGCTACAACTGCTGTCCCATGCAACGGAGCCTGAAGACGGCAAGAAATGAAAACCCACAAGTGAAACCAAGACTCCGTAATTCATTAACCCCATTAATACCCTAAACCCAATTTGCACGGAATTTAAACCGTAAACCTAATTTGCACTAACAGTTTTGTTTTGTTACTTGATGATGATGAAAGCTAGAATTGATTCAAATTAGATTTGCATGGGATAGGGAGGTAAAACCAAGACTCCTTAACTAATTAACCCCCTTAACCCTAGACCCAATTTGCACGGAATTTAAACCCTAAACCTAATTTGCATATCATGTTTTTTTTGTCAGTTGTTGATGATGAAAGCTAGAATTGATTTAAATTAACATTGCATGGGACCTAGACCCAAATTTGCAGTGAATTTAAACCCTAAACCTAATTTGCACATCATGTCTTTTTTTGTTAGTTGATGATGACAAAAGCTAGAATTGATTGAAATTAAATTTGCATGGGGTAGGGAGGTGAAACCAAGACTTCATACTTAATCAACCCCCTTAAACCCTAGACCCAAATTTGCACTGAATTTAAACCCTAAACCTAATTTGTACATCATGTCTTTTTTTTGTTAGTTGATGATGACAAAAGCTAGAATTGATTTAAATTAAAATTGCATGGGATAGGGGGGTGAAACCAAGACTACGCAATTAATTAACCCCCTCAAACCCTAAAACCAAATTTGCAGTGAATTTAAACCCTAAACCTAATTTGCACTAAATGCTTTTTTATTTTGGTTAGTTGATGATGACAAAAGCTAGAATTTATTAAAATTAGAATTTCGTGGGATTGGGAGGAGGGGGGAACAAGATATGAACCCTAAAATTGGAAGAGAAAATAATCTTTACCACGACAATTCCGGCAAGCGAGATTATGTGTTCCGTGCCAACAATGTCATTACTAAGTACGTATATCGTTACCATTGTTCCAACCCAAGTCCATGCTATATCATCCACGGCTTGTGGGCCCACATGCACTATAACAATCAACAAACACACTCAATTGCATATTAGTGAAACCATTATACTTGTGGAAATTTCTTCCAGGGCCCATTCCACCATGGAATGTGTCAAGCCTGGTAGGGCAAGATGGCATTCTGTTCGGTGGTAATGGTTCTACAAGGCCTGTTCCAGAACATCAGAACTTGATTCCACGTCTGGTTCTGGAACTGGATTTTGAAATCATACCCTATCATATTCCAGTTCAGTTTTTACTACCCGGAACAAGCATTGACAATTTTTACCATGAAATACTTTTATACCTGCCCAACACTGGTATAATTTTCCTTAGTAAATGGAAAGCTATGATTCATTTAAGAGGAGAAGAGGAACTTTCTTTATATGTAATTTTCTTCACTTTGAGAAACCTTTGATGTATGGTGCCATCCTCTCTCCAGGCAGAAATTTTACCGAGGGTTAGGCGCCTTCCACATACACTAAGGGCCGCTTTAGACAAGCCTCTAAGGTCCAGGGTCCAATGAAATAGAGCAGTTCTATTGGCTGAGAGCCAAAAATTGGAGGCATGGCCTTTAGATGAGGGTCCAAGACCAAAAAGTGGCAAATCAAGGCTAAACTTACATGGCACCATTTTGCAGAGATTCAATCAGTTAAGACCCCCAAAAGAAAAAAAAAAGGATCTTAAAAGGAGACCTCATGATTTGGAGAACCAAGATGCAAACTAGGGTCCAAGGCAAGCTCCAACTCAAGGACTCAATTTGCTTCAAATGAGTCCATATTGGTTCCTAAGAATTTGAACCCTAGACCCCCTTCTAAATAAAGTGGGCCTAAGTTATGTTTTGTTTTTGTTTTGGGAGCAAAGAAGGAAATCCTCATTATCACATACACTAACTAAAGGTGCATTCACACTTGGTGTTAAGGACTCTAGTATTAAGTCACCTAAAACCAAGCTAATCATTTAGGACCTAAACCTATTTACCAGAAAGATTTTATGTTAACATTCACTTACTATTAAACAATCACCCATTTAACATTGGGTGCCACCTAAATGCCACCTAGATTTTCACTTAAACACTGAATTAGCATTAGGTGTGAATGCATCTTAGGTTAAACAAATCATATTTAGGCCACATTACAAGTGAGAAGAAATGCAAAACATAATTTGAGCAAATTAATAACAGTTTTGCAGCCTAGGTACCATACCTGCTATAATCTGTACAGGAAAAGGGCTTCCCTGGATGGAGACTCCATTAAGTGTAATTTGAAGGTTATAATTTCCTGGAGTTGAGACTGAAAACCAAGAAAAGTAGCTCCCATTTTGAAGATCATTTGTAAATTGAATTGCACTCTGAGTTACTGAGGGTGGAATAACTTCAACCTACCACCCCCCAAAAACACAAGAAAAAACACAAACACACACACACACACACACACAATTCATCAAAATGTTAACTTAGTGGTGCCTGGGATCACCAACCCTAAGACCATCTCCACCAGTGCTCAATATGTGCACTCTGGATAATAAAATTAAATGTCTAAGTTTAGCTGTTTTGTTTTTGGCAACCCCACCAATAAAACTGTAGCCGGAACTGCATATACGCGGGGACTACTAATAGCAAACCACCTCCAGCAATCATTATGATCAACCAATCAGAAATACTGGGCCGCAGTCAGGGTCCAATTTATTACACTCTTTTGTGGAGGTGCACCACTCTGTTGCCCCTTTTACCAGCCACGGCGAGTGGGACGAATTTGGTGCAGAAAAACTAATTTCCTGAGCGAAACCGGCACATTTTGACTTTTTCAGAATATATTTTACTGTTTGGAGTCACATACTGAGCACCCTTGGAGGTGCTCTAAACCGGCACATTTTGACTTTCTCACAATAAATTGTACTGGAGTCAGGTACTGAGCACCGTTGGAGATGCTCTAACATCCTCAATGGGGAGCCTTACCCTATACTTAAAACCCTAGAGTGTCAATGACATTGTTTTTTTTTCCCAATCTTTTTTTTTTCTGCGAATACGATGAATTTTCGCTATGGAAAAAAAAGAATTCCAATTTTAATTTTTTTCCAAAAATTACTCAAAAATAGCAAAAAAGCTTGTTGCAAAACAATTTCTGGTATATACCACCCTTACTTGAAAGATGAGAGGTACAGGTGAGATTGCAATGGTGCCATTTCCATCCGTTGTGGTAACTATAGCTGCCGCCTGCTGTCCAACCGGTATGGCCGTATTGGGAATGATTTCCCCAATACACATATTTGCCCCAATTGTTAGGCCTGCATTATTTTTCCCCGACTACAATGGTGTGTAAAGCTATGAGCAAAGTTTCTGAAGTGATGAGTTTGCACGTAAGTGTACATTTCTACTATATATATAAAATATGGTAGGGCTCATTCCGCCTAAGAATACGGTGAGCTTGTTGGAGTGAGAGCTATTCCACAATTAAATCACCACACCATTATGCATCTCACCTATGAAAAAGCCAATCTATGTCAAGAAAATAAGTGTAGGGTAAGGACCGAAAATGGAGGTGTTCTAGGAACGAAGGCCTCAGGCAAGGTGAGAGCCAAGTGCTTGACCTGAATTCCAACAACAGCATCATTCGAGTTCCTTACCTCGTGTAAAGAATTAGTAGAATTTTGCTTTTAGAATGAGATGGTGAGAGGCAAGGATGCACGTGTTCCACATAAGTTTCCTCATTTTGAGTTTTAGAGGAGCCTTACGCATAAGGTGCCATCCTTTATTGAGGTAGGCCTGAGGCACATAGAGGTGGCCTTATATAAGATGCCCTCTTCGAACACAAAAAAGAAATGACCGTGTCTTTTAACAACCCCACACAAAACCAGGATTTATTTATTTTTCAATTTTTTGATACAGAAAATTTGGTGAAATTTTCCAAAAAAATAACAAATTTATTCCAATTTACACAAAAGGAACACATTTATCCAAAAAAATCCACATTTTTTGGGTCAAAAGAACAACAAAATTTATTGGGAGAAAAAAATCACAGCCTACAACTGGTAAGGTGAAAAAAGATGGAGTGATGATCTCATTCGAGAGATGTGTGTACCTGTGACGGCATAATTGAAAGGAAATGGTGACCCAGAAATATTGACATTGTTGGCATCAAAAACATAGAGCAGGAATGACCCGGTAGCCAGCAAACTAAAAGTCACCAGTTGGTTGTTGGTGGATCCGGAGGAAGCCGGAACGACTTGAAGGTCTGGAGTCAACACCAAACTTTCCGTTCGACTATTGTAAACACTTGCATTCAAGATTGGTGCCGACAAAATCAAAGTCGGGAAATGTTGCGATGATGAATTACCCCCCGTGTACACGGGATTTGAGCAAGAATCTCTTTGTTCTATCAAAAAACTTGCAGTTTTTCCAATACTGAAATATCCCACTCCTTCTTGCCAGCTTCCTATGCAACTACTTGTCGATACCGGGCCTACAAAATGTTATCAATTACAAAATAATAAGCCATTCTAACTTGTACTACACCACCAATATATATATATATATATATATATAGACACACACATATATATGGAGGAATTTGTAAAAGGCCAACCGACCTAATTATTTGAACAAGTTCTTTCATTCAATCCTTTTTTTAAAAAGAATTTTTTTTTTAAAAAAGAAAAAAAAAACCTGGTGTAATGGTAATTGAGAAAGGACTTCCAGGAAGGTCTTGATTGCCAACTTTCGAAAACACTCGCATTAGATATGGTGTTGGCCAAGCCTTGCAAATACTAAAATTGACTTGGAGCACTCCAAGGGCGTTTGAGGAAATTGCATAAGGATTGTTGCCTAATGGAGGCGTAAAAGTGATGGTAACCAAGGAAGGATCGGCCTTAAAAGTGTCATTGTAAGCGTCGAATGTGTATATATTGAAGCCCAAAGGGCCACCAGCAACACTACTAGTGAAGAGATTGGTCCCATTGATTATACACGCTGTTGGTGATAATGGCCCTGTGATATTCATTCAGTCACACAATTTTTGTTCAACATATCGTGTCCAAATGAATGCAAATTACTTGACACAAGCTCATGCAATTCAAATTTTGATCCCACTAGGCTAGGTATAAGTCAAATTTCAAGTTTTAATTCTTTGAGTATAGAGCTCAAAACTTTGTTCAATTTAGACTAAATAAGAGCATATCATGCTTCCATATTGTGTAGGGTAAGATCCCATGGTGGGAACATTCTTGAAGGAAGGGGCCTACAATGAGCTAGTAGCCAAATCACGGATGACATTTTGGGAATGTTCCCCACCTTTAGTTTTTGCCCATTGTAACTACAAGTTTGCAATACGCCCTTTATTCTAGTAACGCACTCAGAGAAAACTTGTAGTTTATGTAGAGGGCACCTTATATCCATCAATTTGCCTCCTAGAAATTAGGAGCAATATTATGCCTACTCCTCAAGGAAGGGAGGGACATTATGCCTAGTTGTAGGTGTAAGAACCCTCCCACTACTGAGGAGTAGGCATAAGAACCCTCCCATTCATACACCTTCTGATCTACATAGGTTTGGTCCTTGATCGATTTTTGCCTTATGCTTTACAACAGGTAAAGCCCATGGGTGGGGGACATTCTCAAAATGCAGGGCCGGATTCAGCTATTGCCTCGTTCTAGGCCTCTTACCTACCACTAAGTGTATGTAGATCATGAAGTGGTAGAAGTGGGAGGCACCTTATGCCTACAAATAGGTCTCTTACACCTATCAATTTGTAGGATTAAGGTGCCTTTTGTTTTTAGGTGGCATTATTAATGTGTATTTGGTGGCTTCACAAATACATTGGGAAACTTCTTTGTTTGCTTCTACATTTAAGTAGACTCTATATGTAGCCCTAAATGGAGAAAGCAAGTTCCACACCAGTTGTGACGGAAAAATCAAAAGGAGACATGATAATGTTAATCCCGTTTGTGTCGGTGACTTGAAGTAAAAACTCTCCAATTTGAGAGGCTGAAAACTTAAGTATTTGTTGTTGAGGCATCAAGTACGAAAGTGATATCGTCATCGGATTCATAGTAACGGGTGTAACACCATCGCTTGCCAACACGATTGCAGTCTGGAATGTAAATGACGGAATAGATCCGGATGCAAAAACGGGGTTCTGGTACATATCACGTTGTGTGATTGTAAATGTCACAGCATCGCCAATGGTGAAATTGTTAAAGTCATTGAACCAATTCCCAATGCAGCTCGTCACGCTTATAGGCCCTGAAAAAGAAAAACCACCATCAGCACCCACGGTCCAAATATCTCAAGGTAGAAGGAGATGGGTTACACCTATTAAATGGTACTCAGTTTTGCTCATTTCACGCAACGCTCGAATTGGCAATGAAACAGGATTACAGGGTCAATCTAGGGCCCAAAGACAGGTCGACTTTAAGGAGAACTCTCATATTTAGAGTTATCCGTAAAGTAGAACCCTGAGTTTGGTCATACACAGGGTGAGATTTTTGAAAAACCTGCCCAAAAGTACATTAGCATTCAACGGGGGATGAAACTCAGAAAACCATCAATTTTGGTGGTAAACTGTGTAAACTGAGTTTCATCCTGTCTTTCCTTTTTCGTGTCTCCACTGCTGCTACATCTATTTTCACTGCTCTTGACTGTACAACTACTGTAATTAGTCTCGACCCTTATGCATTAAATGCTGAGTATTAGCATTTCATACTGAGATTCTTTTAAATGTCTTTACTTTGTGTACACCAATGAAAGAAGGAATAGGGGGTGAAAGGAGGCCCAAAGACAGGGTGAAGAGAGGGTCACTTTATGGATAACTCTATTCTGTTAACAATTGACGTGACCTTTTTCCTAAGCAATTAATTCATATGAAATATTGGGATTCAAAGGGCATCCACTTCACCAGGAGTGACCGTGAATGTCAGCGGTGAGTTCGAAATATTTGTGACTCCATTGCCAATGAGAAGGGCGAAAGTGCCAGCCACAGTTGGTGCAAATGTGAGATTTTGCAATCCTTGACTCGTTGCTGGGGTCGTGTTGATGATGATATTCAATGCCAGTCCTCCTAGTGCGGAAACAATTTGTGTATTGAACTGAAAGGTTTGCGGCACAACATTGTTGTAGGAATCAACTTGTGCAATTGTAACACTAACCATTGTTCCTGCAAGTAGGACGGGAACAGAAGTCGTATAATCCAAAAATGAAGCCCGTGTTGTTGCCATTGAAACCAAGCCTGGCAGCATTTCTCAAACATTAAGGAAGGAAAAATTGCAAAAATAAACCAGGCCAGACCAATTATAATTAATTTCATGGACTAATTTCAGGACATATATACATTGTACAAGGGGGTGCTGAACTCTAATCCCTTAAATTTTAGGTTGTATATAGGGATTAAACTCTTTTTTTTGGGTTACTCAATGTGTAATAGGTCATATTTATCAGTCAATTATTTATGTGTAATAAAAATAACAACTCTATTGTCTTCTACAACCCACTTAAGTTGTTAAACAAGGGGTGTGTCACACTGTGGCCTTGTTATTTACATTTAAAAGTATCTTAAGGCAAAAGAAGAACTATGAAAATTCAAATATTTCACATGCAAAAATATAATCTTCAAAAAATCCTCTAAAAGAAACCAAAATCCTTCAAGATATTATAACTCTGTAACTAATCTCAAGTTTCAACACAAGCCAAAATATCATCTTTCAAAAATCCTCATATAAAAATAGACCTACTTCCTAGCAACCAAATCCCTTAAGCTACTGTACTCTATGATGAATCGAAACACAATATTTTTGCCTTGGTAGGCACAGTCAATAAAATGGAGTCTCTTTTACTTGCAACCAAGAATTGTGATGAAAAAAAACGATATTATGCAATACTTTTATTTTACTATAAAAAAATTCATAGACATTCATTACTGTCAAATACATTTATT
>Ga0209208_10012568_pt1 | contig 10694 bp, 9 predicted proteins | sample S1TSphfallax_3_FD_187694 | JGI IMG/M metagenome (GOLD analysis project Ga0209208, IMG submission 187694) | Host-associated microbial communities from peat moss isolated from Minnesota, USA - S1T2_Fd - Sphagnum fallax MG (SPAdes) (version 2) | ecosystem: Host-associated > Plants > Peat moss >... | reverse complement strand
CTGAAGAGTGTGAAATTTGAAATGCAAGAACAATATTTAATTACCACCGAACTAAATTGTGCTTATTTTTTTCACTCCATTGGAAATGCCCTCTCCACCAGTTCAAATCACCTGCTAGTACTGATATCAATGGGAAGCAATTTTGCACAATGACCATATATCTGAAAGGAAGCAGTGCCTTGGTGCTGGCAAGGGAAGAAGAGATTCTCCATGAGCATTCATTGCTTCGTTAGCTTCTCATGTCAAACTTTTGGATTTTTCTTTTTAAACCCATTTACTGCAATACACCTTACTAGGATAAGCTCATGATTTGTTGGCGTTGTTGATTTCCCATTCCATGGCTACTGCTATACCAATGCTTTTGCCGCAATTCAAAGTGTTTTATATAATGATATGGTAATTCTCAATTGCCATAAAAATTCCATTATCAAAAGGGGTCAAATATGTGCTCGTAACAATGCTTGAGATCTGAACAAAAATGTTTTGGGGGCATTCATGAAAGAGAAGACAGCTGCTTGAGATTGAAACAGAAAGTAAGTTTCAAACTGTTGTAAGGAGAGGTAATTGTTACTTGGGATTTGAACAGAAGAATGTATGAAATACACAATCATGACGAGATTCGAAAACAGTTGCTTGAGATTGCAATAGAAAGAGACTGAAGCAATAGTGAGAGGCACAAGCAAAATTGCTGCATCTTCGTGATCATGTAGGTCACGGTGGTTACAAAATTACTAAGACGTAATAAACATTATGCACCAACAGTTGTGGTTCTTCAGTAGAAAAATTGCCAAAAGAATTGCAACTTCTTTTCATGATCTCCAGTAGTCACCACCATGCAAATTTGACATGTTTTCCAATGTAATTGCAAAAACAGTTGCAGTTACTCAGAACCCTGTGGCCAGGGAAATTGTTCTGGATTTATGGAATGTATTCTGATATTAAATAAATCTTAAAATTTTAATTGAAGCTCCGCTTTGAAAACATGCGAAAGAGGACAGAATATTGATAAAGGAGATCTAGGTTTATCAATTTAACAATATACCCTCCCTTTCCCCCCTTTTTATTTATTTCTCTCATAGGTTCCCATATGGTTTTGAGTAGTTGATCATTATTTCTGTCAATCTCGATTTTGATTTTATTATATAAAATGGACATGAAAAGATTATATTAACATCTGCTTTTTGATGTCCATTAATATGGCTTTCTCATGATTTAAAAAAAAGGATATTGAAATAATATTTTTGAGTTATATTAGAACCTTGTGGCTAGGAAAAAAGCTCTAGATTTATGGAATGTACTTTAATAGTTAAACCATCTAAAAATTGTAATTGAAACTTGATTTTGAAAAATGAGAAAAAGATAAAAATAATGATAAAGGAGATGAAGGTTTATCAATTTAATAATCCCTCCCCCCTTTCTCTCTCATTTCATTTCTCTCATATGCTCTCATGCAAGGTTTTCAATAGTCCTCTTAATTATTTATGTCAATCTCAAATTTGATATGAACATGGACCTGAAAGTGCACATTAACATTACGTTTTTGGTGTCAGTTTTTGAAAAAATTGGAAATAATAATTATTAAAGTACAACATTACATATATACAAAAATAGATGGCTTGAAACCATAATCTCTTAATAAATCCAAAGAACACAAAAAGTAATTTATATCTTGCATTCTATTAACTAATTGCAGAGTTATATATACACAATTCTTATTGTATATATGCATTACAACAAATTTAGGGCGCAGTCCATGGTTTCAATTCATTATATTGTTATTTCAGTGGAAATAAATAAACAATATTTCACATGATCACAACAACACATGTGCAGTATCCCATCACAAATAAGGACTGCAAGGGATCAACAAAACATCAAAATAATTGTTGCATAATGATTGGGTGATAGTTAAATGTTTTCACAATACATTTTTGTTTCACAAAAGAAAGAAATGAAATGTAAGTATTCTGATTGGATTCCGAAGCAATTGCAAGTACTTTCTGTGGAAGCTTCATGAGGTATACCTACTGCTCACTCCAATACCACTCATTGTCCCCCCCCCAAACATTGCCATTGATTCTGTGAAATAAATGAAACTTAAATAATAGACTTTAGCTCTTCCAACTTTGACAAGGTGAAACATCACTTGGCACATTCACTGAACTTGCCCTAAAACCAAACCCTTTCAATAAACAGGAAAACAAAGTAAAGAAAGAGGATAGGAGGCTTTGCTAGCCTACAACTTAGGATTGGCAAAAATGAGTTTAGGCTGAATTTTGGTTTTGTAGGTTCCAAATGAAAGTCATGTTGAGAGGTTGGTTCATATATTGAACTTTTTCTTGGATGGACCCCTATTGGTTTCACTATTTTTTTGAGATGTGAATTTTTTTTCATGTTCACTTTTTTCTTTAATGATAACCATCAAATTCCCCTCACTTTCCTTTTTGTGATGAGCATTGACAACTGCAAAAAAATATGCTACTATCCCTTAATTACTAGCCTTCCAATATTTGGGTGAAAAACATACATAAGTGAAGAAGTATTATACTATCCCTTAATTGAATGCCTTTCAATATATGTGTGACTAGCATTAGTGTGACAACAGCAAGTAAGCTTCTACAACCCCTAAGTAGGCAATCAATTGATTTTCAATATTTGCATATGACCATGGACAAATCAGTATTGATAGGTGCAAAAAAACAATAGACTTCCCTAGATCCAACAAATAAGCTTGTCAATCCTATGCACCATTTTTTTTAAGGTTTTTGAAATTTCACATAGGTGGCTTCTATTAAACTAAATATTGTGCATATTTGGTAATATTTAAATGTTCAATAGTGTAATCCATGGTGATTTGAAACTTCAACTAATTGAAAATTGGCTATGTCCTAGAGAAACATTTCATAAAAAGTTGGCAAAATGTTCAATATTATTATCACAAAATTTTACAAAATGCAAGTAGAACATATGATTACACAACGTTTAAAATATGCAACTAATTAGCAATGCACTAATTAATTTGGCCATGAAAATCACTAAGACATAGAATTTATTAAAATGTGACCATTGCAATGCTTGGTCTTGTGGCTTGGTCATTGCTAGGTGATTCTTTCACTAACAAAGTGAAGAACACATAAGACACAGGACTATGACACACCCGCAAACAACACTAACATACACATTGCTAATTACACACAAAACACACATGCACATCCAACACAACCACATATTTTAAACTTTAATAGACCCAAGTTCCAAACCCAAGACCTTGTAATAGACACAAGCAAATAGAGGTAGACACAAACAAATAGAGCCTAAAGGCATACATAAACAAATATAAGCAAACATAAGCAAACATAAGTAAATAGAGCCTAAAGGCATACAAAATAAAATAGAGGCAAACACAATGAGACACAACTACAAAGAACTAGACACTAGTGACTAGACAAAAACAAACATAATCAAAGAGAAACAAACAAAAGAAAACAAAAATAGATAGAAGTAGACATGAGCAAATAGAAGTAGACACAATTAAAGAAAGGTAGACACTAATGATTGGACAGAGACAAACATAAGCAAAGCAATGTAAATAGAAGCAAATAGAAACAAACAGAAGTAGACAAGGCAAACACTAGACATAAGCAAATAGAAACAAATAGAAGTTGATCAAAGTAGACAAAAATTGACATAGAAATACAAATTGAAGGAAGACAAACAAAAAGATAGAACTTGACATTGGATAGAAATTCAAGAGCAAGATTGACACGGACAAAATAAAAACATTGAACAACGATGACAATTCTAAAATCCTAATTTATAAGTGACAAAATGACCTAGTTTCGGCCATTAAATGTCATCATTAAGAATTATAGATAATGGCTCGTGCTGATGATGGGATTAGAACAACAAACCCCACCCAAATCTTAATAATGGAATTTAATCCAATGTTTGCCTAGGCTTCTGCTCCTTCCAATCTTCAAAACATGCATCATATGGAAAAATATTCAAACTATAAAAAGTTTGAAAATACATTCCCACAATTGTATTCAAGTGTTCATTGAGGTAGTTCCTCAATTTGGATTTTATGAAAGATAGTGTGGAAAATGTCCACTCATCTTCCATTGACCCCAACACTTGTATTGTCACATTTTTTGTCAATTTGAAAACTCAGGGAAAGAATGTTGTAAAAATTTGGGAAGCCTATAGAGTTTGCCAAAGTCAAGTTAAGGGATTAACATGAAATGATGCCTCCATAGTAGTAGTAACATTAGATTGCATAGTGATCTTAAAAATATTTGACTACGTGTCAAAAGCACTTGCAAATAAAATGGTTGGGCGAATCTTGGTTCCAACAAGATGTGAACTTCCTTTTGAAGTTCTAATAAATTCCAATAGCTTCTCAGAACACTAATGTGCTTTAATCAACAATAGATGTCAATCAAAATTCTCCTTGTTGTCACCTTGAAGGCAATATTGTGGATAACAAATGCCCATAACATCCATCAAATGGGATACTAAAAACTTTGCAATCAACTCACAAGTGAAAGATTTTGTTGTAGTTGTAAGGAATCACAAGCTCAAAAGATTAAAAACAAACAAAAGAAAAAAAAAAAAAAAACTACATTTTAAATTTTTTAAAAAAAGAAAAAAAGGAAGGAGAATGGGAGAAAAAAAACCTAAACATGATGATTTTGCATCTTCCACTAAATTAATGAAGACCTCTTAGGTGACCTAAACCTTCTCACAAATGGCATTCACACAAGTAACCCAAAACGTGTAACTTGATGAATCAAAGGCCAAATACTCACCTTTAGGGGTATCCAGGTCAAATGAACTAGTCTTCCACTTCAAATGCACATTGTTATGATTACAAGCAATCAAGCCTTGGAAATATTTGAAAAATATCATAAACATATTTCATTGTTGGACTTAGATAGTGAAAGTAAAGGTGACATTGGTAGATTTTTATGGCAGCAACATAGTTGCATACAAAGACATTTATCTTTTATGCAAACTTGATCAATGTATGGACAATTTCCAGCATGGGCAATAAACAAGAAAGGGAGATGAGAAGGTTTATGTCACAAAGAAGTTCAATGTTCACTTTGGCAAACATGATTGATGAGCTGTCTTTAACCGTTTTTGCCAATAATGGCATATACATTTCCATCACCCTTTTTGTTGGACTAAACATGTTACTTCAAAGTGTTTTAACATTCCACAAAATCTTTTTTTTTTTTTCCTTTCATTAGTTCTATGAGCTTCAAAAACTCAAAATGCCTTTTCATGTTGTGAGAAAAAAAAAGAAAAAAGGATTATAATAAATCTTCTATAGATTTCACAATAAAGATTTGAAACAATGTTTGCATAGCTAAATTTGTGTGATGCACCATGAAATGAATGCCTTCCAAATGGGGGGAATACTTAATTTTCATTTGATAGGTAAAACCATTGTGCACCCCTTAGAAAACATTCACCCCATTAGCCCCAAAGGAAATCAATTTTGTAACAATGTCTACATTAGAAAAACCACCATGTTTTTTCAAAGCACCCATAATAACCTGCCCCCCCTTTCAATAACATGTTATAAAGAAATGGGTATAGGTATGTGAACAATGTAGAAATTATGGATAGAAATCCATGATTAGTTATTAGTCGTGGTTACTTCATTACAAAACAATGCAATGTACTTAGAACTTGCAATTATTTCTTTTATTTTCTTAATGATTTGCTTATGCATACATTTAGCCATAACCCATCTGACTAAATCATTCCAATGATGTTTTGGCAACAAGGGGTCATCCAGGAAAGAAAAGAGAGCCTTCAAAGCTTCAAACTCAAGCATGGGTCAGCCTTGTTGTAATAAATGCAAAATTATAGGAAATTGTTGTCATTTTCTTCCGTGTTCCCCTTTAACCCCTCCTTGAACTTGTTCAACAATTGTGAGGTGGCTTTTCTTATAATAAGCAATCTCATTCTTTGCGTGATTACACTTCTTATTGACATACCATTCCCCTTGTTTCTTGCCCAAATGTGGCATGTTTCAAATAGCCCTTGTTGTTCCCACATGTTTTTCAAAAGTATTAGCCTTTGGCCTTAGGATCACATCCTTGCTCTTAACAAATGAACATACAAAGCATTTCACTCGATGAACTTCTCTAATTTCACTTTTCAATATCTCTACCCATGGGAATTGAGTAACCCATAAATTTCAACACTACTTAAATATCTTATAATTCCTTTTAGGCTTCTTAGGTGGGTGTAGTTTTTATTATTCTTGCTTTATAATAACATGTATCTTTGATAAATCTACCACACTAGAGGCAACATAAGTAGGCAACCCACCAAAACAAACAAATTACATAGTAGGATTATTATGCAAAAAATCAAATTTTGATTTAACCTTAATACCACTTGAACTTGTTGTAGAAAATGCTTTAGGTTTAGAAGGGATCACAAGAGGAAATCATCCTTTGGATTTTTATTGGATTTTAAGAAGTCAGATAACACAACGTCCTTCTGCGTCATTTACACAAGTGCCATTCAAGCCCTTCAAATCAAGATAATATATTTTTAAAAAAATGCAAAAAGAGGTTGAGAAACACAAACAAAGCAAGTTTCTTAGCTAGTAAGTTTCAATTGTTGATGGACATGCGGATTATGAAACACCAACCTGCAAGGTTTTATCACGATCTAGAAAAGTAGAGCATGTTGCCATAAGTCTACAAGATATCCCTTATTCTCATAACTCCCAATTAGTTGCCTTCTTGTAGGCTATGCAAAATAGATGTTAAAGTACATTTCTATAATATAATTAAACAATGTATAACTAAGGGAACAAGCACTATAGATATGCAAAACATAACGTAACTTAAGCTTAGCAAGAAGTTGGATCTGGACTGTGCACAATCCTGATTCCATTAGTTAAACCCTAAATTGAATACCTACCAAACCCTAATGCAAGCATGCAAGGCAATGTGCACTAACCAAGAAATTAAAATAGATTCCAAAGCTAGAATAGAATTCAATCAAGAAGAAAGATTGGAACTTGGTTTTGGATTCTACATTGTGGACGATCTTGATTCCTAAGTTGTGTATAATCTAAACCTTAAACCTAAAACGTGCCAAACCCTAAACCTTTCTAAACCCTCAAACAAACAAGCATTGTTTCACTGGAGTTTGGATAGACTTTGATAAACTTAGAATCATGAGTTAGAACACACCTGGAACAAAGGAATCAGAAGTTAGGATAAAGTTTAAACAAAGGTGTTTAATAGGACAAAACTTGAACAACAAACAAAGCTTGAATTAAAAAATCAGATTTCATGACAAAGCTTGAATAAAGGACAAAACTAGAACAAAGGAGTTAGAACATTGGAGCTTGAACAAAGGATAAAGCTAGAACAAAGGAATTAGGACAAAGCTTAAACAAAAGAATTAGGACAGACTCCAAAGCTTAAACAAAACTTTGAATGAGCTTAAGTGTGCACTTTAGTTTCAAATGTTTAACCTTAAAGTAAGCATATGACATAGTGTTCTAGAAATGAAATGAACTTGGAGGGAAGGAGCAAGTGAAGGAGAGAAAATTTAAAAACTTATGTTGACCAATGCGCAACAATGATGTCCACGAATTTCATAACAAGAAACATTGCAATGAACAATGTTGTAACATTCAACAATTTGAAGTTGTGAACTCTACGCACACAAATAGCGCACACGAATAATAATGACTTTGTGGGCAGTTGTCTACACTATGAAGTTGTGAACTTTGTGCACACAAATAACAACAATTTTGTAGCACTAAGGCCTCCACTTCACAACTTCACCTTCAAGCTATTACATTGATAACCTAGACTTGAAACTTTCCCAAAATCCCAACCTTCTACACTTTAGACTTTGGAGCCCATGGGCCATTAATTTCACTCACAACTCATGAGTCAAAAGATGGAACAAGAAGTAGCGAAAGTAATAAAGCATTTGAGAAGAACTTAGAACTTAGAAGTTGTGAAAGCAAAAGAAAATCAAAGTAGAGCTTGCAACTATGAGTGCACTTAGTGTTTAGTGGCTCATTGCTTAGTGTTCAATTAGACTATTGAAACTAACTTCTAACTTCTAAGTGTACAAGACCTAACTATGTGGCGATGATGCCATGCCACTTGTCGAAACTTGCTGGTGATAACCCTAGATCCAACGATGATCTTCTTGATGATCAACCTAGATCCAATGGTCATGGTCTTGGTGATTAACCTAGATCCAATGGTAGTTTCCTAGTGATTAAACTAGATTCAACAGCTCTACTAGTGGTAATATGACAATAGGGTTAATGGGCTACATGATTACTGTAGGCGATAGGCCTTATGAGCTATGTGCAAAATGACGAGTTATTGTTGTCTGTCTATTGCAATGTGGTGATTTTTTTCCTTTTAAAAAAAATAAATTCTATAATCAATTTCGCAAGCCATTTTTGTCCATCACTTTCTGGCTATATTTCACCAATAAAAAAAAGGCTGATCCTATGCTCATATTGGCATGTTCAAAAGCCCAGTCAATGCAAATGTAGAAACCCAGGAGAAAGATATGAGTAATCTAGTTCATTTACATTAATCAAGGAAAGATCAAGGATTTGAAAGTTTAGATTTCAGAAGACAAAGCCCAGCTGGCCACAGATATGTATTATTGGTGCACATAAATGATTACACATCTGGGCAATTGGCAAAAGTATCACAAATGAGTGAGGAATTCATGTCAATTTGGGCACAGAAAACATCCAAATGGCACAAGTCTGTGGATGAAAAAAAAAATTGTCGCTCCAAGAAATGGAACACCACAAATCTTTTGTGCATTTCCAAAAGAGATGCTTTTTACACATCCGGGCATTTGTAAAAAAGTATCAGAAATGAGTGAGGAATTCATGCAATTTGGCCACACAAAACATCCATTATTGCAGATAGTCTGTGGATAATTTTTTTCTAGCCTGAAGAAAATGAAACCCCATAATGGTTATTGCTTTGGACAGATTTCATCCATTGGACAGTAACTGAGGTTGTCACATCTGTAGCTGCAGACAGACCCTTCTTCTTCACACCTCTTCTCCTTCTTGTTCTTCACTCTCGTTGCAGCACTTTTTCTGTGCGAAATTTTTCCGCTTGGGGGGGGGAGGGGCAATTTCATGAAAGATTTCGAGATGGGTTTTTTGAGCCACAAAAATTTCTGAGGTGAAAAGCTTCTCCGATCGACCCATCATGCGTTGCAAAAGATTCTGCAGTTTTTCTTAATTTGGTTGGTGCGCATAAATGTTGTGATGCAATTTGTGAAGGAAGGAGGAGAAGAAGCTTATTAGATATACTCTTGAAGAATCCACAGGAGGAAGAAGAAACTTGGGTTTGCACTCTTGAAGAATCCACAGGAAGAAGATAAAACTTAGCTTTACACTCTTTGAAGAATCCACAGAAGGGTGGATTACATTCTTTGAAGAAATCCACATTTTGAAAGCACTCACCCAGAAAAGAAAAAAATCTGTGTTGTTGTTTGTTTGATCGCGTCGATCAAGATTTTGGCTTTTCCTCGCAAAAAAACTTATCTTTTCTATGGAAATTTTGTGACTCCAATTTTGTTGTTGATGAATGGAATTTGTTCTGCACTCTTTGATAGATTTTTGCACACCAAAGGTGCCATCTTTTGTGCAGTTGTGGGTATTTTTTTGCTTTGATCTCTCTTTTGTGTCTTTGCACAATTGTGGGTGTTTGGCTTTGATCTCTCTTTTGTTGTGTATTTGGCGATCTGCGAGCGAGCTTTGTGTTTTCAGCAAACTGTGAAGGTTATGGTCTACAGTGAAAGCCTTTTCTGCGCACAGAGAGATAGAGAGAGTCCTTTAGCTTTGTGATAGAAAGCTAGATAGATAGATGCAGGTAAGAGGAAGAGGAGGAGGAGGAGCAGGAGCAGGAAGAGCAGGAGAATCTGGTCTTTTCAATTCCAACTTTTCTCTTTGAGAGTTCAGGAAGCTCTTTCTTACTCAAGATGTGAAGGAAGATTGTCTTCTTGGGGCTGGGGGGGTGGAGCTTCAGTGGAAACCTAAGAATCTTCTTCGACCAAGAGATGGCAGAACAAGAGAAGATGCAAGCTCTGGTGCGATCTAGGGAGAAGAAATTGTTGTTGGTAGCCAACAAGTATCATCTCTGTGGTTTTGATGATCAAGATTCCGCTTATGGACCTGGGCAATGGAGAGGATTGGAAATTGGGAATTGTGAGGAAGAGGCAGCATCATCAGCAGGTTCAGAAGCGGCATGTCAGATAGAAGAGACCAGAATCAGCACTGGAAAGGAGTTGGAGGTCACCATCCACCAGCAGCAGCAGCAGTGGTGTTTTCCTCAGGGGGTACAAGAACAAGAACAAGAACAGGAGAAGGATTTTTTCGACTTGCTGCCGGACCATCTTGTGATTGAGATTCTGGTGCGAGTTGCAACACCCAATTGGCCCATGCTTGCATGTGTGCACAGAAGGTGGGCTGCCATGTTTCGAGGAGATGGTCTCTGGCAGACAGCACTCACCAAACGCTGGCCTCACGCCGGCAGTGCCAAACGTTGGCCTGGTCCTATCAGCCGAGGCTCCAGTAAAAGGTGCGTTGTTGCTCCATGGATTCTCTTTGCAAAACTCGATCACCTCTTTGCCTCTCTGAAAGGACTCTCTCTCTCTCT
>Ga0209208_10012567_pt1 | contig 10694 bp, 7 predicted proteins | sample S1TSphfallax_3_FD_187694 | JGI IMG/M metagenome (GOLD analysis project Ga0209208, IMG submission 187694) | Host-associated microbial communities from peat moss isolated from Minnesota, USA - S1T2_Fd - Sphagnum fallax MG (SPAdes) (version 2) | ecosystem: Host-associated > Plants > Peat moss >... | reverse complement strand
AGGCTTATTGGCTTTTGCCTCCACACATCAGATAGCAACTAGCATAGTCAAAAAGCTTGTGATTTGTTGCCCCCACACATTAATAGAAGCTTCTCCCCCCCCCAAAACATTAACAAAACTCAAAAAATGTCAAATACATGAACAAAACCACACAAAACTGATAGCTTGAAAGTTGAATTCCCATGCATTAACAAAACCACAAATGAGCAAGAAAAACCTTTTGGACATCAAATCCCCATGCATCAAGTTGTCGCAGAACCATGGTAGAGAATATGGAGGAACTTCTAAAAATCAAATGGCAAATCCCAAAGTAGCAACAAAACCAAGAAAATGATTTTTGACTTATTGTTCCTATGCATCAACAATACCTAAAACTAAAAGAGAAAAAACTAGATGTCAAATCCCCAAGCATTAGCAAAACCAAATCAATAGCCAAAACCCACAAATCAATGGAGCAATAGAACAACATGACCCAAAAAAAAAACAAAATTAAACACAACTTTAAGTTTTTGGCCCAACATATCACCAAAACTATGAAGATGTTTAAGGTTAGGTCACCTTAACCCTTTTTGAAGATTGCAACTGTCTACTAGCCCATCTCATCACTAGAAAATTTCAACAAAGATTCCTACAACAAAATAATCATCAAGAAGTTCAAAAGAATTTGAGTTATTGGCAATCAATAAAGTCTAAGTCTTCTTAAAAAAGACTTTGAGTTTTAATGAGTTTTTTGTGCTCCTCAATCAATGCATCTTCGCATGTGAGAAATTGATCCAATGTGTTTTCTTTGGTTCTTACAGACCCAAAACAAACATCATTAGGTTTATTTTTAAGAACAAGGATGAGTTTATCAGTTGTTAATTCCAAGTTAATAACATCAAAGATTTGTGATAACACCAACAATGTTAAAAATTCTTTTAGTCTCAATTTGTGAGGTAACCATGCCAAGTACTTGACAAGCTAGAAATGACACATGCAATGATTATAATGAATGTGTCGCCCACCACCTTAAAGGATTGGCAAATTTTTGTCAATTGTACACATTATCGTTGGAAGATTTACAATTCATTTTTCAATGATGACATGACGGCATCACAACAAAAACAATATGCCCAAAGAAACAATCATCATCTTCAAATGTAAGTAAACTTGCAATAGTAATGGGTACATAATTTTAGCATCATATTTTGCAACATCAACAACAACTAAATTACCCACATAATCCTATATGACTTTAATGTTTTTAGAATGTGGGTCCAACATGGTGGACAACATATTATGTGCTTTGGAATGAATGTAAGTGCTAGATAATGCCAAAAATGGTGTTAATATGTTGATCATTTGTGAGTTCACTCCAACAATTCTAAATCAAAATCACCTTGAATCGAAGGTTGATTCAAGTTTTGAATGTTGACCACCTAAAATTTCATTGAAATACTCCAGGTGAAAGCATACACAAGTGCATCTGACAACAACCGAAACCTTTGACTTTGATTTAATGGGCATTACTTAACCATTGGTAATAATGTATTTGTAATAGTTGGAACAATAGCCCAAGTTTGGCACATTGGGACTCATGATGACAAAGCCAAAAATTATTGTCTCTCATAGCACATGGAGATTATATTTTGATACTCCATAGTTTCCTAAAACAAAATGATTCATGATGCACATTGCATTTTTCACAAGAGATTTTAACATCCTTGCTAGCAACCCTACAATAATACAAGAATTCTTCCACTTTTGTTTCCCCTTCCTAAATTTTTTAATCCAAGTAATAATCTTCTACATTGATGTTTGAACATTTTTCAAACTCACTTCTAAAAATCTAGCACACATTGGAATCATCATAAGCAAAAACAAGATCCCACAAATGGACTAGTTAATTGAAAAGGAAAACAAGTAACAACATTTATCAATGCCAAAGTCAAGGTACTTAAATTGGACCCTTGATCCTTGACATAAGCAATGATTTGTCAAGTAAATCAAAAAAATCCCATAACACCTTTACTTGGTTTGTGATGGCTACACCATTTGTGTTGTGCACCTCAAAAATTCCCACTATGACATGCGTGCTCCCATAAATTGTTGATAAAACTGACAACCATGGCAAAAGTGTCATGCCCACCATGAGACATCCAAAGATTGAAAGATGTTGTGCATGTAACACATGACGCAAGTGATGGCAAAACATTTCTTCAAAATGTTTGGAACACTATCACCAATTGATGTCAATATGGAAACACAAAATTGGAATATTATTTTAAAACCATGCACCTTAGCTAGTGATTTTCAATAGAATATATCAAACAACACCCTATTGCAATGTATAAAACTAGGTCTTCAAGAAAGGCATGTTGTGCAAGGTCAACTTTGTTGTAAGGTTGATCGCTGACAAAAACTGAATGATAAAAAAAGGAGGGACATTTTCCCTTTCTTTTGTTAATTCTCATTGGTTCTTGTTTCCTTGAACTTTCTGCATCGACAGGTCCCACCTATTGCCATCTTCCACATGTTCATGAAATACATGTTTTTTCAAAGAAGATGTTCTATGGTTTTTATTATAGTTCATAAGTCCCTTAATTTTTCCATGGGAAACATTATTAACATTACCATCAATTGGATTAGAGTGGTAGACAATACATCACATGATTTGCACTAAATTACAAGAATCAATTTGTGCACCATCATTAACAACAAAAAAAAACCCCAATAACTTGTAGTGAGATGCCAAGGATACCATTTGCTTTGGTTGGCTAGAAACTTTGGAAAAAGAACTGCCCAAAAGACATCTTCATTAGTATTTGATTTGACATTTGATGCTTATTGTGATCCTTGAATTGTACTTTCAACATGAGACACAAATTCACCATATTCAACATCATCTTTTAAACAATATGATGTAAAGGTCAATGCCACTTGCAAACACCATCAAAGTTGTTATGTCCTTTTAGCTACAACAAGAACACAACAAAAAAATGGAAGGGATGACACAGTAGCTGGAAGCTAAAATTACTGAAGTCCCAATTCTAAAAATTTATTACATAACGCAAATTTAAACATGATGCAATAGGTATACAATATATAATTGTTATGTCTTTCAGCTACAATAAGAACACAATAAAGGACAATCATCAATGTCAGAATTTTGCATCCATTCAACTACAACATGAATATAGTTGTTATGTCCTTTTAGCTACAACAAGAACACAAAAAGACAAATGGAAAGATTGTTAAATAATCATCAATGCTAAAACTTTACATCCATTCAATTATAATAGGAATATAGATGTTATGTCCATTTAGTTGGAACATGAACACAACAAAAAGAATGGAAGGACTGTTGAACAATCACCAATGTTGGAACTTTGCATCCATTCAATTACAACATGAATATAGATGTTATGTTTTTTTAATTACAACAAGAACATAACAAGAAAAATTGATAGACCATTGAACAATCATTAATGTTATTGTAGGACATCCATTCAACTATAATAAGAATACAATTACTATGTCCTTTTAGTTGCAGTAAGAAGATAATAAGAAAAATGAAAGGACCATCGAACAATGTTGGAGCTATTGCAACCCTTTAACTATAATAAGAAACATGTCAAGAGTAGCAAAGAAAAATGGAAGGGGTGACAAAATACTTGAAAATTGAAGTTGTTGAAATTCTAATTCTAAATATTTATTGCATAACACAAATTCAAACTTGATGCAACATGTACAAGACATAAAGGTGAACAAGTTTACCCTATGAAAAAAATTGCCTTGAATGCAAAATACTTACAATAAACTCGAACTTAGTAACAATAATTGTGGAGATTCACCATAAACATGGAAAAACAACAAAACCTGCAAGTTTCAACACAAGATACAAAGCATGAACAAGTAGAAACAATAAGTACAAAATAAATTTCTAGTGTAATGCAAGGAAACAAAACATTCAAACAAAAGGAGAAAGGTGAAAGACTACCTGAATTTGCAAAGTTGAAGTATCTCGACCATTAGCTTATAAAAATGCCAAAGAAAAATAAATTGTTGAAAAGCATGAAGCACATAGTTGACATTAGAAAGTTCAACATTGATGAAAACATAAGAAAAAAACTTCAAAAAACACTATCATCATTACATGAAAATTCATTGCAAGCATGAAAAGCAACACAAGTTACAAAGGATAAACAAGAAGAACAAAACATAGCTTGGGTAATGTAAGGAAACAAAATGTGAAAACAAAATAGAGAAGGTCGAGAGAATACCTGAAATTGTTGAAGTTGCCAAGTTGTTGAAATATCTTGGCCAATCACTCATAACAATGCCGAAGGAAAACAAAAGGTCACCAAAAAGCATATAACTAACAATGAAGCTCATGAAGTGAAAGGTTTGATGGGGATAAAAAGAAAAAACTTTGACAAGACAAGAAAAAGAAAAGTTCAAGTAAACCCTAACCCTAAACCTAACAACTTCTGGAATTGAACATGAGAAAAATGCATTGATGGGTATCAAGTTTACAAATTAGAGATGTTTTGTTCGGTTCTAAGATACGAATTCAAAGGCAAATCTTCAACCTCCACATATTTCCAATTCCACTATATATCCGGTTTCAATATGTTACACTCAATTTTGGGTGGGATCTATAAATCCGAATCCTTATTCAACGATTTTTTCCTACCTAGCTAGATACCTGGCCAACATTGGTAGCAACCTTAACTATGTATAGTGTATCGAGGTAACTAATACATTATTGTCGTTAATCGATTGAAAAATGCTTTTGCTACTAGTGAATTGAATGATAAATTGAATGATAATGACAATAAGTAGGTAAGGCTTAGTCATAGGTTAAAGTAGGTAAGTAATGGCTAATCATGGGTTGTTAGTAAGTAGGTAATTGCTAGTCGTGGGTTGGTAGTAGGTAGGTATGTGTTTGTCAATGGGTTGCTTGTTGGTAGGTAAGTAAGAGCTAAGTCATAGATTCTTATGGTGGATTCACACTTGATGTTAAGTTAGTGTCAAATAAAAATCTAGGTGACGTCTTACACAACACATAACATTAAATACGTGATAGCTTAATGTTAAGTGAATGTTAGTTGAACATAAAATTTTCATGGTAAGTAGGTTTAAGTCCTAAATGACTAATATGATGCTAATAACACTATAATACCTAACACCAAGTGTGAACACACCAATTCATCCACCATTCATCTATGCATCCATCCATCCATCTCTCATTCATAAGCGCCCTGCTGGCTGTTGGTTCACTCTAGTTTGAGAAATATAGTTAGTAAAAATACTCATCCATGAACACAATGATCTATAGTGTATAATATTTCCTCCATGATTACAATCATCCAAATCTCATCCAAAATGCATGTATTCCATTACTGGATGAAGTATGAAATCCATCCTCGCTCTGTGACCACCTCCCCCTCTCTCCTCTCTCTCCCTCGCTTGCGCGCGCGCTCTTCCGTTCTCTCCGTCGCGCGCGCGCGCGCTCTCTCTCTCACTCGTGCTCGCGCGCCCTTTCTCTCTCTCCTTTTTTTTTTCTTCCTTGCTGCACGTTTGTTCAACCTGATCACGTCTAATTACATGGTGCTGCACGTTCTTTCATCTCACGTTATAATATACCCTTTGTCGTCGTGGACTCGCTAGTTCCTGTACGCCTGCATACCCGGCGCAGGTAGAGCTTTATGGTTTGAGAACCACCACGGATCGCGCCTGCATGGTTCTCCATCCGATTTGTTATATTACGATCAGTTCACGCGTGCCAGTGCTTTGTTGTGGGTAAATTGCAGCTGCTTGCGGTCTCAGCATGCCGAATCAGGCTGGTCGGATGGTGACGAGCTCTGGCACTACTGCTAAATGGGCAAGGCACTTGATCCCACGAGCAATTTTCATCGGTTATGGTCTTGGCTTCATCATCATGGGGCATCTGTTACTGGTTTCACGCCCATCACATCGCAGGTACCTGTACTACTCACCCTCTCATGAACCGGGATATGAAAGCCTGCACATGCAATCGGTCACTGCTTTTCTTCTCATGGACGGCGTTTCTTTCTTTTCCTTTTTGTAAGGGTATGTGTAGTTTTGAAATGTAATATGTAGATCTGAGATCTAAACGAGTTTTCTGAACGAGTTCCGTTGTTGTTTGTTCCATCGTGTCAGCAAAGATGAGAAAATAGATTCCGAATTTGTATCGAGGGAGTCGTTTTCAGTATCAGGACTAGCGGAGAAGACTACTGAAGAAGAGGAAGAAGACAAGGGAGACACAAAATGTGAGCCTGAATTGTTCCCTCCCAAGTTCTGGACAGGACGCTTCAATTACTCACCGCCGGTGGAGGCTGCGAGTCAGGTTAGCGAGACTAGACAGCCGGGACAAGCAATGTTCGGGACGATTGCAACACAAAGAGAGATTTGGAGACATCAGCATCCAAGCAGCTGCGAGAACAAGAAATTCCTGGTGTACATAATGCTAGGATGGGCGAATGGAATCGGCTCTTCATTGCATGTGGCAACAGTCGCGTTACGATTAGCATTAGACACAGATCGCATTCTGGTATTATACCCGACTCCCAATCACCGCTGGATGAAAGGCACATACTGCGACGATTACGACACCATGGACGCATGCTACTTCGAACCGTTCACGTCCTGCTCCATTTACGACATCTTCGACGGCAAGTTACCGGCGTGGGAGGACATTCCAGCGATTGATCTGGGGGGTGGGAATGATCAATCCAACATCACGGTTCTCGGCTCTCACGTCAATTCCATCGGGAGTTATTTTCAAATGATAATGGGAGCACCAGACCGATTCTCCAAATTCTTCCCTCTTTCTGGAATGCGTGGAGACCATTGGTATCACTGGTGGCGTGCACAAGCAGTGGCTTACATGGTTCGTCCCAATCTTCGCACGTTACGCGAACTGGATTCCCGTCGCCAACTTCTCTTCCGCAACAAACCGATCGATCCCGGGACAATCTCGATTCACATTCGCCATGGTGATAAATGGAAGGAGAGTACTCTGGTTGCCGACGAAGTCTACTTACGATTGGCAGAAGAGCTGGTGGAGAAATTCCCCGACATCGCCACACGCAACATCTTCCTCAGCACCGAAGACCCCAACTCCGTCCAGTTCTTCGCCAAAGTGACCAACTGGAGCGTGTCCTGGACCAACGTGAGCCGAGTGGACGATTCCACCATCAGTCCGATGGATTACGCCGAGAGAATCGGCTGGACCGAGGAGTACCTCAACAGCCTCCTCAGTCTGGAATTAGCACTGGAATGTGATGCTTTTGTTGGAATGTACAGTTCCAACTGGAATCGGCTCATCAATGAGTTGCGTTCCACCGTTAGATGCAAATCCCATTTCCCTTATGTGGATGTTCACCAAGGATGGTACATAAATGACTGCGGTTGGTAGCACGGTAACCCTATAACCTAACCCTAGTTATCTACCTAGTATTCATGTCTTTCCTGTCCTTCCCCCCCCCCTTCTCTTTTAATTAATTTTATTTATTTTTGGGCTTTTCGGGATTTATATATTTTTTCTTTTTTTAATTATTTTTATTTCTTTTTTATTTTATTTATTTATTTTGGGAGGACTTTGTAGAAAATCCTAATTAAATGGTGGAATTTTGATCCATTTGATTTCAAAACAGAAATTAATATTTTAGAGAGGACACACAAAATTTGTGACAAATTTGGTCATAATTTGTTGGCTTTAAAATGTAGTCGAATCGAGTGTTGATTTTTGGGAGGTGCAAAGATATAAATTTCAACCTTGGGTTGGGTGTGTTTTACATTTTTTAAATGTAGAAGGGATTGATCAAATTGTTAGATTTTTTTTTAATTAATTTTTTATTTTTTTATTTTTTTAAATACATGCAATAGTTGTTACCTATTTGGTTTTTTACATGTCCTCAATAATTTTCTTACAATTTTTTTAAAAAAAAGTTTAAATACATTCATTTGGAAGGAGAAATTAGTTGGGTAAACAAGATCACACTTGGAGCAATGGCACCATGCCTTACACTATTGCTACTTAAATGGAGATTTTTTGGGTATTATAACCAATATTTGCTTTGACGACTAAATTGACATGTTTTGGTTTAGATAATAGTTTTATTTAATTATTGTTCATGTACACCGTAATTTGATTTAAATTGTTGAAAACCTTTTAATACGGTATTGGTATGGATTTGGTGAGAGGATTTGTGCAATTTTTTAAAAGACTTCAAAAATGTTTGTCAAATCTAAGTTTCAAAGGATTGAGCTAAAATTACTACTTATCTAGTGTGTTGGGTAGCCATTGAAGTTTCAAAAAACCATTATGCCATATGCATAACCACAACAACTACTTGGATTTTTCTATTATGAGAATATATATATATATTTGGTAAAGACTTGAATATACACTATACTTTTAACCAAAATATGGAAAAGGGTCAAATGATCAATTTGAGCTATCACTTTGCATCATCCCAAATGATTTACTTCAATTAAAGATACCCTAATTTTGTATTAATGGTTACTTTTGTGGTATGTAAAGGAGCTAAAGCATTCTTCACATGCTCTTACATCCATGAAGTTTTAAAAACATCAATTTCGTGCCAAAAGTTTTAACCAACAACTACGGGTTTATTGGTTTGAACTTCTTTCTAATCATTGTGATTAGGTGCCCATTTTCATGGAAGACTATTTCCAATAATCCAATTTTTTTTGGTTTTTTTTTCAATTTTTTGATAATAAAAAAATGGTGAATTCTTCAACAAATTTAGAAAAAAATTGTGAAATTTACACTAGAAAAATAGTCTCCAAGTTTTTTTTTGGTCTCCTTTATGGCTCCTTCAATGAGAGGAAATCTTTTGGTTGTGTGCAATTGCAACAATCTCTTTGAGGTTGTAGATATCTACTCTTTTTCTTTTTTTTTCTTTTTTTGGGGGCTCTCATTGGCTTTCCTTTTAAAAAGAGCTTGTAGCAGTTGAATGGACTGCATTTGTAATTTTTTGGTTTGTGAATTGGAGGCACATTCAAGATTCATATCAATGCTGATATACCTTTGGTAGAAATTAATTAATTAATTAATTAATTAAAAAATTAAAAACCCATTTTGGTACCTTCATAAACTAGTTAGCACCACTTGAGAGCTTAGGAGCTTGCTTTTGTGGAGCTTATATAGAAGCCATTATATAGTCACTTCATAGCTTAGGAGCTTGCTTTTGTGTATTCCAGGGCTAGGTTTAGGGTTTAAAGAGGGGCGGGGGGGAATTCGCCTTCGTGATTTGGGGGCCCTTGTTGTCAATCCAGCTGGTGGTCACCATCGGTAGGGCATTCCACCTACAATCTCAAGCTCTAGCTTTGAGGGGAGTGCCTTCCCCTAAAAATATTAAGGTGCATTCATTCACACTTTGTGTTAGGGATTCTAGGGTTGAGTTTGCTAACACCATTCTCGCCATTTAGGACTTAAACCTAGTTGCCATGAAAGCTTTTATGTTAAGCTAGCATTCACTTAACATTGAGCTATGGTCCATTTAACATTGGGTGCCACTTAGGATGATGCCACCTAGATTTTCATTTGACACTAAATTAACATCAAGTGTGAATGCCACCCATTAGTATTTGAGTCTTTCATAGTTATGATTAAAAAATGTGCAAAATTGTTGAAATTACACTACTTCTCAGCATTTGACAGTCATGGGTATTTCATACATGATCGCCCTGTTTCAGTACAGTTTAGGTGGTACTTATACACACACTTCTCTCATCTCTTGAGTGGTGCAGCATATAATGTTCGTATATGTTCAGTGACTCAATTCTCATCAAGTAGCCGTTTCAAAGTCACTCATCATGGCCCCCTTCTTTAGGAACAAACTCTTCTTTTTTTGTTTTTTTTTTTTCAATAGTTTCTTCGGCTTCTTCAACGGTTCCTAACAAACCCTAATTCCTTTCAAAATAAATTTTAAAAAATTCAAAAGACTCCATCATCCACTACCATCCACTACTACGTGTAAATCAGTATGTACCATATACGTGACTGATCAACTACAACAGTAGTGATGGTAGTAGTGGGTACGAACTAACAAACCCAACCCCTCTCTTCTCTCTTCTTCCTTTGGAGGTAAATTGCAGTCCAACAACCAAAAGAAAAAATCATGTCTTCATCAATTGCTTTTCCACTCACATTACAACAAGCCCTTTTAGGGTTAGGGTATGAAGAAGACTCAACTACATGAATGAAGGTTGCAGGACATGATAGTGTAGTTAATATTTTTATCTTATCTGATAGTTTGTCGATTATGTTATCAAATGGGTGGAAGTCAAAAATGTTATATTAAAAAAACATGTATATTTTGGTAGCTATCAATTATGTTACCTAATGGGTGAAAGCCAAAAATGTTATATTTAAAAACATGTATATTTTGGTAGCTATCAATTATGTTACTTAATGGGTGAAAGCCAAAAATGTTATATTTAAAAACACGTATATTTTGATAGTTATTAATTATGTTACCAAATGGGGTGGAAGTCAAAAATGTTATATTGAAAACATGTATATTTTGATAGTTATCAATTATGTTACCAAATGGGTGGATGTCAAAAACATGTATATTTTGGTAACTATCAATTATGTTACCAAAATATACGTGCTCTAGACCTCCTATTTCTATGAGATCTCACGATTTGCATCTTGG
>Ga0209208_10012566_pt1 | contig 10697 bp, 5 predicted proteins | sample S1TSphfallax_3_FD_187694 | JGI IMG/M metagenome (GOLD analysis project Ga0209208, IMG submission 187694) | Host-associated microbial communities from peat moss isolated from Minnesota, USA - S1T2_Fd - Sphagnum fallax MG (SPAdes) (version 2) | ecosystem: Host-associated > Plants > Peat moss >... | reverse complement strand
AAATTGTGATGATTTTTTTGTCAAATATGCAATAATATTCTCTTTTCATTTCTATTTTTCACACTTGTGCCAAAAATTTCACCCAAAAAAAATGTTAACTACCCATATTGTCAAGTATGGCACACTTTGAAGACCTTTTATGTACTGGTAGGTGGGCATTTTGTTTTGTGAAATGAGTTTTTTTTTTCTTGGTGTGAAAACAATAAGAATGATTTCTTATTTACTTTAGTCAGAGGAAGAACAATGGCTTGGCAATTTGGGATTTATCAAATGGGAAAATCAATTATCTCAAACTTTCATTTTATTGTGAAATCTATCCTCACATCGGAAAACACACATATATGCTTGGGCTGCACATTGCTACATAGTCCCAATTATGATCAATAAATGAAACGAATGAGTTGATTTTCTGAAAATTAAGTTCCATTCGAATGAAAATATTGAATGACATTGCACTTGAATTGAATTAATTTCAAATTTACTTGAAAATAGATGAGATGCAAATTGGTGTAGAAAGTATTGAATTTTTGCTCATGAGATACTATGAGTAGACTTAATACCCTTTTTTTAATAGACTAATTGGCACTAATAGAAACGAAACTATGTCCTCACAATTGATGCCCTTGACATTCGCCTATCCCAAAATAGGTGATGAACAAAGTGAGGAATAGTAATCTTGTTCACTCATGAGGAATTGGAGCATGGACCCAAATTCCAATAGACCTAATTTATTTTTCTTTTGATATCACAAATAACCGGGTCCAAATTCAACAATTGGGCCAAAAGAAAGAATGTTTGACATTGAAATGGATACTTCATGTTGATCCTAAACCCTAAAACCTTGAACAAGGAAAAAAGTGCAGCCCTATTGAATGATGATGTCTACTTCGGGTGATTTTGAATAGTCAGGAGTCACAATGGGGTTCTGAACTAAATGGACAAGGTTCTTTTCCTCATAATGTGGCAGCTTGGGCAAAAATATCCTTTATATATGTCTGCTGACTTTTTCATTTTCATCACCAGGACGTAAAAATTTGCCACAAACAAAAACACCGGTTGCCTTATCTCAATTTTGCCTAATTTTTTGTGCCATTTTTCTATCTCTGGGGGATGTTTGCCAAAGGCATCAGCTGAAGCTTTAGCTATGAGTGCCGAGGACAGTTGTACCATACAACACAAACCTGAAACTGAATGATTATTCATGCCAAGATGGACCATGGTCATAGATGTTGGAAGCACAGTTCACTTACAAGAAGCAGCAATTGTAGAGTTGTTGTGAGGGTTGCGGATCTTATCTGGATTCACCTACAAAGAGACATACAAGTAAGCAGTAAAAGGTTTTGTGTCTGCTGGTATTGAGTTTTGTAGCAGCGAAGGATTGGGATGAGTCAAAATCCAGCATAGGGGATATGGATACCTCTACTATGCAGTATTGGGTTTGCGGTCTATCTCAGAAACTTTTTGACTGCAGTAACATTCACAAGGTACTCTCTGAATGTTCTCATTTCAGAACTTCTTTCCAGGGTCATGATCTGCAAGATGTATTAACAAGTTCATGCCATTATACCTGCATCAACCCAAAAATGGAGAATTCTTGGTGATTTGAATCACTGTTTAATTTGTTACAACAGCCTAATCTGATGTTACAGTTCACCCATGACGCTTTCTGGCACCCAAAGCAGGCCCAGAGTCTGTTTGAACATCAAAGGAGCTGATATCTTCAGCAGGCACCTCCTGCACTGGCACAGATGCAGGTTTCTTCCTGTGTTTTGATCTGGCCTTAGCTTTTGCATTCTTCTCCACAATTGATGAACGGGTGATGAAAAGAATTGTCTCCAAAAACATGCCAACAACAAGACCAAGCGCACCACCTGCAGCATGCTGCATCCCCAAAACAAAAGTCTAATGGTAACAGATAACCTTGACAATGAGGCCGACCCCACAGAAGCCTCAGGTCTCTAAGGTACAATTGACAAAGAAAGATTATCTAAGACCAGTGAAACATGCAACACACAACATGCAGAGTTTTCCAGACAAACCCTAGAAACTTTGCAGTTGAGTCATCAGGCAGATAATGAGGAACTTTTCTGGGGAAAAAAAACACTCACCAAAGCTGGAGAGTTCTGAAACTGTGACCAGAAGATTGTGTACCCAAAAATATACCCAGTGAACATAATCAACACAACATGCAAACCTGCAAAGACAATTCCACCAAATCAACAATATAATCACAACAAATGTACCCCAGAAAAAAGAGAGATATTGACAGACATCATTTCTGAACTCGCTACTGATCTACCAGGCAAGTTGCTGATCAATTTTCTTAATTCTGGCCAAAATGGTGAAATTGTTGCAGTAAATGCGATTTCAGCAGAGCTGAGCATAGGCCCGATTTCAGTAAAAGCCCCATGAGTGAGGTCTTAACCAAGATAGAGATTTCCTTTTTCTTTCTTCAAATGATACCTGTCCTGATTTTGGTAAAGCCCCATAGCCAAGGTCTTTTGCCAGTGTTAGTCAGGTACCCACTTGGGTTGGTAGGAACCGGTGTTGCCCAGATATATCAAAAATTCTGGATATGAACCCAGATAGTACCCGGATATGCATGTAATCATATCCAGAATTTGGTTTTTTTCAAATAATCATCCTTATACATATCTGGCATAAAACAGTCATGCAGTAACCAGTGTTCATCCATATCCGACCTGGAATTGCCCATACCAATATGCACATCCATGCACTCATGGATGGATACGCCCATATATGCATAATATCAATATGCATATGCATATTTGACGTATAACAGGTGCATTCTGGCATATGATTGATTAGGGATTAGGAATTATGGTTAGGGTTAGATCAAGATCGAGCTCACAACATTTAGGGTTTAGTGTTTTACATTTTGTGGAGTGCAAAGTGCAAAAGTATTGCCAGCAAAGCTATAAGTGCAACATGCAAAGTGCATTCATCTATAGACCTTGGCTGGACTTGTGACTTGCGATTTTTTGTAGCAAAATTTGAGTGTGAAGAGTCTTCTATGTTCTCGTCTTCTTGTGTGGTCTTCTTCTATTCTATCCTCCTTGCTTCAAATCCAGCTCTTCAACAATGCATCAAACTTGCAATGTTTTTTGTGAGGTGAAAGTGTGATCATGCTTTGAAGTAAGAATTGGGAACACTTTGCATCAACACTTTAGGCCACTACAACCTTGCTTCTAGGTTAATGTTGCATAATCTACAACACAACACATATCATTTGCTTCCTATTTTGTTGTTTGGATTGTTGAACTTCAAAGTTTGCATGAACAATTTGTACTCAAGCAACACAAGCACCACAAATGGGTGTCTTGAGGCAGGATCATCTTGTGTGTTGTTTGCCCACTTTTGATGGTTTAGGTGGAATCTCGAATCTTGAGCAAATTGGAAAGCTCAACTATTTCAATGGTGTTTTCTTTTCTCCCTTGCACATTTATGTCATTGCATCATTCTGATGATAATTGTGAAAATTTAATTCTCTTTGAGTTTTTTGTTTTCTCACAAGGTGTAAGCTTGGGTTTTGTTGCATTAGATGTCCATGTTGCAAAGTCTTCATTTTCATCATTTGACATTTTGGATAGATTTGGGGTGGATGGCTTGAGAGGGTTCTCTTGTGGGGTTGATCAAAATCACTCTTTCAAATTGTCAAGGCAAGTTTTTTTAACAATGTCTTTCCAATGGTTTTTCAAAACTTTGAGTAGTTTCCTTCACGATTCCACCCCTTCTCTTTCCACACAGGAGATAAAACATCTTCCCCCACTTTCCCAAAATCTCCCAACCCAAAAAATTTGTGGAGGTATTGGATTAAATGTTTACTAAATATAAAGCTTGTTATTACAATCTACATTTCACCTATAATATAGGCTCTTATAAGGATGAAGAAATTGGTTGACAAATCAATCCACACTGATCATTAAAGTAGAATTTTCCACATTTTTTTGTACACAACCTATGACTACAACCTTGTCTCAATGTGTTTTAGTAAGCTTTGGTGTTTTGGGTTTTCCTTCAAGTTTTGATTATGACATTTTCTGCACACTAAAACAAGGATAATGTTGAGATCACAAGGTACAAGGAATGGACAATACATCTAAGCAAAAAAGTTGTGGGGGTACTAATTTTCATTGTTCAATCTTGATTAAAGTAGAATAGTTCACCACCCATCAAGACCTTACTTTTTTCCCATCTGAGGGAAAGTTGGCTTATTAAACTTTCAGTTTTTTTGCTTGAGAATCATGACCTGATATCCATTGATGTGAATTTTTTCAACTTTTGATTGTTTCAAAATATAATTATTGGTTGCACATGTTTATTGGGTAATGAAAATCTTGTACACTTTGCATTTTTAATTTTTTGCTCTTCCTATGGGGGATTTCATCAATGCTTGTTATTTAGCCATAGAAGCCAAAGATTGAATAGACATTTGGAATTGCATTATATTTATTTTGTATTTTAGCATTATGAGCATGTGAAGTCAAAGGTTCCTTGGTAGCTATGGTAATCTCAAAAGCCTTCTTTTTCATAGATTTTGTTATCTCATGTGTCTCATCCTTAATCTTTGCAATGTAGACCCAAACCTTTCCTTCGTAGCTCCTATAATTTTAAAGGCTTTCTTTTTTGTAGATCCTTCCATCTCCAATGTTTTATACTTCATTGTCTCAATAGTAGATCCTACTTTCTCCTTGGCAACTCTTGCAAGCTCAAAAGCCTTCTATTTTTGTTTCATTTATAATTGAACCAACATTCTCATTTGCTTCTCCAACTTTCAACAGCTTCATTAGTCTTTTGCTGCACAGTTCCAAAGAATTCATTAGCTTTTTGTTTCAATTGTTCCAAAATTGAGCCAACACTAGTAGGGTCATATTCTTCTTGAGCAACATCATATTGAGGCACCCTCTTAATAGTCATGTCCTTTGTTTCACTTGCCTTGTCTTTTGTTGTTTTTTATGAGGTCAAAAGTTTCAAATCATATGTGTGAGGTTGAAGTTTGAAGGTTTGAAGTCTAAATCTTTAGTCACTTTATTAAGTTTGGAGCGTGTGTAACTTTGGTGGAGATTCCAACAATTTGGTTTGCAACAACACTATTACATCAACTATTAATAATGTAAATCCATATATTGCCCATCTATTGTCACCACTTGTTCTTTCCAAAAACACAAATGACTAGGGATTTCGTACAAAGGTATGGGTAGAAGATACACACACCTCTTTTCTTCGTCTGGCAGGGTGGTAGTAATAGGGTCAAAACGAAGCTTGTAATTTCCAAGATTGTTGGCTTGACATTTTGGATGGAATTAAGAGTTCCAATTCAATAGTGAATAGATTTGTATATAAACAAGGGATGTTATTATGGTGAAACCATGTGGATCATTCCAAGTCATTATCATTGATTTCTTGCATGTGCATGGTATTATGGCAAGCCTTGAAGGTCCTAATGCATATGGTTGAGAACTTTCCAAAATTGGTAGTTTTTGAGTTTTTGGATGAACTAAAAATCTTTTGTCATTCTTGTCACCAACTCTCCATCTAAACATGTAAACTTTGTTCATGTAGTCAATGCTAAAGAAGCTCTTGCTTCAAAATATATGAATAGATACCTTGTATCATATCAATTGTGGCAACTGGCAAGGGATTATGTGTTCTATTTAGTGTTGCAAATTCCTTTGTGTAAATTTTTGGTCCTTAACATGTGTTAACTAGCTAGTTTTGATGTTGTTAGGCTAATTGATTTGTTTTTGTGTAGTGATTTTAGGTCCATTATGGAAGACTTTTGTGTCATGCTTGAATGTTTATGAGCTTGCATCGATATAAAGTGCATAGGACTTTTATTGGCTTGGCTAATCTGATGGTAGCGATCAAAGTTTGGAAGCTTTTGTGATTCAGGTTTCCCCTTGATGTTTAACCCTAGTTCCATTATTATCCATGGTGGATGGTAGTGTTTTATGGGTGACTAAAAAGACTTAAAAGAAAAATCAGTTGGGATTCCAATTGTCCATTGATTTGATGTTTGGCAATAGATTTTTTGAACATTTACAAAATCATAAGGTTTTATTGTAATGTTTTGGCATATGCATACCCTAGGGTTCTCGCTCTTTTAAGTTCTAAGAGCATTCTTCTTCCTTATTTTATGGATTTGCCCACAAATTGAATTTTGATGTAGCCAAGTTTAAGAGAGGTGCATACCTACAACATGTTTCATATTGATAAGGTTGTGTTTTATTTATTTGTTATGTCTTTGAGACATTGGAAATTGACTTTGGGGCAAAATTGGTAAGTTTTCCAAATATTCAAATTCTGAATGTGAATTGCATATCTAGTTACCAAATATCCCTTGTATTTTGAACTTTTCTAGGCTTATTTTTTCAGTTGCATGGATGTTTGATTAAACATTGTTTTATTTTTTTCATCAAAGTCTCACAACTATATGTAATTAATTAGTTTTAATGTTGTTGCACATGATGTTTTATTCTTGGGTGTAAATGTTTTACTATTGGAAAAATATGCTATCATATTTGAAATGGATACTAGTAGAAAATGGTCATTTTGCAATTAATTTTTAATTATAAGTGACATTTGCAACTAAAATATTAATAATTGTGTTGAACAAGTCGCATTAACATTAGTTGCAAACAACAACAAATTTTGAATGAAAGAAAAAGTCAACGAAATATGCCTTCATCTTTTTAATGGTCATATATGTATTGTTGTTTGCAACTAAGATGTGATTTTTTTGGTGAATAGTGAGAACAAATTATGTGTTGCCATGTCTCTCAATTCTTAATAAATGAAAATATTTAATTGTTATTTTGAAATAATTTAAGACATTTAATTTTTATGTTTGGATAGTTTAGATTGTGACATGTGTTGCAATAAAAATTCATCATGTGATATATTAATTCAATTTGTCCAAATTAAGTTTTAATCAATATTTAGGTGTTTAGGTCAAATTGGTATTTACCTACTTATAGACTTACCTACACATGTAGGCTAAACACTTATCTAAATAAGATTTATTTATTTACCTAAGCCAAATACCTATTTAGGTCAATAGGTAAGTAGAAAAGTACGTAGGTCAATTATGGAAGTAGGTAGCTAGGTGTAAATACATGAACATTTATATTTTATTTTAGGTTAAGTTGTTTATATTAATTCATCCCATCTTTTTAAATATGAAAATGTAAAGCAAAACACCTTGTTTATATACTTTTCAAGATGAGAATGAAAGTCAAAACATATGGGATAATTTTTTTAATTGTATGTAGTTTGCAACTAAAACATTTATCCCATATGTTTTGACTTTCATTTTCATCTTGAAAAGTATATAATTAACTAGGAAAGTGACAATTAATTAGCTCACTAATTACCTAATTAACTAATATAATATATAATATAAAATATATATTAACTATATTAATCTATCAACCAATTTAATTAACTAGTAATTTGTTAATACTCAAATAATTAACTAATTATTAAAAAATAATAAAGTAATATCTCATAACCAAATAAATTAATATAGTAACTGAAATATTAATTATTTAAAATTATTCATTATTATTAATAAATATTAAGTACTATTTTTTATATTTAATAATATAATTAAAACCTAGCTTAAGCTAACAATTTTATTATAATTATTTTCATTTATATAGTTAATAATAAATATAAATTAAATATTTAATAGTATCAATAACATTAATTGAATTATTATTGTAGCTAGTTGGTAACCAAAGTTAACTATTTTATTATTTTTATTCATATTATTGCTTCTCTCATTAAGGGTATTGATGAACTATTATAATAAATATTTGATATTTTAAATAAGTATATTTTTCCTTGAAAAATAATTTTTACATTTGTATAATAATTTATTAGATTTCCATTCTAACTAATACGGTAATTATTATAAAATAATAAACTGGAAATAAAAATTATAAACTAGTTATTGATTATAATCATTGACTTATCAATAATTATCATCATCATCATCATCATCATTGCCCTTTACCAACTTAGCCCTGCCATGCGTAAATGAACAATTATCAATAATTAATTACTTATAATAATAATAGTGTAATTTGTAGTTAGCATGTGTCAGCTATTATTATTATTAATAATATTATTATTATATGTCACTTGTTAAAGCTATTATGAGTTATTACAATTAGTTTTTCATTTTTTAATAAAGAAAATTTAATTTGAAATAAGTTCATTAGGCATTTGAATTTTTTAAATAATAATATAATAATATATTAAGTTTTAAAATAATTATTTCAGTAATTAAATTTAAAAAATTCGTATCATTTTAATATCACCATCATCATCATCATCACCGTCATCATGTAATAAAATATTACTATTTTGAAATTTAATCAAAGATAATATTAAATTTAGTTTTTTATTACAGGTAATTAATATAAATATATATAATAAAAGTAATACAAATAATAACAAATTTCATTTGTAATCATTTTACGAAGCATAATAAAATGGCTTGGATAAACTTGTAATATGGGCATAATTTATATATTTAACAAATATTTTACATAAAATTTTAATATATTCAAAATATAGGGTTGGAACTAAATTGGTGACATTTGCAACTAATGAGACATAAATGTTCTTCTTGGATGAAAACTAAACTAATCTTGTTGACATGGATAAATGAACATTAAAACAATTGCAAACTAGTTGCACTATAGTCGCAAATATGACCAACATAAAAAAAATTAGAATAATGTCCAAATGTAGTTATAAATAACTAATAGTCGCATGTAATTGCAAATAAAGTGGTTACATTTTGGCCAATTTCTATTAGTGGGATGGCGTATGTCTCATATTAAAGGTTGTGCAACATAGATTCATAAAAGTTGTTCAGGTTAAATGTTGTGTCATGTTATTTTTGAGTAGTCCTAAATGTCTTTAGCCACCACAAAGTTTTGTATAATTCAATTGTTCATGCATTCCTTGTTCTTGCATTTGTGATTGTGAAATGTTATTTGCAATGAAGTTATTTTGTTATTGATGTAAAATGTAATTTAAAATTCCAAACATTTCATATAGAGATTTCAAATTTTAATTTTAATATTTAGACATTTTAATATTTAGTTTTCATTATTTAACCATTTCAGTTTTCGATATTTAGAAATTTCAATTTTTAATATTCAAACATTTCAGTTTTAAAATTTCAGATTCCTTCCAAACATTTCATAAAAAGATTTCAAATTTCAATATTCAGTATTCACACATCCAAATTTAAACATTTCAAATTTCAAAATTTCAAATTCTAAACATTTCATATAGAGATTTCAATTTTCAACACATCCCAATTTAGACATTTTAGTTTTCAAAATTTTAGATTCCAAACATTTCACATATAAATTTCTATTTTCAAATTTTCAAATTCCAAACATTCCATATATTGTAGTACCTCGGCAAGTTTGGCACATGCCTCCCAAACAATTAACTAAATTTGACCATTCAATTTTGAAAAATAAAATACTCCTAAAAAAAATTTATTTTCCTTCCTAAGGACTTGGTCTTTGGAATAAAATATTGATTATGGTGATAGAACATTAGGCATAGCCATGACACAATGAGCTACTTGTTTAGGGTTTGGGTTAAGGCATTCATTGGTTTTGATATTGTGGTCCCCCTTCTGATCATTTCACCTCATTCTCATTCCTTCTTTTTTTTTTCAAGCAAACAAACAAGGTTAAGGAAGATTTGTTTTTCTCAAGTGTCAAGCTCAAGGAAGAAAAATTGAAGGAGTTTTTGTGTTGAGCTCAAGAGGGTTGAATATGTATGACCATCAAGTTTTGCTTCAACTTCTTGTTTTTACATACAACTTTCTAAACTCAACTGATGTAGGTGTTGGAGCTTTGAGCTCTACATCATGTAGTGTTGAACCCACATTGGTCTTTATGATCTTATGGAGACTAATGAAAAAATGGCATCATCAATGGTGAAAGAACATTTGAACCATTTCAAATTCAAGAAAGTTATGAAAGAGGAGGTAAAAAATCCACTAGAATGGTGGAGAGTGCATAAGGTACAATTCTCATATGTTGAGTTTATGGCTTGACAAATTATAGGGATTGTTGGCTTGTAGATTGAGGTGGAGAAATTTTTTAGGTGGCAAGTTCATGCACCAATCTTCAATGTTCTTGATTGGGCATAAATAACCTTGAAATGCTTATAAACATCTACAAAAATGGGCCGGATGATGCTTGTGTCGAAGGCTTGGATCCATGAGGCAATTCGTAGACATGAATGAAGCCCTTACGGAGAAAACAAGGGCTTAATTGATCAAGTTGGGCTTTAGGACATCAAAGAAAATGACAATAGATTATAGGGAAGTTTTTTTCAGTTAGAGAATCATGTCAATTTTCTCTTCTTTTCTATCGATAATTCTTCTTTTGAAATTGAGTTCAATTTCCTATGTTTTTTTTCTCCTAGACCTTGGAACAATATTGGAATGGCCATGGAGTTAAGAACAAAAAGTGAGTTTGCTTCCATAAACCCTAATCCTTGGAGATGGTCTAACCAAATTATTTGCTAGGCTTTCTATTTAGGTCACCCTTTTGTTACATCTCTTGGATATAGTAAGGTTATTGTATGGCCTTTTAATTTTTGCTTGGGCATGCATTGAGGATGAATTGGGACTG
>Ga0209208_10012565_pt1 | contig 10698 bp, 4 predicted proteins | sample S1TSphfallax_3_FD_187694 | JGI IMG/M metagenome (GOLD analysis project Ga0209208, IMG submission 187694) | Host-associated microbial communities from peat moss isolated from Minnesota, USA - S1T2_Fd - Sphagnum fallax MG (SPAdes) (version 2) | ecosystem: Host-associated > Plants > Peat moss >... | reverse complement strand
TCATGGAATGTGAAAATTTACTTTTGAATTGAAATTAAAAGCAATGTGTATATTATATTAAACATTTGATAAAGGTGTACATATGGATATGTTTTTATATACCTTGATGTTTTTTACTCAATTTTTTTTAAAATTAATTAATTAATTAAAAATGAATAGTAAATTATTCATATGAATTCATTAATAAATTTTAAATAATCTTTAGTTAATGCATGTAATGAATAAATAAATATTTAAATTCAGATAATTAATTATTTGAACTATATTAATTAGTTCAAATAATTAAATTAGATAATTAATTATTAAAAAATTAATTCAAATAATTATCTCAGATGATTAATTAAAAAATTCAGATTAATTAAAAAACTAAAATCAAACACAAAACATATGGGAGATTTTGTTTTTTGTAGTTACAACTCAATTACAATTAGGGTGTAACTAAAAGATTTAACCCATATGTTTTGTTTTCCAATTTTCATTTCACAAATTATATAAAGGTGGCATCTTTTTTTGTATTTTCAGATTAAAAATACATGTGTCATGTTGGGATGAGCTTATGTGAACCATACTAACATAGCCATGTCTGGTAGTCTGAATTTTTAAGAGTTGCATCAGGGATATTCGAATGTGGTAAGGTTATTAAAGGTTTTTAACAATTTCGTGTCAGAGTAGGGGATGATGAATGCACATGGTTGTCTCAGGGGGTTGTTTTATTTTCTGAAATATGATATTGATGAATAAGCTGTTGGGTTAGTTTTTTTTTTCAATAAAAAGTTGGTAACCATAACTTTAGAACCTTAGTTGCGTAATTAGGGGTGAGAAATCTCTAAAAGGTTGGGGGTAGAAGTAGACACCAAAATCATGGTGTGCAACAAAACATTGGTCTTGTTCTAGTATTTAATGAATAGCAAGGATGTTTAAGATTCATGAAGCAATTGAGAGGGTGTCAATGAAAGGTCTAATAGAAATAAAATAGTCTTCAAGCCTTATAAGCATAAGATTAATTCAAAATAATTTAACAATTAAATAAACATGATGATAAGGTGGCAATGGTAACATGAGTTTCATAATGAATGAAATATTTATTTAAATTATGAATAAACTCAATGAAGAGCTACAATTAAATGTTGAATCTTAAGTTATGCCATAATAATAATTCATAACTGCAAGAAAGCTATAATACGTTGAATGGTGTGAACGAAGTAATCTGCCTTACTATTAGGAGGCAGTTAGCGAATTAGACCGTGCAACCAATGATAATGTCTAACGTTGGGAATTGAAGACCATGCGAAGATAGAGATGTTTTCAATTTCGTAACAACCTTCACAAATGGTTTCAAGTTCATCACCAAAAGTAGGGTCGCCTTGTAACAAAATCACCAGGGTGTGAGAATTTGGAGAAATGCAATACTACCAAACTTGAAGGGGATCAATTTTAAAACGAATGTGCACTTCTCTCGGTTCAGGGTTTTCATCATGAGGATGTTGCGTCAATGTCAAATCTAAAGATGACTCTAGAGTTGATTCTTCATTCATTTATGCAACTTGAAGCTTGTAAAACATGGCCATACGTGACATCATAATTTCAAGGAAAGGAAAAGGGATTTTCAATCAAAATCAAATCGGCAAAGAATGTGTGAAGGATTTGTTACATTGAGATGTGCGGTTGTAATTTATAGGTTAAGGAAAAGGAAGGAAATGCGTAAGTAACGACCTAGAACCATGGTAAAGTAAAACTTTAAAATCAAAGGAAAAAATGAAGGTTTAAAGTAAAAAAATTTGGGTGGAAAGTGGGAAGAGTTGAAAAGGTGCTTCTCATTTTCTTTCCATTGGCCACCAAACATTGGAACCTTCCCTTGGCCATCGAGTTGGGATTTTCCTTCACCCCTTTCCTTCTCCTTCTCTTTAAAAGGGCGAATTCAGATCATTTGGGGCTATTTCTTTTCGGACATAATTTTTTATTCAAATTTAGAGAATACTTGTTCTCACAACCTTTTTTGGTAGGTGAAGATTGATTAGTCTTAATAGATGGTAGAAAGAATGACAGTTGATTGGATGTTTCTAGTAGGTTTTGAAAGGATGGAAGTGAGTAGGGATAGTGTTGGGAGCTCAAAATCTTTAAAAAAATTCACGAACCATTTTGGGTTTGGTAGCACAACTTTTTACTAATTTGGGTGTAGAACTTAGGATTTGGTAAGAAGGTGCATTTTGTAGTTAACTTCCTAATGAGCTAAGGCAAGCTAGATTTGAATAACGTATGTGTTAGGAATAATATTTGAAGTGATTAGTGGTCTGCAGTGAAGTTGAACTTACTACCTTCGTAAAACCTTTCGGGTTTGGTAACACAACTTTTTATTAGTTTGGGTGCAAAACTTAGGATTTGGTAAGAAAATGCACCTTGTAATTAACTTCCTAATGAGTTAAAGCAAACTAAATTTGAATAACGTATGTGTTAAGAATTATATTTCAAATGACTGGTGGTCTGCAATGAAGTTGAACTTCTTACATTCGTAAAAACCCTTTTGGGTTTGGTAACACAACTTATTATTAATTTAGGTGCAAAGCGTGGAATTTGGTAGGCAGATGCGCTTTGTAGTTGCCTTTCTAATGAGGTAAAACAAACTATATCTGGATAATTTATGTGGTAGGAATAATATTTTAAATGATGGGTGGTCTACAACCAAGTTGAACATGGTGTTGAACCCTTAAAAGTTGGTTTAAATGAATGACAATTTAACATAAAGTTATAGGCTTTAGAGTGTTTGAGCTTGGAAAATATATTTATCAATTCTAAATTGTAAATGATGCATAGGAGGTAAGTTACTTGGTTTCAACTACAAACACAATTTAACATTTAGAAATATGCTTACATTTTTCCTTCACCGGTAGCACATGTACTTTCATAGAACCGGTAGTAAAGGGACAGAAAGTTGCCTCACAACTTATAGAAGCTTAACCCTAAATGCAAAACATAAATTAAAAAAAAAATCATGGTTGTTGTTTAGTTCACTTAATCTTGTGTTTTCCTACCTACTTACTTATTTAAGTAAGTAAATCTTTCATACTTTTCTACCTACCTAAACCTTATTATAACCATCAAAAATTTTGGGAATGTGAACTCAACATATTATAATTTTCATTAGGATATTTTCATTGACACCCGTAAATGTTTCATTTATGTTGGTGGGATGATAACAACCCAATGACATATTAAATACCAAACTAATATTGTTTGATTGTTATCAAACTATGTTCACATGCCTTGATATAAAAATGTAATGTTTATAACAATTTCAAAGCATGTCCAATTCTATTTTTAAATGTATTTTTGTGATGGAGTTGAAGTGGTAATCATCCATAAGAGTATTGAGCCAAATTTGGCTATAAATAAGATGTGAAAGTAAAGCATTTAATATCCTTTATATTTTTTATTATCTATTAAAACCTAATGTAGCAATTTGGCAATGTTGATGACTATTTTCCCAAAATATATAACTATTAACCACCCCCCCACCCCAAATTGATCTAAATTGATGTCAATCTTTAGAAATGGCACACTTAATGCGCCATTTGCTATTGACAAAAACCTCACAAATATTTGTTGTTATTTTGTTTTTTTTAAATGGCCAAATCAACAATAGGTTTTTAAGATTCTCATATATTGGAATTCAAATCAAAAGTAAAACTATGATTTGACATTTGAAAGAAGAGATCCATTCATGCCTAATTTGTGGGCCTCTCTGAGTGTCTACTAATTCCAAAAAAAGAGGTGCAAGTTATGTTCACATCCCCACAAATAAACATGAAATCCTTGACAATCTATATTGAGAATCAATTAAATGCCACAAGTTTGGTGTGGTTGGCCAATCAATGCTAATCATATTTCTTTACTAACCTTTTTGGATAATATTGTTTCATGTATATATGTACAAGTCCAAACCAATGTAAGGATAAATCACTTATACTTACATCATTTACCATGTAGATATATATTTTTACATTTACACATGGGTAGTGTAAGTGACTGTCAAGTACATTTACATAATGCTATGTAAACATTAAGTGTGTGTATCGTATACCCTTAACAATTATACCTATTACAATCCAAATTAATTAGTTATGGGCACATTGCAAAGTTCACTGTTTTTTTAAATTTTTAATGGGCTAGTTTGGTTGGCCTTTCACAAAAAAAAACCTACTTTTAATATTCACCAAATAGAAGTTTTACTACCAATAGGGTATTATGGAAGTGTTTCCTTTTATCCCACATATATGTATTTCACAAGAACACATTTTTGGGCAAATGATGTGTCACAACCCCACTTTTGGAAGAGTGTGAAAATGACATTCACATTCCCAAAATGGGGACTTGGGAGTTCTTTAGGACTCCCAAAACTTCAAAGTTCGATTGCAGGGGTCAGAACACCTTGCCTTGAAGCGTTCTTCATTCATTGGAAAGTTATTGAAGTGTAGATGTCGAAAATGGCCTCGCATGAGCCATTTGGATATCTACAGCACAAGTTATGGCAAAAAGAAAGGCCAAGAGTCAAATTGGTAGTTTGACTTCTGACCATTAAAAGTTGGGAATCGACCCGACCTCGATGTGTGCAAGTGGAGTGCAACACACCGTTGGAAAGCACTCAAAGAGAGCTACAAGTTTTCTTTAGACCTCATCCCAATCGGAGGTCTGAGCAAAGAGTTATGAACTCGCAAAGTCTCGGGAATCTAAACCGGGACAATTTCGGGACTCCTCCTTGGGAGTCTCGGGACAAAAAGCCATTTGGATATATGTGTCGTAGAGAGACGCAAAGGATACTATATGGAAGAAGGTGGTGGCTTCCCCCGAGTCCAGGCCGTGGTTAGTCTTGTGAGTCCATGAAAAAACCTCTGGATTTTTAGTTGTTCCTTCCAAATCCATCGTTGGATTTGTGTCAAACTTAAAATGATTATTGTTTAGGAGGTGTAGAAGCTTCTTTCCAAATTTCAGCATCATCGGTTTGGTTGTAAGGGAGTTACACTTGCCGAAAATGGAGGGTGTTGTAGTGAAGTTCATAGAAGGATTTCCATGACAAAGCCTCTGGAGTTTTATTTCAAATAGTTGTTCCTCACAAATCCATTGTTGGATTTGTGTCAAACTTAAAACAATTAGGAGGTGTAGAAGGTTCTCACCAAATTTCAGCATCACCGGGTTAGTCATAAGGGAACTACATTTGCCGGAAGTAGAGGGGGTTGAATTGTCCATTTTTTTTCCCTCAATCTAAGCAAAGTGATTCTTAGTCCCAAGGCTTAACTCTTGATAAAAAAAAACAAAAACTTACAAGATTTTGTAATATGGCTCCTTTTAGATTAGCTTTTCAAAAATCCAATGCATGTTAGATTAGGAGGTTGTATGTAGATGTTATGACGAATGGAATAAAAGGGGTTCACCATCAAGCATGACATTGAATGAACATCAACATAATGCCCTTTCACATTCCATCATGGTGAGTTACGATTCTCCCACAATGTCTTTGTATCTTCCAAGTGGACACAACACATTAGATTTTTAGTGAACTTCATTGCATTACATTGAACCATCTTACTTGGTAAACTACAATTACATAGTAGTTCCACTTCCAAGCAAGTTTTGTGAGTGCACATCTTCATGTTGAAGGTGTGCAAGAATGCCTCACAATCAGTATGGACTTGCCATTAGAACTCCTACTCCATGATTTACCATGGATTCGATTATTTGCCCTTCATAGTTCATTGGAATTGGTGGTGGCCATCCCACATATCTATTTGTTTGTAAAGGGATGCTATCCACGAACTTGCAAGCATGAGCAAGTGAACATGAGTGCATGAATAGGACCGAATCCATTTTAGAATATTCTATCCATGTTGATAGAATATTAAGATAATATTTTTTGACATAGAATAAAATCTTTGTTGATGTGGAAGAATATTTTACCACTCGTCCATGGATGGATGACCTTTATGGATGAAAATATGGATTTAAAAGGATGAATTTCATTCAAAACATTGGCAACAAACGTTATTTTTACAAAATATTGAACAAAAGATACATGGTGGAAATAATTTATGTTGGTTTCTTTCAAAAAAAATTCGACACATGAAATGTTCAAGTCACACTTGAAAGTCATATTTCATACTTCCTTAATATGAAATATATTAAAGTTCTACAACATCTAAACCATATAGAATGTTAAATTAAATCCAATTGACCCACCAAGAGGAATGTGCCAATCCAAACACTACATGTTCACCACCAAAGGGCATGTGCCCATTAATAACAAAGACAATATGAGGTAGCCTATGATAGTTTACATTGTCTACACCATTTCAAGTTATTTTTTATTTTCATTCACTCTTTCAACCTCTTACATCTAACACCATTCTTGTTACTTGTAGAATCAAATTGTATTTTTTTTCTATTACTAATTTGCCCGATCTATACAACAATTTGCATTTTCTCCATTCATATTGCCTAGTTGCATCATTTTTACCTCTATGTCATGCTTGTAATCCTAAAGCCTCTATTTTACAATGTTAAGAGGAAAATTGACACCAATTTTCACACCAAACACCTTGGAATCAATGATTGAATTTACATTAATCTCAAGCATATTGGATAGAATGTGTGAAATGACAACAAAACCTTGGGAATATCCAAGAGATGACACTTGGTTACTCCCCCTCTAGCATTTGTTGGAAATTAGAACATGGGGAATAAAATGGAAAAGGGCAATTTACAAAATAAATGAAAGGGTGATGTGGCAATGGGCAAATGCAAACATAAATAATGAAAGTCTTGCATTATTGAAACAAATTGTAAACATTTGGAAGGAGGATATGGAAGACTACCACTAGCCGATGTTTACACATGCCATGGATTTCTTCAAAGAACATGCAAGTTTGAAGAAGCCAATTCCAAAATGTTTTTCGACAAGCTGACTCAATGATTTGGCAACCAGGTTTCAATAGAATTTATGAAACCTAAAAAAAAACTCTATGCAATTCTAAGCAAGCAAGCTTGAATGCCATAAGAATTTAGGAACAAAGTGTTAAATCTTGTGAATCACCAGATGATAGGGCTGGCCTTGAAACCACGACATGTATGATAGTAAAAAACAACAATGTGTCGACAAATGAAATAAGACCCAAAATCACATTGTTTGTATTAAATTATGGTTCAATAGATGTGTTGACATTAATATTTATTCATAGTATGTGATATCAGAAGGATATATTCAATTATAAAAATAAAATAAAATTAGGGCATAACTTGAACATTGAAGTTTTTTGTTGAACAAATTTGTTGTGACTCTTCAAACAAACAGTCATTGAAAATATCATATCATAGTAGTAAATGATTATCATAAACAAACAATGATTTTGTGGCTATTTAGACACATGTAATTGTTTAGCCATTTGGACCCGTTATGCCATGTCATCAACTGTGCCACATGGCATTCCTAGGGTCAAAATTGCAACAAATAAAATGCCTCCAATGTGTGTAATATGCAATTCCAAGCTTTAGATTACAAATCAATTAAGATATTTACATGTCTAGATTGTTCACAAGATGGCTTAATTGTTTTCACTACATAATTAAAGATTTTTTTTACATCCTAAAATCAAGTGAAACATTGAAACTTAATGTGAGGGTCAAGGTAAGAATACAATAAAATATAAAAGTCCTTTAACTAAATGCCATATATTGGACACATGGCATGTAAACAAGAATCTCAACCAAAAATGACATAAACCAACATTAAACCTAAGGGGTAGTAAAGTGCTCATAATTACTTGATTATCCATAAAATGCATGATAGGATTTGGAAACATATTTCTTAGTTCTTAAGAAATTTCTAGTTGTTTTTCCATTTGTAAACATTTTAAAATCGCTAATCCCATACAACAGTCCAATAGAAATTAGATAGGTTTTAAGAGGCCATTGAATGCAAAAATTTAATAATGACATTATAAAACTATCTCTTTTGGGAAATGTTTGCAACTCTATATGATTGAATGAATAGAGTTTAATTTCTTTCAATGAACATCTAGGTAGCAATCAAAATAACCATATTTTGAATTGAATTCTTCATTTGCACCATGTCATAATATCCATATTAAAAACATTATTGTCCAACATCACAAGACTTGTACCCATATGTAGAAACAAGAGAACTCAAGACAATAGCTGTAGAATTCCAAGCAATAGTAGCGTATAAGGCATTTTTAAACAACTCTTAGGATTATAAAATATATAAAATGACGATAAAAATGTTTTTCTTGGAGTTTCTAAACAACTTGTGACAACCACCTAAAGACAATCCATGGCCAACACACTTGACAAATCAAAAATATAGAACATTGTTTCACTAGCAATGTGATTATTTCTTTGAATTTCAGGTTGATTACAAAATAATTGAATTAATCTTGTAACAAAAATGGCTAGGGAACACTTTCAATGTTGAAGATGATGCATATGAAACTTTAGAACTTGCTTACAACATAAAGATGGATCAATTGGTGTTGGCTAGTAATATTATCATAGGCGAGGTGTAAAGGAGAGCTCCCCACCATGTTCGAAAGACATAATGACGAATTTGGAAGGAGATGATGCATTTGGAGGACACCACATCAGTGGCTACACCAAACTCCACAATGGATCCCAATGAAATGAATAACCCACCAATGGCGCTCAGTTTGGTTTAATATTCGAAATAGAGTCTCACGACATCATTAAAAATAATTGGAAAACCTAACAAGAGAAGACTTTGGAGTAAATATAGGTAATAATGAACAACTTTGTGTAAACAAAAAACTTCAAGGCTTTAATGTTCATGGAGATAATTATTGTGTTGTGAAAATGTTTGTTGAATGGCAATGCATTTCTAAATAGAAATAGTAATATGTTCATTATCAAATGAATACAATATAGGTGGAGACAACAACTAGTGGACAACCCATTGGTTTTATGGAATACGAGGATATTGGTCTAAAAATGGGCATCACATTTTGAAATTATTGACAAAAGTGATAACCCAAATTTTGCGTTTGATTTCAACTATAATAATATAGGGAGTGCATGAAATAAGTGAATGTTATGTATGTGGGATAAAATGAAAATGTTAGGGAGACGAAAAAAAAATAGAGCTTAGAAGCAATGATGATATCAACATTTTGGGCCAGTTAAAAAATGATTACAAATGTTTTAAAAGAACAATTATTAAGTTAGTTAGGCGCCTAGAATTGAGGAAGAAGTTAATTATTTTTGAAAAACTGAGCATGGTTTATAAAATTGGGTGCAAAAAAACATTAAAATTTCTTTTGAATTTTTACACTCTATGAAATCTTACAAATACAAAATAGTTAACAATTTTATACTTGGAATAGAACACAAACCAAATATTTAAAAGATTCATGTGCTAAATATGGAACACTTGATTTCAAGTTTTACTTTATAATGAATTGTACTTGACAACACTGAAATCGAATGGGAAAGCTCGTTGAAATCAAAATAAAATTCAAATCAGTAATAAGTGATGATGATAAAAAACTTAAAAATGCATTGATAAGTACGTGGGACCGTTGGAAACCTAGAAGAAAACAACATTACAAGAAAACGTGGCTTTTCATTAGGTCAACTTGATTGAAATGTCCACATTGACCAAAAAAATGTCCATTTTGACTAAAGGTTTGTGGCATGAAAAATGCATGTTACATTTGACCAAAACATTTGACTAAAGTGACATTTTTGACCAAATGTCAAACCAAAGATTTGGTCAAAATGGACAAACATTAGTACAAAAGTGAGGTGTAGTTCATTACCCTAAATCATAATGGTACCTTAAAAGTGAAATAAGTTCATTACATTTTAGTGATTTCACCCTAGTTAAGGTTATTGTAGTATGTAAACATCATGTTTCATTACTACTTGACTATGATTCATTATAATAATTTACTATGGTAAATAGGATTATTTTTATGTTGTTGTTTTAAATACCCTATACTACTTTATGATATACTCTATATTATTTTAGATTACTCTAGTTATTATAACTTATACCCTACATTATTATAAAATTATTATAGGTTATTATAAATTATTATACCTTAAACTATTATATGTTATTCTAACTTAAGGTATTTTAGTTAAATTATAATAATATATTTATTTTAAGTTATATTTTAGATTATTTTAGGTCATTTTACTTTATGTTATTATAAGTTATTTTATCCTAAGTATAATCATTTAAAATAATCTATAATATAATATAATATAATGACCTAAAGTAAAATAACTTAAAATAAGTAAATAATATCTTATGAAATTTAGAATAACTAATAATTATTTTTGTAATTATTTTATTAGTGGCTATAGGTGGTTATTTTAGGCTAAATTACCATAGGCTATTAATCGATATTGATGAAACTATTTCATTAATGGTTATTGGTGGCTATTAATGACTATTATATTAATGAATATTATTGGTTATTCTATTGTAGGCCATTGGTGGTTATTTAATTACAAACTATTGTTGGATATTTTAAGCTATATTATCATAAGCTATTGGTAGTTATTAATAATTAATTAATAATTATTAGTTACCCAATATAATAACTACTAATAGCCATTAATATAATAACCGTTAATAACCACAAATATAATAACAACTAATAGAATATGTAA
>Ga0209208_10012564_pt1 | contig 10699 bp, 15 predicted proteins | sample S1TSphfallax_3_FD_187694 | JGI IMG/M metagenome (GOLD analysis project Ga0209208, IMG submission 187694) | Host-associated microbial communities from peat moss isolated from Minnesota, USA - S1T2_Fd - Sphagnum fallax MG (SPAdes) (version 2) | ecosystem: Host-associated > Plants > Peat moss >... | reverse complement strand
TGAGAGCATTTATGGACAAGAGCCTGGCACTTCCAATGTTCCACCTGTTTTTGATGGTCAGTGACTTGTAAATACTCTTACCTCCTTTTGGGCCTCCTTGCTCAGTTCTGTAATTTTAAGCATTTTGGAGTCTGGCAGTGACTTTGCATGCTAGGACATGCCATTGCACTAAGTATTGCTTAAGAGCTGAGCTTTTGGACATTCAGATAATGAAAATATTCAGTGAATTTTTATTGCTTGCTTTGAGCCTGTCTTTCTTGATGTTGTTCTGTCTCACTTAGTGTGACCATTGAGATTTCTTTGCCTATTTTCATTTGTAAATGCAGCTCCACCACAGCATGTCCTTTCAGGGTTTCTTCGCTCCTTTGTGGACAGCAGTCGCACCAATGCACCTTTCCCTGCTGTCAGACTGCCAGAGCTGGGCCTATCACATGCAGACAAAAGCCGCATCCGTGACCGTAGCAGTATCATGGGGCGCCATATCTTTGCTGACAGGGGTGATGCTTTTGCGGATTCCCAGGTATTTGCTATCCTCTGCTTCCAGTTGTAAGAAAACTCCAGGTTTTGGTGTATATGACACTTCACATGTACCACAGTGACCTGCAGGTCATAGCTTGAAACTTCCATTGCCCATAATTGTGGCCAACTTGCAAAAGTTGTCCAAAAACCACTCAACTAGCAATCCAGTGAGTAATGCTAACTTGATTGTTGCAGGAAAGTGTTGAAGGACTTTGTCATCAATGTCATATCATTATGCATTCAGGGTGCAGGAGGACCAAACACTACCCTATATTTTTGTCTCTCTGTGCTTTAGGCTTAGAGGCTTGCTTTTATAGCAACCTGCTAAAATGAAATGAAGCTTACATTCACAACCTTGTTGCAACTTGAATGAGAATACTATTGACTTCCTTTGTTAGCCATGTCTCTTGAGTGCTAGCTGACATAATGACCAAGTCTTCATCAGCTCTGGAAATGCACCAGAAACTCAGGACACAGATTGTTATATACTTATCTGCTCTCACTACTGAAAGCTGATGAAGTCAATGGGGTTAAGGGCAGCTAGTTGCTGCCATTCATGATGAAGGTGATGGTCCGATACTTTGTGAGTGACACACAAGGTTATGACTGCACTCATTCTTTTTGTGTCTGTTTTGTTTTGCTGAAGCTGTCACAACAATTGCCTTCAAAGTGCATTTGTAGAGTTTCCTTTGCAATCTCATAGATAACTACCACTCTATCCGTTCAGTAAGATGGCATCTGTGTGTAACAGGTGAATGCTCTATTGCAATCGTTGGACATAGAAGGCAATCTTCGAACTCAGGGGCCATTAGCTGGCCAGCTCTCAGAATTTGAGCAGTTATGGAAGGAGGGTTATGCTCAGAGCACTCCTGTGCAGCAAAGACAGATTGGACACCAACCCCTTGTTTCTCTCCCAGACCAGTGGGCTAATGATTTTCAAAGTCAATATGGCCCCCAAACAGCACCTAGCTGGGTAGATGAGTTCCACAATCAGCAGGATGGTGATCAATGGGCTCAACAATTTCAGCAGGTTCTTTTTCACATTTGAGCATTCTCCGTCATGATCAAACAGGCCAACACATGAAGAAGGAATAACTATTCTTAGTATCAGCTGAAACAGATTTGGTCACTCTTTCCTCTAAAACTGGACTAGACAAAACTAAACAATTTTCAGGGTTGTGCTTGGTCAACTACAGAAACTTTGCTGCAGAAAGTTGATCAACACAACAGAGTTCTGGTGGCCAAACGTCTGTTACTTGTTTTCTCAGAGTTCTTATCCTACCATGAGGGTTGTCAGACATTTTGAAGTATCTTCACTATTGTTTTCCAGGATGAAGATCATTCCTCTGCTGAACAGCTTTGCCTTGGTCATATTCCTATGCGTGGGTCTGTTTGGAGGGTCAATCTTTCAGCACAATTCCCTAGTTTATCAGGAAGAGCATTGTGGCAAGTGAAAATATGTCCATGAAGCAATGGATCTTATTGTGAAACTAATGTGGAAATTGCAATTGATTTGGTGTTAGTGCATTAGCTTCTATCTGAAAGCTAAATAAAGCACCTTGGCCCAGAAAAAAGGACTGTGATAATTGAGTTACCAGGAATCCTGGTGTTGCAACCAAACTATAGCAAACCTCAGAATAGGCAGTACCTATGGCATAGAGAAGGAGACTTAAGTCACACCAGCTCCAGTGTTCAAGTCTTTTCTGGTAACTGACATGCTTATGTTGCTGTGTATTTTCAGCAACAAGGTCAGATAGCAGCAAGGGCACGGTTTAGTCATGGGGGAATGGGCAACTTGAATGCAATGGAGCCAACCCATGCTCTTGTCCAAACTCTCTCGCAGAATCAAGATCCCAAGTTTCAGGTGAGTCTTCATGGCAATGTTTCCAATATAAGGGGTATCTTTTTTAGAACTAATCAGGAGGGCTATATTTACTTGTGTATCCTTGATTGTGCTAAAGGCACAAGTTTCCTTGCACCAACCACTCTGATGTTTTTCCTTGTAACAGAATTCGAAGTTTTTACAATTTGTGTCGAAGATGAGCCGAGGGGAACTTATAGTGGATGACAACCAGGTGAAGCCTGGTGTTGCTAATCAGCTATCCAACAGTTGGGCAGATGAGTTTCAACAGCAACATACTGCCTTACCAGAAACCTGGGCTGCTGAATTCACAGCTGGAGAGGTTTCATTTCTCTTTTCTGCTTAATGAGTCTTAAATAGTATCACTGCTATTCATTTGCTCATGATTGTTCTGGGAGCCAAATAAATTATTGGTAATTGAGTTTCACAGTTTGCACTCTATGGATGACTGTGGGCTATGGGTGCTAACATTTGGTCCAAGTGATCATCCAAAGTTAGACCTTGGTTGGTAGGCCAATAGTGGAAACCTATTCAGTTTACTCCCTCCTTTGAACTGAAGGACATTTGTAAGACTGTTATTTCTTGCTTTTGCAGCATATGCATCGTGGGGACACTTGGGCTGAAGATTTTGGGAGGACAAGGCATGAGGCTGTGTCAACCAGTGATGACTGGGTTGATGAGTTTTCTAAGCTGGGAGTTAGAGATTGGGCTGATGAGTTTGGGGACCAAGTGGCTAAGGGTGCCTTTGGTGACGAATCAAATTCTAGTTGGTTAGAATCATATGACAAGTAGGCCCCCCTCTCCTGATGCCATCACAGCCTTTAAGTGATGCTTTGCTGTATCATTGTCATTCATTCTTAAGGTTCCCATTCCTTGTTGAAGTTGTTGGACATCTCAAATGCCAGAGTTGTGTCAGGAATGGCCATAAATATTCATATGGTTCAGTTTTAGTGCTTTGGTTGTGGTCCTTTAATCGGCGACTGTTCACTTGACTTGGTGACTTAATAAGCAGGGTTTACTAATAATTTTCATTTATTGCAGATTTGTGGAGGAGCAAGTGAAGGGGGAGCAGAGGGTACCGCAATCATCTAGGTTTGTGTACCAATTTGCAGATCAAAATCCATATGTGGGTCATCCCAATCCTCTGAAGGAGGGCCAGGACCTATTTAGGAGAGGATTGCTTAGTGAGGCTGTTCTGGCCTTGGAAGCTGAGGTGCTGAAGAACCCTGACAATTCTGAAGGATGGCGCTTACTGGGCATCACACATGCTGAGAATGATGATGATCGCCAGGTGTGTTACCTTCATGATTTTATCTTAGTTTCTGTCTGGTTGTATCTTCTGTTTATTTATGAGAGTACATTACAAAATTCCCCTATTTTCACTCAACAATTACAAAGTTAGGAGAGTCAGTGATGGCAATCATTGTGAATCTGACTCAAAGTAGGATATGCTGCTGTGCTTGGGCATTTCCAGTTTCTGTGCAGCACTTTTTTAAAGCTATTTTTCATATAGTTTATGAGGCTTCATTTGTGGGGTTCTGGTGGGGTGAAGGCAATTGCTTCTATGGTAAAAGCAAGGGATGCTGATCCTTCAAACTTAGAGGTCCTGCTTGCCCTTGGAGTCAGCCACACCAATGGTATGTCCCTTCATCCTTCTCTCTGCTGTCTTCACTTGCTGGCTCTGTTAGCTATCAATGGACATTTTCTTCCTGCAAGATGGCGGTAAGGACCCAGGACCCTACTCACAAACCTAAGGCATTCAAAGTCTTATGAAGTCAAATAACTCTCAGTCAATGAACTACTGTGGTGAGTGCTAACTTCACAAAAGGCTATCCAGAAGGCTTATTTGTTTCAGTGGGTCTTATGCTTGTAAGCAAATGGCCAAGCACAACAGAAGTATTTTCTCTTTCTAGCTCTATCATTCACACATCTGTGGTCATCCCTGTTCCCATCTCAGAGCTCATTGGCATGTGCTGTGATGCTGACCATGAAGTGTGTGAAAAGTGAGTTCTTAGCTGATGGAAATGGCTGAGGAGAGCAATATGTTGTGTAAGCAGAATTGGAGCAGCAAGAAGCTTTGCGTTATTTGAGAGGATGGTTACAGCACCATCCCAAGTATGGGATGCTGGTTCCTCATGATGTTGTGGATCGCCTTAACCATGCAGAGGTGAGAATGCTCAAGTGTTGTCTTGGAACTGCCTCCATTTTGGATGAGCTGAATTGCAAAAGTTTAATTTGTATCTGGTTTTTGGTTGCTCCTATCAATATGGTGAGTGTTGTCCATTAAACGTAATTATTGGGTAGCCTATCTTGTTTTTCATTGTGGGGATGGGAACTGATGAGGAAAGGTGACCTCAAATTGACCTTTATGTAGGTTGCTAATCTGTTCAATGAGGCAGCACAAATGGCTCCAGAGGATGGAGATGTGCATACAGTGTTAGGGGTGCTTTACAATCTCTCGCGTGACTATGATAAGGCAATTGCATCATTTCAAACAGCCCTACAACTAAAGCCTCGTGATTACTCCCTATGGAACAAGCTTGGTGCCACTCAGGCGAACAGTGCTCGTAGTGCTGATGCTATTTATGCCTACCAAGAGGTGGATCCTTCAAACATAAAGTCCTTATTGTTTTTCCTGCCAGGATTATTCTTCCGGCACTTTTGTGTCTGGACGATGTCAGATCTCCAGTACACATCTTCATGCTGGGCGTTTTAGGTCATTATCTGATGGTGTTGACCTAAACAGAGGGGTGTCTGGCATCTCCCAGTGAGTTTGACCAGGTTTTCTGAAATTATGCTGCAGGCACTGGATCTAAAACCTAACTATGTGCGAGCATGGTCTAATATGGGCATTGGCTATGCCAATCAGGTACATCACTTCAGTCTCTCATAGGTAAATCAAGGGAGTTTGTGCCTGTTACTGAACTCAATCTTCAATACAATGAAAGGAATCCACCTTGTTAGTCTTTACTTATTCTGTGCACAAAATTGCATGGTGGCAGGGTCAATATGAAGAGTCTATTCGATATTATGTTCGGGCCTTGGCAATGAATCCAAAAGCAGATAATGCTTGGCAATACCTGCGCATTTCACTCAGGTAAATGCCTTGTTTGGAAAGTACAAAGCATTGTGGAGTTTTCTCTGCAATCTCATAGATGTCTTCAAATAGCACTTCACAATTTTTGTATGCTCTTATTACCCAGAATCACTGCTTGCATGGGAAAGTTAAGACACCTGACTAGTTATTTTGACCCCTACTCATACACATTTTGCCCTTTCTGTGATCATATGCCTGATCTGATGTGCTGTGTATACATGTTGCAGTTGTGCATCACGGCCTGACTTGTTGGATGCATGTGAAAGGCGAGACCTGGAAGCTCTGCAGAAGGAATATCCACTTTAATTCATTGCCACACATCTGCTGTAGCCCATAACAACTTTCTGCGCACAAATTTGTCAGATGTTTGGTGTTACCAACTTCAGCAAAAAATTTACTGTTAATATTCTGCATTGCATAAGCATTGCAGTTCAACATTCTTCTGCACAGTGGCTTGTTCTTTTATGCTGACTAACAAAGCATTTCATCATCTTGCACTAGTGTCTTTGATTGAGAATTTGTGTGGTCTTGTTGGCTCAGCTGATTTTCAAGCAGTTCAATCAGTCTGGTAATTCATTGAAGGTTCTTGTGTCAAGGATGATGCAAATAAATCGAGTTTGTAGAGAGACTTGCCTTCCTACTTTTGTTAAGGAAAAAGTACATCTACTTCATGAGTCTCACAGGCAATTAAACACATACTTTTAACCTCAAGGAGAAGGGTGGATGGGAAATTCCTTGTAGGATGTCTTGAGGAAAAGTGAGACTGCAAAGAGAAGTGACTTATACTGCAGAAGCTTCAACCTCTCTAACATTCTAGCCTCAAGTAGTGTAGACCAGCTGTGAGCATACTCAGGAAGAAGCATGCCAGCCAGAGGTACAGAATCTTTATGAAGGCTGCAAATCTTTTTAAAGTTTTACACAGAATGACTAAAGCATTCACATCTGGAGCTCTAATACCACATGCCAAAAGAGAAGCACTGCCCTGAGGAAAACATGGAATCTTCCAAAGCTTACTAGGATACAAAATCTGAGCTAAGAATCTAGCTGTGTTGGGAAATACCGGGCACATGAAGTGAAGCTTGTGAGTTGTGATCACAACAAAGGCTACTGTGCTGCAGACTGTAACTGTAACTGGAGACCAGTACTGCAGGCCAAAATGGTGAAAGAACTTGGTGGGAATGCTGTTGCCTTCACAAGTATTCTTGAGGTACAAGCACTCCCTCCCCACCATGTAGCAGAGATTTCATATCTGGAAGATACCCTGCATCATTTGACAGTGCTGCATGGATTTCAATCATTTGGGTTGGTTTTAATGTATGCACCTTATCATTCACTTTCTGGCTGTTTCTTTGTGCTCCTTTCCCTCTGATGTTGAATACTTGCACTCAGAACCAGTTCCCAGCAGTACATATCCTGAAGCATTATCAAGGTCCACTTCAAGAACTTGTTTAATGACCATTTCTTTCATCTCCACATCACCATGAATTCTGCAAGCACCAAGCAAAGCCCTCCACATAGGGCAAAAATTGATCATATCCTCTGCCACTTGCAGATGGCCAGCACAACCAAGCAGGTCAAGCAGTGTTGTATTCACCTGTCATCATGTACTGTAGACTGAGCCCATGGAATCAAAGTAGCTGGAGTGTTCATTCACCAGGCCTGCATGGCTATAAGCTGACAGGACAAATAAAAGTAGCATTATGTGCTTCTACACCTTTATAACACAACTGTTCAAAATGTTCAAGAGCTTCTTACCATGGCCATGCATGGAACATCATTGAACCATGCCAGTCCAAGACAAAATATCATGTGAAGGCATCTTGTTGAACACTCTTACAGCATCAGGTCTACTCACCCACTTTGCATGCATGTCCACAATGGAACTCCCCAGAAAAGAGCTGCTCGTTTAGCAACACTTCTCCCATCTCCACATTACCATGAATTCTGCAAGTGCCCGGAAATGCCTTATACGCAGCTGCATATGTTTTACAAGGAATTTGCTTGATCATGTTCACCATCTCAAAATGGCTAGCATGGCCAAGAAGATCAACCATGCATGTGCAATGTTCCAATTTTGCACAAATCATGTAAACTGTGACATTGAAGCATAACAGTGCATGCCTTCATCCACCAAACCTGCATGGCTACAAGTGGACAGAAGAAAAACAAAAGTGATATCATCTGGCTGCACACCACCTTCACACATCCTTTGTGTTGAAGAGTTTCCTTACCATGCCCATGCCTGGCACATCCTCCAAGTATGGCATTCCAAGAGGCCACATCATGTGATAACATCTTGTTGAACACTCTCCAAGCATTTGCCATGCTCCCACATTTTGCATACATGTCAACCAAGCTATTTGCCACAAAAATATCTGAATCCCATCCACTTTGATTGATCTCCTCACCTCTTTCAGTGCAACTATGCTGGCACATGCATTCAGCACCCCCAAAAGTAACAGAGTCTAGTTGCACACCTTCCTGTTGCATTCATGGAAACAGTTCGAGTGGCTTGTGACCTTGCCCACATTTTACATGTCCCAATATCATGGTATTCCAAGTGACCATATCATGTGATGGCATCTTGTTGGACACTCTCCCAGCATCCTCAGTGCACCCACATTTTGCATACATGCGAACCAAGCTAGTACCCACAAAAAGATCTGAATCCCATCCAATTCAAATGATCTGCTCATGAGCACACCTGCCCTCTTCAAGTGGACCTATGTTGGCACATGCATTCAGCACCCATGTAAAAGTAAGAGTCTTGCTGCAAAACATTTAATGTTATATTTTATATTATAAAAATAGTTATAAATTGATAAACCTTTCCTGTCTTTACCATTACTCTTACTTCATTCTCACTTGCATTCAAAACATTCATTTTGAACTGAAGCTAAATATAAGCTTTTGCATTAAAAAAAATGATAATAAATAAAAATAAAAATCATTATATTTACAAAAATTAGAATGATTATAAACATCAAATTAAAGATTAATTTACCTTTGCCTTTAGTGCAAGTGGAATCATAATACTTGGATATTTCAATACAATATGAATTATATCTAATTATAGACTTTTTGAATTGACACCATATAACTTTTGGCTTAAGTCAAAGTTCTTTTCCTTGGCCATGTTCTAGAATTTCTGTAGAAGTAAAAAATATAATTCAATATATTTACTTGAACTCAATTTAAAAATTTCTTTGGTTACAATAATTTATGTATAGTAATCGAGGTAATTTATTTCTTATGTAATTCTTCTTTAATTTGGTCACATGAAACCAAAAATTTTCAACTCATTTAAGGTTTGATCGATTGTCACAAAAAAAAAGGGTAAATTTGTTTTTCTTTGATTGTATTTTAATTATGGTAGCTTGTTAGGGTAATGCGATCTTTTCCACTAAATAGTAGTTTGAGTGTTGTTGTTTTTCATAATAGTTATGGTACTTAGTTGTGGTTATACATTAAAGGTAGAGCAATTATTATAACTTATTTATCACAATTACAACAATATAGGTTCTATTGTAACTTTTCATTTCATTGTGGTAAACTATTTAAGTGCATTAAAAAATGGACATTTGAATTGGGTAATTCATTACAAATGTGTATTGTAGATGAATTGTGATAATATAGTCACTTGGTTTTGTTTTCATGGTATTTTATTATCTAATTAGGTTTTTTTTCAATTTTTTTTGTGTAATTACGAGAATTGAGTTTTCAAATTTGTTTTTTGGTTTGTGTTTTTTGTTGAAGTGTTGAAACCCATCATAAGTAGCAAAATGATTTTTCTTTCTTGCTATGTGTTTTCATTCAAAGTGAATGTTCCAAAACATTTAACCAAGCCCTTGGACATCACATCCATAACATTCTATCATATCTAATGAAACTAGTTTCAAAGTCTAAGATTGATCAACTTAGTAATACCATTTGCATTACTTATCCAATATTCAATACAAATACATTCAATAAGAAAAATTCTAATCACAATGAGAAAAAATGAGTAGAATTGGAGAAAATACTTTTACAATGCCACCCTTGAAAAACCATTATTTTGATACACACTTGCATCCTCATGAAAATATCATTCCTTCCCTTCTCTACAATAAGAAAGACAAAACACCAAAGCACATTTTGCACATACCTCAATGAAAATTGGTTGTAGGATCTCAAAACCACCAATAGCAATGGCTAAGCAAGCATGATTGAATTAAGGGATCCCTAAAAAGCAAGTTTCAACATTGGTGAATTGCACCAACTAGGCCGTTGATTGATTGAAAATAAGTTGACATCTCATTATGGAGTTGATGCACATGCAAAATCAATTGCAAACATTTTCAAGTGTACAAATCCTTGATGGACTTCATGACATCTCCTTTTCCATAACAAATGGCTTGAACTTTAGACACATGGTTAATGTTTCAAAGACCATTGAAAGATTTCACCCAACTATACCAATAAGAAATGAAGAACCCTATATCATGGGGTTTGCTTTTGTAGAGTTCAAATAACTTCTCAAGTGGTTCATGGCATGCTCTCAAGTTCAAAGTTAACAACAACTAGCCATGTAACAATAATTTCATCCCCATTTGTAACCTTGGTTCACATACATGAATATCACCTCAAAATATTTTTGCGAACATGAAACCTTGGGATCAACTTTACTAATGGACCCAAGATAAAAATGGTAAAACCTATCCACATAAGAGTTATCCAAAACCATTAAAAAAACGATAACAATAGAAATATCCATAAAGTGTTTTTTTTTGTGCCCTTTTCTCATCCCCCAACCCCTCTATCAACCTTTACATCACAAATTTAGCATATGATGAATTAATAATGAAAAATTGTGTGAAATTCATTCATTCATACATTTGTACATTTACACATGAATGTCATGCATTGAAAACATGTTTGACACATGGATAAATGTGTTGACAGATGACGTATGAACCTATGAATGAACAAATATCACACAAATTTTGCATCTTTCTATAAATATATGTATCAAATGTGTTTTCAATGCATGATATCAATGTGTGAAACATATGAATTATGAATGAACAAATGTCACACAAATTTTGCATCTTTTTATAAATATGTGTATCAAATGTGCTTTCAATGCACGATATCAATGTGTGAAACATACAAATTATAAATGAACAAATTTTGCATGATTTTCATTACTAAATTGTGAGATGTTAAGTTTGTGTTGTAAACAC
>Ga0209208_10012563_pt1 | contig 10699 bp, 7 predicted proteins | sample S1TSphfallax_3_FD_187694 | JGI IMG/M metagenome (GOLD analysis project Ga0209208, IMG submission 187694) | Host-associated microbial communities from peat moss isolated from Minnesota, USA - S1T2_Fd - Sphagnum fallax MG (SPAdes) (version 2) | ecosystem: Host-associated > Plants > Peat moss >... | reverse complement strand
ATAAAAAAAAAAAAAGGCCAGGATGTTTGATTTGTTGGGAGCACCACAGTCGGGCACCAGAAAGAACCGCCTTGATACCCGCCGGGGTGAAGAATACCCGCCAAAAACTGGAAACTAGTGCAACAACCATGCATGGTTTTTTTTTTTTTTTTGGGTTGGGGGGCAAAGCTCCTCCCTGAGTAGAGATGGAGGAAGCTGGAAGTGGGCAGAATCACATATTAATATTATGGTGGGCATGGAAATATGTATGTATGTACTAGTGTGCTGCTAGTGCAGGAAGCATGATGATTTGTTGGGCCTTACAGCATAGCAATGATGAAGTGCTCAAGTTTGGCCGCATTTGTGTGCAGGAAATGATGGGTGGGCTACTCTACTTTACCCAACTCCATTTAATGCGCTGCACGACACACACACATCAGACAGCGCAGCCTCTCTTTGCTCAGGGTACAATACTTACTGCGTCAGCTGGCCGCCCCTGTGGAAACCACTGCCGCATTAAACTAACCTTTGAAGAACCCCTAGAATTTTTCTACTCTACATATGTGGACTCTAAGTGGACTCAGCAGTTTTTTTTTGAAATATATATATATTTTAATTTTTTTCAATAATAATTATAGATATTTTTTAAAAATTAGATAATTTTTTTAAAATTATTTTTTAGGTTTTTTTTTTTTCTTTTTTCAATTTTGTTATGTTGCCACACTGTCTATCATCCACGAGGAAATTTAGCCACATTTGGCTGTGGAACGGCTATGAAAGTAAAAATTTATTAAAATTGTTTTCTATATCAGCTATTTTCTTGAACAATGTGTTAAAATAGGACGATTAAAAAATAAATATATCCATTTTTGGCGATTTTTCTGCAAAAGGAGCTTCTTGACAGACTTTTTTAATGAAAAAAATTAGCCAAATGGCGAAAATTCGCCTCAAAGAAAATGCCGTGGTGATGATCTTCCATAAGTATATTTAGGGAAATTTGGCAATATTCAAAATATGAAAGTAGACAATCTTAAGCAGCCTTTCATGTGTAACAAAATTTGGTGATTTTTGGGCACTTTTTCATAATTTCGCAATTTTTTTTTTAAATCAGGGAATTTGTAATGGATTATTCTCTGTTCAAAATATTTTCACAAAATGACGAAAAATTCATCAAAACAAAATCACTAAGCCACACTGCAATCATCTGCAAATGGAATTAGCCAAATTTGGCTACAGGTCAGAAAGGAATTAAAGTAGAAAAACTTAAAGCATTATGCTATATTTTGGCTACCTGTTGGAACCTACATTGTCTAAAATATGGCGATTTCAGATTTTTTTTGCCCTCCTCCAAATCTCTTGTGACATTCTTTTCACAAAAATCCTTTGTATGAGTCGTCAAGTGATGGAAAATATGCCTAAAACAAATTGCTGATGTGGGTGGAGGGTGCTTTACCCCCAGTCAAATTGCTTCGTCAAGAGAGAGGATGGCACTTGGTGACCCAATTTCATCGCCAAATTCCTCCCATGGAATGAATCCACTGACCATTGTCACAAAATTTGGTTATTCAGTGACAAAATGTAGCCAAACTTTTCCCATGAAATGAATTTTGTGTGACTGTTGCACACAGAATTTGAGGTTATTTTGATGCAATTTAGTGCCCAAGTGTTGCCAAATTCCTCCTGTGAAATGAATTTGTTGACCATATTACACACAACCTTTGAGGGTTTATTTTGTGACAATTAGTGACAAAGTCTCACCAAATTCCTCCCTGAACATTGAATGTGGTGTGACCATTACACACAGAGCTTGAGGGTTATTTTTTATGCAAATTAGTGATACAATTTGTTACCCAATTCCTCCCTCGAAGTGAAACTGGCAACAATCACTAGACACAAAAATTGAGGGTTATTTCTTAGGAAAAAATTAGTGGCAAATTGTTGCCAAACTACTGCCCTTGGAATGAGTCTGATGGCCATTGCACACAGTTTGAGGGTTAGTTTAGGTTAATTAGTGGCAAAATGTCATCAAATTCCTCTCAAGAAATGAATCTGGCAACTAATACACTCCAAATTCGAGAGTTTAGAGTTATTTTGAGGCAAATTAGTGATGAATTGTGGTCAAATTCCTCCCATAAAATGAGTCTGTGGCCATGAAACATAAAATTCAAGCATTATTTTATCCAAACTAGTGACCCAATTTGTTGCTAAATTCTTCCCATTATATGAATCTCCTGAGCATTAGACACAAATTTTGAGGGAAAATCACCATCAGGTTAGAGAACAGGCCTCCTCTTTTGTCATACTCACCCATACACTCCAACATAGTTATGTGTAGGGTAAAGCACCATGAATGCCTTGTCATAGGCCTCACATTTTGGGAGTGCCCCCACTCCAAGGTTTAGGGTTTACCCATCATCAAAGCAAATGTTGTTATGAACCTAAACATATGTAAATCACAAGGTGCCGATTCTTACACATCAAAATTTTGAAAAACTTTTTTAGTGTATTTGGTGGCACACTTATAGAACATAAAAACTTGTAAGGCATTTGTAAAAATGAAGAACACACACCTATGGGTGTTTTGTTTTTCAAAATGCCTTGCATTCATTTTTCCCCATGATACCCAGTGGATACTCATTAGATACATGCTGAGTAACAAAACAAATAACAAATAACCTTCATCAATTTTTACATTTTGTAAAGTCCAAGAGGGTGAGCTTTATTGGATTCAGGCCCATGCTCAGCACCACTCGAGGGGCCCTTTGTTTAGTAAAGCCCACCCCCTCAAGCTTTACCCTCCCTCCACTGGGAGCTTACTCCTACAAGTATAGGCACAATTTGCCTCCCATTCTCAATGTGTGGGTGTAAGATTTTCTAAAAGAGATATTCATAGATATAAGGTGCACTCCAAATACACTAAGAACTTTCTCCAAGTACTTTACATGTTTTTAGTCATGGGTACAAGTGCCCTAACATGTATGTTTTTCAGCTGCTATCTGAGCCAAGCAGTCGCCACCAAGATCCTTAGACAAAACACTAGTGCACATCTTCCATGTGACAAAATCATGAGCTTGTTAATAATCACACTAGATGGTTGGCACACAAACCTCTGGTATGGAGTCTCTTGTCATCATTGAAACAACTAAGGTATATGATCTGTAAATGAACTGTGCATCTTCTCGGTCACCTAAGTTGGTGCCTCCTTTGAACCTTAAATGCCCAATTATTAAAAATCCTCAAAAAGGGTTCATCCCTGATTTTATACTTCTAACCATGGATCCTTACTGCAGTTAAGTGCTCGGAGCACCAAACCACTTTTCAATCTGATGGGTCATGGCTCTTGGTCTTCCTTCCCATCAAGTTACACGCCCCCTACATAATAGAGATATTCTGTAAAGTATCCCAAACTTGGGGGTACTGGCTCCCAGTTTCACTAAATGAAATTGGGGACTAAAATCAAAAGTCGGGATGGAAATAGTGCACAAGGAAAAAAAATTGGGGGCCAAATTGGTTTTCTCAACTGAACTAGTCCTCCTCACACATGTTTCACCCCCTAGGTTTTGGATTTTCCTTTTTGGTTTCTGCTCACAATTTTCATGAAGGCGAGGGTTCTCAGAATAAAATCCCACAATTTTTTTGAACTGATTCCCTGTTTCATGATCCAGTCTGCAATTTTCCACTCGAGTTGGGGATGGAAAAGGGATTAGGCAGTTAGACAGTCAAACTAGGGACCAATTACAGTATCACTTTATGGATAACTTTAATAGAAGATTAACAGTGAAGGAATTGTAAAAGAGTTTTCAGAAACTTTTTATATTTGATCACCAATTTCTTTTGCAGTTGTACTACAAGACTCAAGTAATCCAATTTTCAGTTCTGTAGCAGAGGAGTTAATTTTGATTCGGTGTCATGATAGCAATCCAGTTATGGGAAATTTTCTATCTGATCAGCTTCTCTGTGAGTTATTCTATTCTTTTGTTATTGTATTAGCACGAGGGCTTTTTTTTTTTTTCTTCCAATTTTGAGATGTAGCCAAATTGGTCATCGATTAAAGGAAGATCTAGCCAGATTTGGCTAATTCCTCTTGCAGATTGCTGCGTTGCAAAATGGAAAAAAAACCCTGGACTGCAATTTGCTTTTGTCAGGGGTGCTTTGGCTGCTGCATGCAACGTGTTATACTGTGATAATAGCAATGGAGTTTGTCATACTCCTCATCAGCTGCAAGTTTTTCTTTTACTTTTATAAGTTATAATTGCAAAAAGATGTTGTTGGAACCTTCTAACCTTCTTGGCCATGTTTGGCTGCTAGTTAGAGTCTGGGGTTTAAACCTTAAACCCTAAACTATCATAATAAAATTTCACATAGATCTTTGCATGGGATCAAAACTAGAAGCATGAAATAAATAATGAGGACTAACTATGAGACTAAAGTGGGGTACTGTGCAGGCTTTACTATCATGTCATATGAGTTTTCTTCTCTTGTTTTCGGTCTCCAACTTTACTAGTTGAATTTAACATGAACCCAAGTTCTACATGAACCTTGGGGAAGTTGTTGAGCTTTGAAGTTGAGTCAGAGTAGGAAAGGTTTTTGGGGCTCCGAAATGATTCTTTTCTGTCAGTTTGAGGATTTTTTTTGACACATTCTTGGGTTTTGACTTTGATAACGAATCTTCGAAAATTTTTGCCCAGCTAAAAGAATCGAGAGTGGGTGCGGTAGAACTACAAACGAGTGTTGTCCTGGTACGGGGTGTTGCCTCAGGTCATACCAGCCTGGTAGGGTCTTTGATACAAGAGTGGATCCCTGCCAATTTGCACATAAGCCTATAAGCCAAACCAACACTGATGCAAACTACTATCTAAGAGAATATATATGGGACACCCATCTCTCTGACTATCATCAAACTTCTCTGATTGTCGAGGGGGTTGCGAAAAAAATAATTCTTTTTTTTCTTTTTCATGGTAGATTTTCACCATTATGTGAAAAATATTTTGAAAAAGAAATATTCTGTCATAAACTCCTTACACTTTTTTAAATCACAAAAAATTGTCACAAAATGCCTACAGTATGAAAGGGTCATTAAGATTTTTTTTTACTTTCGTATTTTGAATATTGTCAAATTTGGCTAACATTCTTATGGATGATTGCCACCTGAGAGCAGCATCACCAAATCGAGACAAAACCTTAAAAAATACAAAATGGTTGAGGGTGTTGGGATTAGGAAGGCTCTTGTCTAACATCCAAAATTTCAGATTCATTTTAAGTCTTTGATATGTCAAAAGCTGAAACTGTTTGCAGCAATATTTTCAAAGTTCACATGTGTAGCAAAAGCAAGGGGGGACGATTCTTAAATCACATTTCCAACATATTTAGTTTACTTCAACCCTTAAAATGAAGAATACTGGAGAAATATCTTCATGAGTGTTCATATAAAAATATTCATACCAAGACCACCAGTTTCCTAAGTCAGAGTTTATATCTCAACTTTCCAACTAAGTCTACACATACCACAATATTTTTGTGGGATGTTTACAGCAACCACTATGGAAACTAACACTTCATAGCAAAAGACTCCATATGTTAGAACATGTCCCTTGGCATTTACTTTCTGAGTTCTTGGTAACAAGGAGTTATTTCCAGTATTGGTCGCTTATTGAGTTTTGACCCAGTTATCAATCTGATTATTAATAACCTACCAGTTGGTTATTGATCTTTTTAATAATGGGTTAATAACATAATTGCTTGGTATCTTACTTACTTACTTACTTACAATTTAGCGTCATTGAGTGGGCCAAACACTTTCAAAGTTCAATAACCTACCCAGGTGACCTAGTTATCATCCAACTAGGTTATCATAAAAAGTAAAAAAATTGTGATAGAAAAATAAGAAAAAAAAATTAATTTGAATTTTTAAAAACCCTATAACCAATGTATAAACCAGAGGTTATGAACTGAGTATTTAAAAACCTACCAATGGTTATTACAAAAAGTATTGATAACCTAATTGGCACTCGAATTTTTTCGTTATGGATATTTATAACCTAACCAGCACCCAAGTTTTTAAAGAAATAACCTGCCATCAGTGGGTTAAATTTCCTCCTCTGTGCTTGCACTTCTCTCTATCATAGGCAATCAATTTTCTAAACAACATTAAACAAATTAACATGTTTGTATTTTATTTGCAATTCAAAAAAAAATCCTTTAATTTGCTAGAGCTATTTTGACTTGTACCAAATCTCATACCCTAGCTTCAACACATGTCTATTGAATAATTAATGAATTTTGAAGATTCCACGACAAAATATAGAATTGTTTTGGAAAATTTCAACATTTCCACAAATAATATAATTAATGTTGAAGCTGCCAAGGCAGGTAGTACTTGCATGGGGAGATCACATTTCATAGCACTTCAATTGTACTCAGTAACCAACAGCTGTTGTAATGAAAGACATGGATTCCCCTTCCCATGCACCCTCATTTAATATGATCCCAACAAACTCAAAATAAATACAAGACTACCCACCTTTAAGTATCTGCCATCAATATTGTCGTGTTTAGTCACCCTAGATCAGCAACCTGCTTAACTTCACTTCTTTGAAGCCTGGCACTTGCTTGTAGTTCCTGGTTAGCTGACTTAATTAAATGGGTTGGGTGACCAAGGAGAAGGAAGGTACCCAACTCCCAAGTGCAGACTTCAAACCCTGCCTGGTTCCTAAAACCAACCAAGCATAAATTTGACCAGCCATTGCAAAGACCAATGTTAATTTTTTGCAAATTAGAAAGATAGACCCGCCGGTTATCAATTTCACTGTCGACTATAACCTTGTTAGCAATTTTCTGATTGTCTTTGGGTAATAACCAATTTGTTTATGCATAAAGGTTGATTCTCCAATTGAGAACCGCTCATTATATTGATTTTATTATACCCTGATTATAGGATTTTATTTATTTTAATTTTTAGAAAAAAATTATTTCCAGTTATTCCTTTTTCTTTTCTTTAACATAAAACATGTTTAGTGTTTTAGGATTGTTTGGAGGATTCACTTAGAAAATTTGGAGGATACATTCTAAGGTTTTTTTGCAAAAAATGTGATCCTCACATTTCAATGTGTAATTGGAGAGCATGTTACCCAGCATATTATTTTCGTCTGCAGTTTGGGGGGCCATTCTAGAGTGAGTATTCCATTTTCCAAAACAGCCTCATTTTTTGGGGTTTTTTTCCCATGATATTGACCAGGGATCACAAGGAAAAATAAAAATCAAAGCAGGTTGTTTTGTTAAGTAAAGCCCTCAGCTTGCCGCTTAACCCTACTCGTAATTTTGCATATAAGAGATTGTTTGATATTCTTGCATGCTATGAGTGATGTCTCTCAATCTGAATCAATAGGAGAAAACCCATCCTCCAGAATCAAAACAAGAGTACATCCATAATCTGGGTTTGCATGGATGTTCATGAACTATGGAAAGCCCCATTTAACTCACAACCATGCAAAATCTCCAAACCCCGAGTGCCAAAAACATGAATAAAGGGGGAAAATTGTCAATTAGAGTTTCATTCCAGGATCTTTGTGAAGCGGATGTAAAGGAGCATCATCTCTTGTTGAGGATTGTTTTGAGGAGTTGATGGTTATAGTGCATCATCATTAGGGGCCACCCCACCCCCATCTGGGGTGGCTATGGTAATATGATGTGCACCAAGAAGAAGGTTGTTGCTTATTCTGCTAAACTAGGGCAATTGTAATTTGTCACATTCAACTACTTGGGCACCTAAGCGTTGCAAGCTTCTTCCAGAATCAAAGCATTTTATTAACTGCCAGAAACTAGCCCATGCATCCTCTGGAGGGGGACTGGATTGTGCCCCTACCTAACCCTAAGGACTGAAGGACTGAAGCATTGGGAACTCAAGACAAGCAAATTTGTACAAGGCAGGTCCCAGTACAAATGTAAAGTTTAGCAGAAGTAGCAACAACCTTCTTCTTTGCGAGTCTAAGAGATAATTCTAATGTCACATAGATTCTCCCCGCCACATATTGAAAGATCAAGGAAACAGTGATGGTCAGTAAGTAACAAGATGGCCGGTTATCAAAAATGTCCAAGAGTAGGTATTCATAATCAACTTAGTGGGTCTGAAATTGGTTTAAAGACAAATGCAGACCCTGTAGCTTGGAATTGTTTTGGGTTACTCTTTTAGGGTTTGTGGTGTGAAAGGGATTCGCTTGTCTTTGTCTAAGTGTTGGAAATGATCTTTTGTTTTGTCTTTTATCATTCACTAGAGTGTGATACAATTTGTGGAGGTTGTGACATTGATAGTTCTGATTTATGAAGGAGGGATGTTTTTGGGATTGGCTTAGCTTGTTGTTTGTTTTTCTTGTGTGTGGATTTAGTTGGTGCTTAGGATGGAACAAGGCTGATGGACAACTGGAATAAGTAGCTGATCTTTGAGAAGTTGCGGATTCAATTTGCATCTTTGTAGTTTTAAGTAAGATTGATGTGTTGCTTTGGTTGTGATTGATGTTGTAGTCACATTGAAGAGAAGAATGCCCTAGCGCAAAATGTTATCTACCTAAGCATCAATCTCCCTAATCCCATTTCACAGGAGATTCGATGATCAGGTAAATGGAGTTAGAAGAGTTTGTAGAAACATATATGGAGCAAGATAAAAAAATGGGCTGATCTATTTGTGGCAACCGTTGTCCAAGTCAAGTATGTTTGGTTGCATGTTTGACCTGCAGTTTTGTGCAGGCATTGGGAGGTTGAATAACTAGAATATAGGAGCTTTAAGCACAAGTGTTGGCCATTGGGAAGGTATGAGGAACATAAGAGAAATAAATTCTTGGAGTTATTTGGTGTTTCGGATGTTCCACTTGTTAGTGTCTCCCAAATTGTTGTAGAAGAATCAATGTGGGTTGTTGTGAGTTTGTTGTGAGCTGGATGGGAACTCCATATGGAATTTCATGTTTTAAAGTATTGCATGTCTTCTATGCCACATTAGAAGATCACGATAATCCACTGAGAGGAGATCTGGAAGGATCTTATCCATCTTATGCCATTAGGTTAAGGTTTGCCAACTAAGTAGATCAGAGCATTGATTTATGAAACTTTTTGGAAGTATTGTAACTATTGAATTGGTTTCATATGTAGATCTTTAGTAGTTCTACAAGTGTTTATGATGACCTTTGGTGTTATGCCTTACTTTTTTTATTACACTATTAAATTGATGAAAACTAAACACTAACTCATACCCTTCGATGTTTCATGCCAACATTGAACTTTTGAGTTGTCATACCTCATTTGGCTACAATTTTCAAATTTTAACTTTTTAAAAAAACTTGAATTCAACTAGTGTGAATTGGCAACTGTGGGAGTGCAGGTGGCATGAAGATTATTTTGGAAGGTGAGTTTCACCTAAAACCTTACCTTTACATTATATTATTAGGTGGTTCTCAAGTTGGGTATCAAAAAAGGTATTTCAAAATTGACCTTTATGCATAATAATTGAGTATCTATATATTAAGATAGGTGTTTGTTTTGTTTGGATATGGTCAAATCGTGGGTTCCCTGATTCACTTTTGGTACTACCAAAAAACCTTCAACAAGGCAATGTGCATGTTCATCATTTAGTAGTTTTTAGATCAATGGAGCAAGAATTATTGAATTTTAAGTGACTTCTGTCTTTGGAAATTGATTTAGCAAGGTTTCATAAGAAATTTGAAATTAAGCTCACTTCAACTAGTATTGCAATGGATGACCTTACATGAGGTTGGATATACTCAGGCCAATGGCAAAAGGACCCACTAAAAAAAGAAGTGGCCAATGATGGTCCAAACTAGTGTGGTTTGCGTGTTACTTATCATTTCAAGAACTAACAAAACCCTTATGGATTGGGTAGTGAATTTTCAAATTTTAAGAGCCTACCCATATGATTGGAATTTCATCCTAATATGTTATCAATACTAAAACCCTAAACATGTTTATGCTAATAATAAATAGAAGAGTAAAAATAAATTAAAAACTAAAAATTTTACCCTATTTACTTAGGTAGTATAACCAGAGGTTTTCAAGGCAAGTATTGGAGAACTGAACCTCATGGATAACTAGTGGTTATTACCCAATAAGTAATCAAGTAAATTGATAACAAGCGAGTCTAAAATTTCAAAAATGATATTGAGACCCTGTGTGATTATAAAATTATAAAATAATGCACCCAACAGGCTACGGGAAAAAAGAAAAAAACCAGGCAACACTGGTCCAAATTCCAAACATGCTTAAAGAGGATATCACATTAAACATGTCTCGAACATAACAACACATATCGTGGTTATAGAGTCTAATGACTAAGATGCTTAACAACAGTACAACTGAAAACCCAGGCTGGTTCTATTTGCAATTCTCAATTCTGGTTCTTCTAGCCAGCATAACCAGTGTTGGGTCAATTAGAGTATAACTTAAAACCCCAAGCTTGTCTTACAAGCCAGCCCCATCAGAGATGGGGGCTCAATAATATACAGTACAAATTAAAATCCAGGTCTATCCTTTAGCAAGCTAGCCCCAATTCTGGTTGTTGGGCAGTAGCTGAGAGCAAGTCAAACCAAGTGCAAAACCATGTAGGGTGCTGCACTGATGCCAGGACATGTTACAGTGCTCCATTAGGGAGGTAGTTAGCTTCTTGGGTCCTTTGGTGGCAGGGAAGGACACAGTAAAAACTCATCTCCAGCAACATTTG
>Ga0209208_10012562_pt1 | contig 10699 bp, 4 predicted proteins | sample S1TSphfallax_3_FD_187694 | JGI IMG/M metagenome (GOLD analysis project Ga0209208, IMG submission 187694) | Host-associated microbial communities from peat moss isolated from Minnesota, USA - S1T2_Fd - Sphagnum fallax MG (SPAdes) (version 2) | ecosystem: Host-associated > Plants > Peat moss >... | reverse complement strand
GCTGGGGAACATGTTGAGAACTCATTGAGAACTTGATGAAAACAACCAAAATTGCAACACCCCTCCACCCACCCTCACAAGGAAATTTTTTTTGACCTTGAGTGCATGTTGGCTCCTCATATATATGGCTGTCAGGAATTTCTATGCCTTTTACCATTTTTGGCCAAGGCTAACGGCAAGGGCAGAAATCTGGGGCACATAGACCACTCACCATGCACCTAGTGGCCAAGAGGGCCCATTGTTTTTCCTTTGTGGAGGAGGGGGCTTTACACAATAATAACAAAGCAAATTTTTAGATCACGAGGTTTCTTAAATGTTACCGCTAAACATATATGCACTAAACATGTAAGCACTACACATCTAGAGATTTAAACTACAATTGGAACATGAGGAAGCCAATGGATGAAAATGTCAATTGTAAATGATGAAAATGGATGAAATGTAAACCCTTTTGTTTTGGTGTGAAGAAAAGTCTAACTGGGACATAGAATGATGAATATGGTGTAAGAGCATATGCTCAGTATGTGACCCTCCAGAAACATTTCTGACATCCAAGTTTAGTTATTTATTTTTTTCAACTCCACACATAAAACTTAAACTGACATTGCAAATTGGTGGTAGACTTGTAGTGTACTAGCAATCTACCTGCACCAATGACTCGATTGGTCAATTATTAAGAAACTGGGAGCAGCAGTCAGGTCCTATTTATTACACTCTTCTCCAGCAGGTGTTAGGCTTTGTTGTGCCTTTTCACAACTGTGCTAAAATATTGTGCTAAAACTATTTTGCTAAGCCAAACCAGCACCATTTTTTTTGACATTTCTTCATCCAATTTCGTCTTGGAGTGTCACCTACCGGGCACTGGTGTAGTTGCTCTTAGAGTAAAATGACCAAAACGTCAATTTTTGGATGAGGTAAGTGTGGTAGTAGTGTGAAAATGGGCGTGCTTTCTCTAAACTTGCACTTGAGTAGTGGAGGTTTCCAAAAATTGGTGAAAAAAATTTGCCCTCAGTTGGTGAGCATAAGTCACACGTTGCTTGCTATTAATTAGCTAGTCATACCAATTGGCCCATGTGTGGTATTAAAAAAAATCTTCAATATTTATTTATTATTTTTGAATGAGGGAATGACAAACAATAACACTAAATTTGGATGTTAGAAATCTTGATATTGTCTAAAATATAGAGCATGGCTAGAGTTGCTCTAATGGGCATCATTGAGAGGAACATGCATCCCACAAACATTCGAAATATTTGCATTAGATAGAGAGCAACATTTAAATTTGTTGCACTTGTTTAGTAGTTGCTTGTTTAAATGACATGTTTAGTATTTGCTTCTTCAAATGTAAAGGTAATTTTAAGTGTGGGGGAGTCAGATTTATGAAGTGTATGATTTCATAGAAAGTGAGTGATAATTTGTTGCTCAAAAGGCACATTTACACTAATCAAATAAGTTTTTTCCATTTTATTTTTTAAAAAACACTAAACATAACTCAAGGGCAAATCCTGGGTGTCAGGAATGTTCTCATCCCTTGGGATTTTGTGAATGACACCGTCCTTGGGATTTACATGTTGTAAAAGAATTGGACAAATCTACATTAACAAAAATGGAGGAATAAGAATCCATCTTACAAATTGTAAGATTGGCCAGGAATGAACGTGCACGGTGTTTTCTTTTCCCAAAATTTGTTGAAGTAGTAGGTGGGTTGGCGATGATCATGCACAAGACAATGTAGCCAAATTTGGCTAAAGGTTAGAGGAGGAAGTAGCAAAATTTTACAACCCCCTCGAATTTTTTGGCAACTTGTATAGAATCTATTCTCTAAATATGGCAACTTGGTATCTCTTGTACCTTCTTTTCTTTCTCAACAGGTTGCAAAATTTTGCCCCCAAAAAAAAACCATACACTAGCACACCATGAGGATGAATGGTGTGTGAATGGAAAATATTTTTCATTGCATTCTTACTCCGTAATTAACCATGGTGGTTAACTATGTACTAACCATCCACATGCATCTACCTAGTACCCACCAAGTGCCTTACCCACTTATGTGCCTACATAGTGACCACTTACATTCCTTACCTACCTACTATATTAATCCAAAAGCATAAAGACCTAGTAAATAATTTATAGTGTATGGAGAGGATATGTTAAAAGGCATGCTTTTGTCGAGCTCCACAAACAATGGGAACCTTTCATTTCACTAGCAGGCTTTATGGCTTTGAAAAGTTCTTCGTCTTTTCATTTTAAGTTTCTTTCGTTTCAAAAATTTCATACGCTTTCAATCTATCTATGAAGGAAGGTAGTTTGTTTTGTTTTGTAGTTATGAGATCCACTGAACTGGGATGCTTCAGATTGTGTTCTTCATGTCTTTGGAAAGCTCTCAATGAGAAGGGGTGCATGGGCTTGGTTCCATGGCGTTTGGACTTGGGGTGCAAAAGAAGTTCTTCAATATGGAATGATTTCTTCATTGGGAATTAGATTAAATCGTAGCCAAAATTTTCGGAGGAATTGGAATGTGCCTTTGATGTTGTTGGAAAGATCTTAATGAGCAGGATTTAATGGAATTTATTTGGTAAGATTTGGATTCAGAATGTGGGAGATATTGATTTTTAAGTGATTTATGCTGCCAATGATTCAAATAAAAATTCCAAAAAACCAGGTTTTGGAAGGAAAAATCAGTTGAGGACGTGGTAACACTTGGGCCAACAGCATAGGCCACACTAGTATCCTTTAAATCAAAGGATGTTTTGAGAGTAGGTAATATGTTTTGCACTTTCTTTTAATGCTTTCAAATTTAATTTAAATATAATCTATTTTAAGTTAAAGTCAATGTTATTCAAGTATGGGCATTATCTGATCATAAAATAATATGTATTTTTTTTAACAAGGATTTATAAAACTGAAAACACATTTAAATGTATGCAACGAATTAATTGCATATATATATATTTCAGCATTTGACATGGATTAAAAGCTTCCTACACACATAATAGAAAGAAAGATTGAAAGTAATAACAAGATTGCAAAAATGATGAAATTCTACTAATATTCATTGAAAATCGCAGTTATTTGGCAACATTGTAGTCTTGCTACAAAAAATCACATTAAATCAATCAAATTGTGAATTGTAAAACATTATGTATTGTTGAATTGGTATGTGCCTAAGAAAACACTAAGAATCGATAAAATTACATTGTACAACCTATTACAAGTCTGAAGAAAAATGTAATGCAAAATCATTTTTTACATTCTTGCATGCTTCATAAGAAATCACCTTTGGTATAAAATGCTCATAGTTATGTTGCAATTTGTTGAGTGTCTAAATTGATGTCCACCAATGTTTGTCATTATTGTAGATCTTCTTTTCTCGTAGTTTGCCATCAACTCTATGAAAAAAACAAGTATTTTTAAAAAAATTCCACATGCACCATCATCATGGTCATCTTCAAAAGTTCTATTAGATTGAATATTTAAAGCACTTGGAGCCACAAACTTGGAGCCATGGACTTTTATTCCTTGAAGGGTTGGAGGTTCATTTGTGTAAGTAGCACATTCTCCTTGTTTGAATGTTCAAAAACAAAAGTCAATGCACAAGAAGTGTTAAAGCTTACATACCCAAAAAAAAATTTAATTTCACAATTCAAATTGAAAGAGAAAATTCAAAATGGAAAGTTACCAACCTTGAATTTCTTGAAGCATTGTTACTTCTCCACCAAAGCTTCCTATAATGAAATGATCATTAGAAATTTTGATCAATATGATCTATGAACAACTATATTTCTAAGCTCATTATTATCGTAATACTTGAACAGCTTCGACACAAATTATATATTTATTTATTTTTGTTGAACTTTTCAAAAAAACAATTATGTCAAAAAAATTGGAGATTCAATCAAAATGTAATCAAGGTAGGTAGACTTGAACTCATGCCCTATCCAACAAAACAACATATATTGTCACTAGTTTAAATGAAAGGACAACAAAAAACTTCTAAAATATCCAATGATTTTATTGTATTTAATCCTTATATGTTCAATTTTTTTTAATCAAAAACTCAAATGTCAAATCAAAAACTTAAAAATATATTATTTATTCTACACATTAGTGTTAAAGCTACCCAAGCACTATGGTAGTCTAATTATACCTAAAAAACAAATAGTGCATTGAAACAAAAAAGGAAATCCTTATTTGGTGTAGCTATTGGGAAATTTTTATTCGATAATCAACTAAAACCAAAGCATTTGCCATATGTGGAATAGCAACTCCATGCCCCATTTTGTTACTAATATTCCTTCCCCTCAATTCCAGTATATATATTTCTAATTATTTACATAAAAACTTCAAATTATTCCTTCCAATGATTGTCTACATAAACCCAACATGATTATGCTTAGTAATGAACTTATTATTTAGAATTTTAAAAATAAGATGAAGAGAAAAGTCACCCCATTGAGGTTTATGAAGAAGTAAATTTTTAAATCTACATTACATCAACAACGTAGCAATTTATCAAAAAGTGGGTGCAAGATAAGGTAGATTACTTTTTGCACCACATTACAAGTTTTTTCAAAGTGTAATGCATTAACATTTCATAAAATCATCATTGTGCCAAATTTTCCATTGAATTAATATTTTCAACTTGAATAAAAAGACATCTACATAAAAAATTATAACATATATTTTCCACATATAGAGTATTGGACTTTTGAAGTTGAAAAATATGGATTGGTCTTTTGTTTGTGACTTTACACAAAGACATTTGCATTTATGAATTTTGTTTGGGATATTTCATACGGACTCAATATAATATGTTAAAGATAAAATAACATAGATGCAAAACATTTGTTAAAAAAACTTTAACCCAAGAAAAAATAAGGACTTTTAAATGTTTTAAGGTGGACCTTATTTTCAAAAGTCCATATCATACTCATTTTTTATGGAATTTATTTTTAAAATTTTAACATGCATGTTAAAAAGTTATCTAATTGGGCTTTATTCACATAATCTTTATAACCTCATTAACTACGTTTAATCCCCCACTTAAACAATGATATCGTAGTAAATTTCAATTTTAACACTACCAAACAAACTTGTTATGGACTATTCATCCATTGGAATTGGTCCACCTTACCTTGTAACCACACCAAAGGTATAATGGTGGGTAACAAAACAACAATCAACATCAAATTTTTAGTTTTTGTTGATTCCATGTTGATATTTGTATCATACAATCCAAAGCATAACAAAAATATGAAAGAAAAAGATTCAAAAGAACGAACAAGGTTAATCCCATAAATTTTTCATTATTTGTGCAGTGTTGTAGCTCCATCATTGGGTAGGGCAAATTCTCACATGAGATCATGCATTCTAGTTAAACACAAATAACCATTGCCTTATCTTGTTTAGGTAGTGGTAACACCTTACAAATGTGTGGTGAAATGTATGGAATGGTTGAAAACAGTACATCTATCATTATAAAATACTTTTGTGCAACTATTAGAAAGCATTTTAAACATTTGGTGATAGAAAGATAACATCAATTATAAGAAGAATGACATATGAGTTTGAAAAACTTTAAGGCACACCTTATATTTTTGGGGCAATTAATGGTAACCACATCCTAATTATTGCACCACTTATAAATCCAACTTTTTACTATTGTTGAAAGGCATTCTATTCAACTTTACTACAAGGTGCGGTTAATGCAAAATGTAAGTTTTGGAAAAATGATTTTGGATGGGCCAATTGTTGCCACGATTAAACATTGTTTGAAAAACAACATTGACAAGAAAATATCGAAAGGAACATTTTTCCATACAAATTGATTAGAGGTGCAACCTACCCAATGAGGTCATGGTTTTACTCACCATTCAAGGGTGAAAAAAAAGGATTACCAAAAGCAAAAACATATCGAAACTTTATACAACTTAATATCTAAATGGTGGTGGAAAGGGTTTTTGGAGTTTTGAAAGGATAGTGGAAGATCCTATTGAAGATATTGGATATACCATTATGAAATATACCAGATGTGGTTATGGCTTACATTTGGGTGCCTCCATGCTAATAAAAACCAAACATGCCCATTTATGTGATTTTTCTCACAAAATAATTTTATAATATTTTTGGAATATTTTGTTTGAAGTTGCAAAAAACCAAATTTGACTTAACAAGATGTTGCAATATATTATTATGTAAGTATTTGTTCAAAAAACTTCCCCCAAAATATGTCATGTTTAAAAGTATCGCTAAAAATAGAAATGGTTATAGTGTTTAATTAACACTAGTTGTTGTGTTTAATGAGTGCTTTAGAATATTATATCTTCATCAATTTCATTTCAAATTATAACACATGTTCCATAATAAATTAAAAATATTTTCATATAAACAAATGAAAGCTTGCAATATTAATATAGTTTTTGAAACAAAAACATGAAAAATTAAACATTAGTTATACGTCTTGTGGTTCATGTTATTGTGAATGCACTCATTTGTCTTCACAACCTATGCAATATGCATGGAAATAAGTTTGACATGGAATGGGCTCAAGAAGCTAAACAAACAATGCAAATGGAAAACAACCATCTCCTTCAACAATTTCAACACAAAGACATGTTTCATATGACAAAACAAGTTATCAAATCAATTTGTTGATTATAACACCTTGAAGGCATTATTCAAGTAGAAGAAGGAGAAGAAAAACACAATCGAAGAAAAAAGAAAAGGAAGAAGATGAAAAAATTGAAAGCACATCAAAATCAAAGAAAGATATAAAAATCATAATTAAAAATGTCATTAGAAGCCACACAAGTTCATCAGGTAATAGCCAACACGTTTTATGGCAATAAATGCATAATAAACTTTTTTTGGGGGAAAATAACCATTACCTTAAGGGAAAAAAAAAGGAGATTTTACAAGTGAACATTATATTTTTTTTCATTTTTCTTTGGTTTAGTAATGTGCCATGAACCACAAAATGAGGCCTTATGGCCGTTGAAAAAATGTATGTTGTATACTTTATGCACATTGATTTTATTTAATCCTCTTCATCTAACCATTGGATCAAGCTTAACTTTGATTCAAAATGAACTTTGAGTTCCAAAATGTTGTCATGCACATTCTAAAATTTATTTTCTTATATTTACGATTTTCAAAAGATGTCATAAAGATTTCAACCTAATGCATATTTATCATGTTTGTTATATGTAATTTTTTTGGGTGAAAACTGGTGAAAATTGGTCCATATGTGTGTTTTCACCCAATGCATAAAACCCATAAATATAGGATGAAAAATAAGGAGCAACATTTTCATTTATACCACTAAATATATGTCTATGAATTGTGTTGCATGATGTTAGGGGATTGAATGACTTCATAATGATTCAAAAGTTATAACTATATGTAAAGATCAAATTCTTGGTTTAGACATTTTATTGTTCCAAAAACACAAACTTCATGGGGATAAAACAAAATCATACATCTAGGTCATCACTAATGCAACAATGCCAAAGGGTGGTTCATGAAATTTGCCTTAAGATACTCCAATCACGAGGAAGGGGTTGGTAAAAAAGGGGTTTATACATTAGTGTTAGGAAGGAAAAGTGTAAAAAACCACATTTTTTGAATGGATTTTCAACAAACAAATTCAACTTTTAAATGGTTTTAAATTTAATTGATGTATATCAATATCATTAATCACAAATAAATCACTACAAAATTCCATTTGCAACAATAGTTTTGAAATATATTTGTAAGTTTTCATACTTTATGACGTATTTATTTCAACACAAATATACTTCATGTGTTCAAGTTTGTAAATGTTTGTTGGATTTTATTTTTAAATAAATTATTTTAAGTCCAAAGCTAATGCAATATACTTGAAATGGATAAAAACAATCCAAGATGTGATGTCCACATGTACCAAAAGAAACCAAATGTGAAATTTATGTTTTTGTGACTATAATTTTGGGGGGCATAATGTGCTTTCACCCCATTTCCCCTTCCTCTTGGTAGGATGCATCTTGCCTTGGGGATTACCCACATTCTTGCACATACCTCCATGTGGCTACCTTTGCAAGATGGACCAACTATAATGGTCCTTCACTAAGAATTAAAACATTCCTAGTTCTAGTTTTCATAAGAAGGTGGACACCCCTAGGCTTGATCCTTACATTATGTAAGCCATGTTTTGATATTCAATCATATTCTACTTGTGTCTAGAGGTGATCTTTAATCATTTATATGCATCTTGGCACCAATCAAACCAAAATCCATAACTACTCTTCCTTGAATTTGTAAAATATGTGCTTGAAAGCCCCTTACATTTGTTAATCCTTTACAATTTGCCTATTATTTTGGTAGATCTTTTGCCTTATTGACTCTTGACATGATTGGTTTAGCCTCAATGAGTTTCAAGAATAATGTTAAAGTTTCCACTAGCTTGTGGTGCCCTTTTATCTTCTTGAATATCTAAAATTACATCCAAACCTTTCTTTGAGTTGATGCATTATCTACCAAGGTCCTTATAGCTTGTTCCCCACAAATATAAAATTGTAATGAAATAGGAATGGGGATGGGGGATTCTTCAACAATAGCTTCCATAGTTTCAACGTATATTATTTCTCACCATTACTTGCACCACAACCATTTGCATCATGTAGTAGTTTTTTATTCACTTGTTGAGTTACACCTTATCTCTCTTTAGTATATGGCTCCATAAGCCTTTTTTTTTTAGTTGTTCTTTATATACCTTTTGACAATCTTAACAAATTAGTTGATGGTTCCCATATGGGTTATAATTTTCATTTCTTCCTTATATTTTTCCTTATATTCACTATTATAGAAAAACCTTTTTCACTTATCAATTGCTTGCCCTTTTCACCTATTGGTGTTTTTGTTTTATCAGGTTGCCCATTGCAACTTACAACCCTTTTTATTTGATTTGATTTATTTAGTTTTGCACAAATGGAAAATCCATTGCAAAAAGGAACCAAAACATGGAGAAAGGAAAATCGAAAGGGAACACCCAACCTTGACCCAACCAAAAAAAACATTATTGCGTAAAACTATTATTAATGGGTAGTTGGTAGCACCATTTTATCCCCTTGTCATCATGTGCACAAATAACAGGATGCATGCCCCAAACCTCATGAAACACCTTAAATAATTTGGTTTCATCTTCAAGATTATTTTTGATTAATTACAAAATATGATGCCATTCCAATCTACCATAGTCCACAAGCCCTTTCCACATCAATTATCTCAACTTAAAGTCATGCCATTTATTCTTATTGAAGTCATTTTTTTCAATTTAGATGGACCACAATGTCACATTATGAAATAGTGTCCACAATGAACTATATCTCCTAAGTTTAGTAGGAAGCCTTTTGTTAAATAAACATGTTTTAAGTTCAAAGTTTTCTAAATGTTAATGATGTATAGTGACATTATTAATTGGTATAAGAAAGAAAAGGCTATATCCCCAATCTTTTTTGGTCATACAACAAAACAAAAATCTATGAATAATAGATTTAGGCATTGAAAAATCACAAGATGGGGAATCAATCATAATGTTTGGATTAATTTTGGCTCAAACCATGTGTTTACCATGAAAGTTTGGTGATAATATCTACTACCATTTTTCATGTACATTCCAAATGAATTTTTTTTATTGAATTTTGTGGTTGCCTTCCTAGCTTAACTACATATTTTGTCAACTCAACTTGACCATTATAGCTTAAAAACTCAAGGATAAATCTTTAAATGCACCATAAACATTTTGAGGGTTGTTCCATGTGCACCAACTTTGCCTTGATCCTAACTCTCTTCAAAGTGCCTATAAATGGCATCCTTTATTTCAAAAGGATCAACAACCTATAACATCTCCTAATGCTATAAACTTGTAGTTCTTTGGGGGTTTTGATTTTTCTTTGTAGATTGAAACCTAGAAAGGGCTAAAAATATTTAGATGTGCAAAATATGATGATTTGGTCTATTGTTTATTTATTGTAGACATCTAGCCATTCCCCATTTTTTGTCCCTTATGTTGGATTCTTAAGTTTTTCTATCCCACTTACAAAAAGGTTTTCAATTGTTTTTTGCCATATAACATGTTCTCCTTCCTCTAGTTGAAACAATCCTTTCGTTTTTTCCCATTGATGTAGCCTCCCAAGGTTTAAATTCCACAACTCCCCAACACATCATAAGCATGCCTTATGCATTTCTTAGGTTCTCACAATCGAAGTCTCGTATTCACTTCCTTTGAAGGTTGTTCCCCACCACATGTTTACCTAATTCATGGATTCTGCTAGTTTAAAAGGTTGGAATTGCAAGTTGATTCCCATGGTTTTTCAAGCTTTCATCACACTCCCCCAAACCTTTGACCCATGTTGGGAAACATGGTTTTTGACCATGGCTTGGTTTAGATTTGGAACCCGACTAGTGTGTGAAGAAGGTTTACAACATTCCAATTTATATCTTACGAAAAGCTTGAGTTTAGACTCCCCAAGCTTTAAGGCAATCAACCTCCATTCGCACAACAATATTAATATTGTTTCCTCTTGGTCTATTAGATTTAATTGTCCAAAAAAAAATTATTTGCAACAATCAAACTAGTTGATTTTAGTTATAACACGATGTTCCCTTCCAACCCAAAGAAAAATCCTAGTAAATGTTTTGCATTTGGCCACCACCCTTTTGA
>Ga0209208_10012561_pt1 | contig 10700 bp, 8 predicted proteins | sample S1TSphfallax_3_FD_187694 | JGI IMG/M metagenome (GOLD analysis project Ga0209208, IMG submission 187694) | Host-associated microbial communities from peat moss isolated from Minnesota, USA - S1T2_Fd - Sphagnum fallax MG (SPAdes) (version 2) | ecosystem: Host-associated > Plants > Peat moss >... | reverse complement strand
GGCTTTTTTTTTTTTTTTTTTTTCTCCTGTAAAGAATGCGCAGGTGGGCTCAGGCTTTTACCAACAACGTAAGTTACGTTTATGAAAATTTGAAAAAGACCGAAATAAAACAAATTTTTGGGTATAAATTTGGGTTTGGGAGGGGGGGGGAAATTGGAAATTTAAATGAAATTTACATGATATGGCAGCGGGAAAAGAACTTGGGACATCTGGGTAATAGAACAGACCGGAGTATAATCGCGTGTATCTAGTTGGCAGTACCTATAATTTATGCCAACTGTGTGTGTGTATAGGTCGGAACTACTAGGGGGGGGGTGGGGTGTTATTTGACCCTTGGGTAATAACGTGAGGGACAACCGTGAGGGTAAAAGGCGGGACCGGTGGACAGCTAAGTGCGGAAGGAGGGAGGGGAAGAGACCATCAGGTCTTTCCTTTTTTTTTTGCTTCTTGTCTGGATTGCGTCTTCTTCTCTCTCTCGCGCGCTTCCATCGCACTGCGATCTTTGCTCCTTCATCGATTGCTGCTTCGCTTCTGCATGTCTCAGGTACCGTAAAATTCTCTTCCCCTTCATTTTGTGTATTAGAGGAAAATTTATTGATTTTTTTTCTGGGGTTTTTTCCTCCTCCGTTTAGTGCGCGTCGTATAGGTTTCTCGCCACAATGGAAACTGTGTGCATCGGTCGAAACCTCCTTGGATGATGATGATGATGATGATGATGATGTTTTCTCCGGTCTCTCCTGCTATGCTTAAGTCTGTTTAGGTTGCGGTTTTATTTTTTTGGCTTGGCTTGGCTTGGCTTTGGCTTACGAGGTGCTTTTTTTTTCCCGGGGGGAGTAGAAGCGGTTGGATGATTCGCTTTGTTTTTAGGCTCGCGAGGTTTTCGAAGGGGCGAGGGTTTTTACACGGTCGGTCATATGTTTTATGTTTATGCTTTTGGAACGCTCTTGTTGTTTGCGGAGGTGGAGGGGCGCCTGATTTTTGAATCCGTTCGACGGTTGTTCAACTTGCCGGCTTATTTTATTTCTGTTTTTTTCAGTTTTTTTTTTGCTAACCCTAGATGATGAGGATGGTCTTTGAGAAATGAGATTTGGTCGGCCATTTCTGCTGCATGAGTCCTTCGCATGCATCAGGCTCCGTCGTTAGTTTCTGTAGTGTCGAGATTTGTTTCTATCTGCTTCGTTCGCTCTGGCTGTCTCGAGAAAAGCTAGATCACGTTGGTTTCTGTGCCAGCAATTTCCTGGTATCAATTTTTGTGTGAGGAAATGCATAGGAAGTGATGAGCCACTTCAGTCCAGATGGAAGATGATGTTGCAGACATCATGAAGCCTCCATCCCTGTGTTTTAAACTTTTTGGGCGTATTGCAGAGATCCTTGATCTCACCTTAATTGTAACAAAGCTAAGAAGGACGAGTTTCTGGGCCAAATTATGAGCCTGGTGTTGGAAGGTTAGAATGTGAAGTATTGCAGGACCCTTTACCCTGGATCAGAAGTTGGTAGAATGAGTGTTAAGAAGATGGACCTAATTGGGGCCTTCTGTTATATTGTTGTACAGCATTGTTAGCAGGACTTGAAAATCTCTGCAGTGCAAAAGAACAAGACCTGGAAAATATTGAGAGGCGGGGGGTCAAAGGAACCGCAGCCATGCCCACTGAACTTCTCAGCATTCAGCCTGGGGAGCTGAAATTCCCCTGTATGTTCCATATACCTTTGGCATGCTTTTGATACAATGAAGTTACTAGCGTTTTAAAATCTCACTGTTAGATGTGTTTTTTATATGGGCTCTACCCTAAACATGACCAAGGTACATGAAAGGGAAAAGGGCTACTCTATTCTATTGTCTTTCTATACTTGAGCAATCATGTCTCAAGAGTTGTGTTTATTCGCAAATTTTACTGCAAGTATTTGTCAGACGGGTTTGAACATTTTCTCCTGGCAGTTTCTGCCTTGTTTATGTGATGTACACTTTTGGAATTAGCTATAACTTTCTGTCATTTTGGTGGAGCAGTTGAATTGAAGAAGCAAATATCATCTTCATTACGCCTTGTCAATTCATCTGAAAACTATGTGGCTTTTAAGGTTGGTAACTAAGATACTCCCTGACCCAATATTTTCTCCTCTTTCATGACATGTGTTGGATGCAGCTCTACACCATGTCTCTATGTTAGGTTCATTATGTAGATATTAGCTTTGGAAACTTTTATGAATGATATTTTTTGATACCAGTTTTAATAGATGAACTTTGATAGGTTACCAATTATATTTTCTATTGTGACCTGTCGTTCCCAGGCTTTTGAAGATGTCCTACATTCCATGCTGGAAATATGATTAGGGTACTATTTGGAAATGTGAATGATTTATCTGCTGTATCATGTGTCACAGGTTAAAACCACATCGCCCAAAAAATACTGTGTACGCCCCAACACTGGAATTGTACTTCCACAAAGCAGTGCAGATGTCACAGGTATCCTAGCATGGCAACCTTTGAATGGTTTAACAACATGATTTCTCATCTGTTGGGTTCTAGTGAAATTGCCTCCAGAAGTTATTATTCTCACTGGATGCAGTATGCTGATTTGCTCTTATTTTGCCATTTTGTTGTGTCTCCTTTGACTAAGTTGTATGTTTTCATGTAAATCTATTGATTATTGGGGTGGGATTTTGGTTTGTGGAAGTGTACAGAATTGCTTGTGGTTTGAAGTGTTGCTAACTTGTATTGGTAGTGGTGGTTTGGTATGTGGAAGTCACCATGCAAGCACAACGAGAAGCACCTCCAGATATGCAATGCAAAGACAAGTTTCTTGTGCAGAGTGTAATAGCTCCAGTTGGCTCCTCACCCAAAGACGTCTCTCAAGAACTGGTAGGAATTCCAAGTATGAGTCTAGGTGGAGTTGTCTTTCTTTCATTTGTTTAGAGTGATCTTGAGGGCAGTCACAATATGGTAGTTAGCTAATCAAAAGTGGTGTGTTGCTTTGCGAATTTAGAACCGTCTTCAAAGTCTTCTAAGTACAATGCCATTCAGATATTGAAGATCCATATTTTGAACCTTTGCTGGGTTCATTCTTAAACTCAAGATTCTAGACTGTGTATATATGCATGCAAGTCATATTGACCATGGCAAAGACAGTCCTAGTCAGATCTGTAAAGTGCTTTCTTGACATAGGTTTTTCAGAATCAGCATCAGTGCATGATGTGATGCCATGTGCCAAGGCCACTCAGACTCACTTTGTTATTGACAAAGGTCACCTGTTTGTGGTTTCCTTTGTCTGCTACTCTGTATTGAGGAACATGCTGTGTGTATGGTTGCAGTTCAATAAAGAAGCTGGCAAGGAGGTGCATGAAGCAAAGTTGAGGGTGCTGTATGTATCACCACCACAACCACCGTCACCAATCACAGAGTCAAGTGAAGAGGGCTTATCACCTAAGATGGAAGCTGCAGTAGACAATGGTGATCGCCATTTCCCACCTCTAGATCCGGTATAACTCTCTTTCCTTCTTCTTCCGTTTTCTGCATTGAAGATATGTTCCAATTTACTGTGCTGCTTTTAGAGTCTATATGATAGAATTGTAGCTGTAGTGTGCCTGATGGGTACTAATTTGGTCCTCTGTGCTACAGACAGCCAAGGAAATCAGTGAATTGAAGGCCAAGTTTACTGAGGTTTGTGTTCATCAGCCTCACATTTTCCCCCTTTGGGACAAACTGTGCTTTAAAATGGTTGCACTTGTGGGCCCGAATGTACAATGAGGATTCCTTATAAATCTGGTCAGTTACTGTGTACTCATCTTTTTGAGTATACAACCATAATAAGAGCAGTACGAGCCTCACTTATCTGAAAAGCTGATTGTTCTTAATGTGCTACAAGCATTGTACCTGGAGAGCTCACAGTCTCACCCTAAATCTGATTCTGCCTGCAAAATCAGTGGTTCATATTGATTACTTTTGATGAAACTTTCTTCTTGGCTAATTTAGTGTTGATGGGTTCTGTTGCAGGTAAAAAATGCTTTGAGTACAATGACTGAGGAGCGCAATTCAGCTATACAGCAAAATATTCGCCTACAGCAAGAATTGGTATGTTGTACCGTCCAGGGTGCAATCAAGTGTGTAATGAGAGAATCTTTGGCTGAGGAATATGTAATACGCAGAAGAAGGGGGGGATAACTCACACAACCATTAAAGTTCAGCATAACCAAAGCTAGCCAACATATATAGCTATAGGATCACTAAGTGGATGATGCTCGGTGAGGATATTGTGTTGTTTTTGATGGCAGAAACTGTGAGAATCCTGAGAGCAGTAGAGGATGACTCATTGTTAATGTAGCTGATCTGCCATGTGCAGAGAACCAATACGACGGCTAAAGCTGGTGGCATCGGGAAGGCAAATCAAAAGCTACAGTCAGGGTTTTCATTTTTATTTGTTATTCTTGTTGCCCTGTTGGGCATGCTAGTAGGCTATTTACTTGGTGGTTAGAATTGTTGTTTCTGGAGCCTGCCTTCAAACAATTGCCGGACCTTCCAAGGCAAGAGCTACCTTATGGTAACTCAATGTTTTTAATGGGTATATGGAGCTTGACTGAAAGCAAGTGCAGTGGTCCTTTTGTTGCTAGGGGTTCTGTATCAAGGGTGTAGATGTAGAGAGGGATGTACCTATAACCACTTGAGGGTTGACATCAGACTGCAGGTTGTTTATGGACGCGTATGATCTGCTCCTCTACGCTCCTTGAACATGTGAGCAGCTTTTGATTTGTACTGGTATACAAGGTAGTGAGTAACGTTATTCACCAACCAACCCAATATTAAGGAAATAAATTGTTCGCACTTAGTGGTGTTGCTTCATAATCTACTGATTTCCTATCATGTGCCACATGGTATGAAGGTGCACTTTTTCAATGGATACACCTTCCTGTCAGGCTGAGATTGGGTATTTTTGGCTGCAGAAAGCTTATGGGAGGGTACCATGGGATGCATGGATCAAGGTAGGTTAAAAGAAACCCAGGGTTTGAATTCATCTGCTTGGAGTGCACACTTATATATATATGGTCTGACTGTTTCTCCTGGTTTGCTACACCATGGACTAGTCTTTGGCATTTTGGTGTCAATGCCTACATGCTGATCCACTCTCTGGACTCAAAAGGTTTGCACTTTGCACCTTTTCTTCCCCACTTTTTTCGATGATCATTCTTTCATTGTTTCTCATGTGATTGTTCTCTACTTTTTGGTCGAATTCTTATCAATTGATCTGTTGTATGCGAAGAAGAATATTAAAAGAAATTAGAGTCCTTGAGACACCTAGAATTTAGAATCTGAAGTCAATCAGAGCATTCAATATGGAGGTGAATACATTCTTGCTTTTGTTGTACCCAGTAAAAAATGAAATGTTTTTGTTTATTTAATTTATTGTATCCATAGCCCTAATTTACATTTGTTTTCACCTTGTCACAAACATTGGAACATGCTGACTGCAGAAAAATATGAGTCATTAATTCTATTGCAGAACATTATTATCCTCACAAAGCTGGATTCAAGCTTTTGCATTCCCTCATGCTCTAATCATGTCTTCCTCATTGCATCTATGCTCAACCAATTGAACCTTTAGGTATCCATCTATTATTGTGTGCCCATGGTAATGTATGCTTAGTGACTGGCAATGTGTCTAGTGGAGGAACTATTTAGGCATGCACAATGCCATATGTGATCTTTTGCAAAGGGAGTTGCCTTCAACATGGCTTGAGAGAAATTGTATGCTCAACCTTCATCTTAGACATCTAAATGGCACATCAACATTGTGCTACCCTTGGGATGGAGTTTTCACACTTGTAGATGTCCTCATCACTAACCCAACTTGTAGTTTACGTTTTTGTCCTAAGTAATCTCTACCCATGTTTTGCTAACTTCAAAGGTAAGCCCAAACCAAAGAGGGAAGTGATCAAGAATGAGATTCAATAGATCACCAATTCCTCCCCCCCTAACAATAGAGAATTTGTATTATTTTGCACAAACAAGTCAATTTAAATTTTTTTTTGTTCACCTTTATGCCAATGATGCATGGTACATGATAGAACACAACCAAGGTCACTCAATCAACCCTAACAACTTTCTTTAAACAGCAATTATAAAATGGGCATTTTCAATTTCACTTCATACCATGCAATCCCTTAGCAATTATAAAATGGGCATTTTCAATTTCTCTTCAAAAGATGCAATCCCTTAGCAATTATAAAATGGGCATTAGTTGTTGGCTTCATCTTGACTCCCACTGTTTCTCAACCTTGCCACTTCTGACATCCTAAATGCTCAAAGGTAGGTGAAGTTCAAACCGTAAACCCTTTTTTGTTTTGCAATTAGCCAATTTGATTGACTCATCACTCAAAAAAAATGAAACTATGGAGGCTCCCCTAAATAGAAAGGTTCTATTTTGAAGTACAGAGTTCCTCCTCTTTGGCCCACTTTTTAAAAGAGAGAGGAGGAGAAATTTGCCAAAGCATAATGGAATCAAAGTGAGGTGCTATGGGGAACACATATTAGGAACTTGGGGGCGGGGAGGACAACATATTGGGAACTTGATAAGAACGCATTGGGAACCTAAATAGAAAACACATATCACAATTCTGCTGGAGGTGGCTGGATTTGAACACCCAACCTCCTTAAGTCCGCTACACAGGGCATCAGCCCTAACCACACCAGACTAGTTGTTTTGTGCAAAACCCAGAAGAAAGAAAATAGACGCAAGGGAGAATCGAGGGAGCGAGCGAGCGATGGCGAAGCAGAAGGAAGAGGGATCAGGGGAGTGGGAAGACAAGGCAGAGAATGCTTGGAGCTACTATACGGCTCAGGCTCAAGAGATAGGGAGGAAAGCGCTGCAATCCAAGGATGATGCTCTCAAAACTGCCAAATCGCAGCTCGGGCAGTTGCAAGATGCATCTTCCCACCACCTCACCACTGCACAGGTTTGCAAATCTGAACATTCCCATTTCACATGATATTGTAGTAGGGGAGAAAAGCTTCGCTCACAAAAAAAATGAAGCGTTTTCTTCTTTCCCGGAACCTGTCGGTGTTATACGATCTGGAAGAGAAACAAATAACCGCCGTTCTGTTGACTGTTGCAGTAGGGGAATCAGCCATGCTTCCCCTTTCTACTACTCTTGCAGATTTGCTTTTTTGTTTTTGTAAGAGTTCTTAGGTTTCAAATCTGCCGGTCCTCTTTTGACTGAATTCTACCTGCTTGTTTTTTGTGGCAAAAAGTAGCTTTGATTCTGGAGCTATATATACAGTGTCACTATCCTCTTCAGAAGTATGTGATTTCTGTATTTCCTTTTTTTGGAATTGGATGATCTGCAATAACATGCAAGAGGATTCATTTATGTTGCAGAAGAAGACTACAAAGAAATCTAAAATCTCTCCTTTAGCTGCTGTTCATCATGGTTTAGGTCTTTAGGGTACTGCACAAGTTGATGATGAATTCAGCACCGTTTGGGTGGATGTTGAAAGATCTGTGCAACGGGATGGTAGCTGGAAATTTCCTTGACATTTGCACTAACATCACCCTTCTCAACCCCTCTCTCTGATGCTTCTCTGCTGTCCTGAGTCAGCTAACTGTTGAGCTTCATGCCAAAACTGTGAGGTACTGATAAGGACCTGATGACGATTTGGGGAATCTTTGGCTCTTTGCAGAATATTGCTCACACAGTTTCACAGCAATATGCAGTTTATGAAGATATTTTCTTTAGCAAACTTAAAGGTACTCCAGCTTGTGCCCTTCTAGGTGATTTCTTTCCTTCACAGATGTGACGCAGAGCACAATTCACTTTCTTCTAAAGTACTACTTTCTGCCATTGTGGAGGATCAATCCATCACTCAGTTTCAGTAACATTATTTACTGTAGTTCTGCATGAGCACTATGCAGGGTGAGATCACTATATCTTGTGGCTGAAAGACTAATTTGTCTTCTGGCTTTCTTTTTAAGTGTCACATCTTTTGATGTCTCAGATGTTAGCTTCCAGGGATATGCGATGTTTGCAAATAGTTTTCTTGTTTTGGTTTTCAAGGCAAAATGATCACTGGCAATTAGCTCATGGTATGGCTATGATTGTGGGATGGAGTGCAGAGGGTGTGCATACAATCAGTAGGTACCCTAATGTGGCTTATGGAGTACTTGGTGTCACCACATTGCTTGCTTTAAGAAGTAAGTACTCTATTATCCAGATGCCAACATTTTTGAGTCTATGTTGTGTAGATGTTGTTCTCAAGCAACATCATTGTATGCATTATTGACCAATCTGTTTGTTCTATCTTTATATTCACTGCAGCACCAAGGAAGCTATTGTTTCGTCTCACAATTGGACGGTTTCAAAGTGAAGAGGTACAACACCAGAGAACGAATACAGATTCTTTTATTTCTTCCAGTTTCTAGCTATGTGATGGGCTGTCTGATTTAGAGCTGGATTGCACCTATTGGTAAAGGCTACTTGAGAATCCAATCACCTCACTCATGAATCAAGAGGTCTTTTGACAGCATGTGCTGCCACCATGAAATTGTTGTCAAATTGAATACTCTTTGTTGTTGTGTCTATGCTGTGGTTCAAATTGTGTTGCTGCCCTCTTTTCCAGGCAATGTATGCAAGAGCTGAGGCAAAGGTGAAGGAGATGCGCCAATCTGTAGATTTATTGAAGAATGAGACCCGGAAGCTTGAGGTATGTTGTATGTTCTTTGAGTGTGGTCTGCATTTTTTGGACATTTCAAAAGTGGTTTCTACCAAAAAAAATTCTTGATCTGAGCAATGATTGTGCCCTATTCTACTTTAAAAACAACATAGGTTACATTGTTTAAAAATGCCTGTAATTATTCTGAGGTGACTTTCTGGTGAATGTGCAGGAGCGGGCAAGGCTTGCAGAAGAGGAACTTCAACGTGGCAGAACCAAGCTGAAGTAAATAACCTCTTACTTTTGTTTGCAGTTTGTGTTTCTTGTTTGCTGTTGCTATACATGTTGATGAGCACTGGACATGTGAGACTGGTGCTATTGTTCACCTTGCATTTTCTCTATTCTTCTCCCTGCATTTGGTTGTTAATTTTTGTTTTTGTTTGATCTGGAAATCTCTATAACTTAGAGCCAAGTCATCTCACAGTTCCTATTCAGGTCAACTCAAGTATGAGAACAATCAATACACATGACGACATCTCTTGATTCTAATTGGAATGATTGACTGTTTTGTGATGTCTTGTAAATTGTTACCTTTTCCTAGCATTGATGTGTAGTGTATTATAAATGCACAGAATTTTGTTTGTGTTATGGCAGAAATACTGGAGGCCAGCTCAGTGGTCTTGTTAGGAGTATTTACAAGACAGAATCACATGCCAGAGGTTTGTTTGCACATATCAGTGACAACATCCTGCACCACTCTTTGTTGCTGTCCCTTGCATCTGTTGTTGAAACTATTGTATCCTGTCTTCATCCAACTTAACAAGTTAATGTTGGCACAGTAATTTGACCACAAGAATGTTTTGTTTCTTCTTCCCCTGCATCTCATGGTCTCTAGATTTTTGCACACATTTAACTTGTGAAGAGGCTGCTGTCATCTGCAGGGCTCATGGACAGCCTGCGAGAATTACCTGGCCGGGAAGCCCTGCGTCTGCGAGCTGAGGTGGGTGTCTGAGTTAATATTTCTGTCCCTTCCGAATTGTTCAAAGTAATTGGTGTTTGAGAAGGCTGACAGACTGATTACATGCTTATCACTTGTTTGCATGACCATACAAAGTGTTTGAAGGTAGGTTGTTTGAGAAAGTGAACTGGACTGGAAACAAATTGTGTTTCAATCCTCTCATCAAAGAATTGTGCCTGTCGCAGGTTGCTGCCATGTCGGCAGAGGCAAAGCAACAGAGAGGGGTTTTGGACAAACGTGTTACACAGATTGCAAACTATGGAATCCCGGTTTGAGTTGCAGTGTCTTAGCTAGCAGAATTTGAGAATGAAGCACGTTGTTGATCAGGAAACAGAGGTTTGCACTAAATTGGATGTCCTATATTTCCACTGAAGCCCCCCTATACATGCAAATTTTTCTTGGGACAGCTTGTGATGAGGCTCTGGCCGCAAGGCCATAGCAAGAAAGGGCCAATGACTAGTCTATTGTGGGGTCTTGCAAATGTTGCCATGACTTCTGGAGCCCTTTTTTTTCATCTTCTTTCTGGGCTTATTTTGAGCAAATAAATCCCTGCTTCTCGATCAAAGGCTTACTGGCCTGCGATTGAACTTTCGAGTGGGGCTTACATCGCAACTAAGAGATTTAGTGTGCTGTCTTGTACATGGTGCAAAGGCAGGCCAAAGCTACCATTGTTGTACTAGATAGTGCCTATGATAGTCTCTATGCACAACCCATGTGCATATTGTATGCACAGGCCATACCACAATGGCGTTCTAATGGCCAATATAGGGATCAGATTTTATGGGTCCTTTGCATGATAATTAGTTGGAAATAGATGATTTGGTATAAGCTGACTCTTTCTCCTTTTTGTGTCTCCCGCTGCTGCCGAAGAATCCTGTATGGTGGGCAATCCTGTTTGGTTTCACTTCTTAAACCAGGTACTAAGAGATGGAGCACAAGGCGAGTTTTGCACATCATTGAGCATATCTGGAATAGCCATAGAATGCTGAGCCATCTTGTGTATCTTATTTATACATAGTTTGCAACATGACCAAGATGTTGCAAAGA